>JACKQG010003908.1_pt1 | contig 17756 bp, 14 predicted proteins | sample 8237621 | NCBI WGS metagenome assembly JACKQG01 (sample SAMN15677084, study PRJNA649215) | marine metagenome | biome: marine; feature: Black Sea; material: saline water; isolation source: suspended particulate matter (SPM) from the Black Sea western gyre | collected 2013-06-09/2013-06-10 | depth...
AGCGGAGCATGCAGGCCCGCTTCCTGATCCCGATGGCCATCAGCCTCGGCTTCGGCGTGGTCTTCGCCACCTTCATCACTTTGGTCCTGGTGCCCTCCTTCTACCTCATGACGGAGGACCTGAAGCGGCTCGGCGACCGGCTCCGCCGCCGCCCCTCGGCTTGAAACCGGGCCCCGCATGGAACACATCACTCCGGCTGAGCTCCAGCGGCGCCTCCAAGGCGGCGAGAGGCTCCGGCTGCTCGACATCCGCGAGCGGCCGGAGTGGCAGGTCTGCCGGCTCGACGGCGCCGAGCTGCGCCCGATGTCGGAGATCCACCGCTGGCAGGACGAGCTCGGCCCCGAGGGCGGACCGTGGGTCGTCTACTGCCACCACGGTGTCCGGAGCGTGCGGGTCTGCGCTTACTTAGAGAGCCTCGGGCACCAGGGCCTGATCAACCTCCGAGGCGGCATCGCCGCCTGGCGCGACCAGGTCGACCCGCAGATGCCTGGCTACTGAGAGCCGGCCCGAGGACGCCGCTACAATCCTTCCTTCGAAGGACTGGACCTTGGAACCCGAGCTCCGCGGCAAGAATCTCCTGGTCACCGGCGGCGCCGGTTTCATCGGCAGCGCCTTCGTCCGGGCGGCCTTGGCCGCCGGCGCCGAACGGGTGGTGGTTCTGGACCTCCTCACCTACGCCGCCCACCCGGAGAACCTGAGGACCCTCGAGGCCTGCGATCGCTTCGAGCTGATCGTGGGTGACCTCTGCGACCCTGCCCGCTGCCGCCAGGCGCTCGACGCAGCGGACCCCCATTGGGTGGTGCATCTCGCCGCCGAGTCCCACGTCGACCGGTCGATCGACGATCCCGCCCCGTTCCTGAGGACCAACGTCGTCGGCACCGGGGTGCTCCTGGAGGCCTGCCTCGAGCGTTGGGAGGGCCTGACCGCTGCCCGCCAGGAGAGCTTCCGCTTCCTCCACTCCTCCACCGACGAGGTCTTCGGCGACCTGCCTGTCGGGGTGCGCGCCGACGAATCGACTCCCTACCGGCCGAGTTCGCCCTATTCGGCGAGCAAGGCCGCCTCGGACCACCTCGTGCGCTCCTACGGCCGGACCTTCGGCCTCCCGTGGATCATCCCCCACTCGGGGAACAACTTCGGACCCCGCCAGTTCCCGGAGAAGCTGGTCCCGCTGGCGATCGCGCGCGCCCTCGCCGGCGAGCCGGTCCAGGTCTACGGCGACGGCCTGCAGGTCCGGGACTGGATCCACGTCGAGGATCACTGCAGCGGCTTGCTCGCGGCAGGCTGCTGCGGGCTGCCCTTCGAGACCTACTGCCTCGGCGGCGAGGGCGGCTGGACCAACTTGAGGATCCTCGACGCAGTTCTCGGCGCGCTGGGGCGGCCGACAGGAAGCCCTGGCATCGTCCTGGTCGAGGACCGGCCCGGCCACGACCGCCGCTACGCCCTGGACTCCTCCCGGATAAGGGAGCGAACCGGCTGGGCTCCACAGATCCCCATCGTGCAAGGCATCGGCGCGACGGTCGCCTGGTACCGCGACCACCTCCCCTGGCTGGAAGAGGCGCAGAATCGCGCCGATTACCGCGGGGAGCGGCTCGGTCTCCGGGACACCCATGGAGGCTCGCGGGCGTGAAGGGAGTCCTGCTCGCGGGTGGTGAGGGTAGCCGGCTGGGCCAGCTGACCGCCGGCAAGAACAAGCACCTGCTCCTGGTACGAGGAGAGACCATGATCTCCTATGGAATCCGCAAAATGGCGGCTGCCGGCCTGGAGGAGCTCCTCCTGGTAACCGGGAGCCGCCACCTGGCGGATTTCGAAGACTTCCTCGAGCGGAATCCCTTCCCCGGCCTGAGCATCCACCTCGTGCCGCAGGAGCGGCCAGGTGGGATCGGGGAGGCGCTGGCCCTCTGCGGACGACTGCTGGGTGACCCCGCTGAGCCCATTGTCCTCCTCTTGGGGGACAACCTTTTCGAACAAGCTCTGCCTCCGCTGATCCAATCCTGGCGGTCGGGAGGACACCGAGCCAGGATCCACCTGTCCCTGGTGGACGACCCCGAGAGGTTCGGGATCGCCTCGCTCGATCCGGAGGGGCGGCTTGCCCACCTGAGCGAAAAGCCGACCCACCCTGACAGCCGCCTGGCCGTAACCGGCCTCTACTTCCTGCCCGCGGAGGCGGCTGAAGTGGCCCGACGGACCGCTCCCTCGCCGCGCGGGGAAGTGGAGATGATCGCAATCCTCCGCCATTACCTCGAGGCCGGGGAGTTGGATCACGCCCTGCTCGGGGGTTGGTGGGTCGACTCAGGCACGCCGGAAGGCCTGGCCCTGGCCGAGAAGTTCCTGGAGCCGTCAGGTCCCGCGGAATACGGCGAGTAGTCAGAATCCTGCTTTCCTGGTCCCAAACCGGGGAATCCTCGGTTCACTCATCGTAACCCATTTCCTTTAATCGTCTTACGCATTACCAGGAAACCTGACGCGGAGTCCTCCGGAGGAGTTCCAAGAAATACCGTTTTTCTATCAAGTCCGGGGGAATTGGGTAGGTTTGCCAAATTTTTCTACGACTTCGCTGGCACTCTGCCCGATTATGGAATACAAATCAAACAACGGAGTCCCAGTCATCCGGCTGGTTCGCCGCCCCCTCAGGGCACGATATGACTCCCTCCCCCATCCTCATCCCTACCTAGGCAACAGGAGTAACGGAAAGCTCATGTGGCGTAACATTCTCACTGGAGTCGCCGCGGTCGCCATCTGCGCGGGCGCGACTGCTCAGCAAACTCACAAGGTCCAGTCCAAGGAAGGCGTAAACGTCCAGTACCTGGGCACCTACAGCTTCAAGGACAACGCGTGGAGCGGAAGCTCCCGCGCCGGAACCCGCGTCCTGTACAACTGCACCACCCCGGGCAACTACTACAGCAACGTCGGTAACGGTTCGGCCACCAACGCCGATCACCTGTGGATCGACGAAGGCAAGGTCGCAGACAGCAACTCGGCCGCCATTGACCAGGTCAACGGCTTCGACTTCGCTTACTGCTCCACCGACCTGGACCCCTCCGGCAACAGCAGCGCAATCCGTATCGTCTTCTACGACGACTACGTTCCCTGCACCGCCCCGCCGGCCGCGACCTGCGATTACATCCTCACCGGTCTGCCGCTGTCCTCCACTGGCAACACCCAGTGCTGGGGCGTTGGCGTTGACCTCGAAGGTGGCTTCGAGTGCTCGACCGACCTGGCCGACATGTTCGACACCACCGAAGCGGGCGTCGCTGACCGCTACTTCGGCTGGGCCTTCGGGGCCAACCCGGGCCTGACTGGCATGAACAACACCGGTCCGATCCTCGACCTGCCCTGCGCCACTCCGGTCGTCCTGAACGGCTGCGGCTCTGGCAACGAGAACTTCTTCTACTGGGAAGACCCGGCTGCTGCTTGGACCGGTTGCTACTGGTTCGGTGGTGTGCCGTGGGCCAGCTTCAGCATGAAGATGGTCGGTGGAGCCATGAACTCCTTCGCCTACGGCCATGCCAACACCACCTTGGGCCTCTCCAGCACCGACTTCGCTGCTGGCACGAGCGTGACCTTCACCGTCACCGGCCACGGCGCCGGTAGCGCCCTCTACCTGCTGGCCGCCCCGGCCTCTGGTAGCACCACCCTGCCCGCGGGCGAGCTGGTCATCAGCCGCACCTTCTACCCGGGCGTCCCGTTCGCCATGAACTTCGCCACCGGCAGCCTCGCCGCCGGCGTCCCCGGAGCGATCTCGATCGCTTACGTTCAGGCTGCGGAAACCACCGGTCCGGCTACCCCCGGCGCGCTGGTTGCCTTCTCGAACGGTCTCTACTGCCTCGGTTGATCCACCTGGATCTCTGAGCTTTGCACCCCGTCGCTTCGGCGACGGGGTGTCTTCTTTTATCCCGAGTCGCGTCCTCTGAAACCGACGCGTCCGTTGTCCTAGGATGGCGTGGCCATGAGGCCCACCCTCGTCACCCTGGCCCTTCCCCTCTTGGCCGCGGCCTCCCTGGGTGTCCTCCAGGATCCCAAGCGCTCGACCTGGATCGAGCCCGGCTATCACCACCTGGGGAACGACCCGACCCCTGAGTGGCCTGAGGCGCCCGAGGAGCCCTCCAGCGCCCCGCTCGAGATCGTCTTCTCCGCGGAGCCTAACCCTTCGGAGTGGACCCTGCGCTGGCGCCAGCGGCACGTGGACGGGGCCTGGAGGCTGTCCCTGAACGACACCCTCCTCGGCGAATTGCCCCAGGCCCAGGACCTCCTCACGCAGCATTTGGCGGTCCCAGCCGGCGTGCTGAGGCGCGGCAGCAATTTGCTCCGGGTCGAGGGCGGTGATCCGAACGACGATTTCACCTTCGGGGAGGTGGCGTTGCTCCACCTCCCCTTCCACCGTGCCCTCGGGCTTGGGCGCCTCCAGGTCGAAATCCTGGACGCCGCAGGCGGGCTCATTCCTGCTCGATTGACGCTGCTACAGGCTCCCGGGCCGCCGCCTCGGCTCTTTCCGGATTCTGGATCTCCTGCGATCCCGCTCCGGCCCGGTGTCGCCTATGCCGCCGACGGACGGGCCTCCTTCTGGCTGCCGGCCGGCCGTACTGCGGTGTTCGCCTCGCGCGGACTCGAGTGGAGCTGCGCCACCCAGGAGGCGGAGATCCGGCTCGGGGAGGCCACCAGCCTGGTCCTGCGGCTCGACCGCCAGTTCCCGACCGAGGGTCTGGTCGCCGTCGACACGCACATCCACACCGTCACCTTCAGCGGGCACGGGGACGCGAGCCTCGATGAGCGGCTCCACACCCTCGCCGGCGAAGGCGTCGAGCTCGCCATCGCCACGGACCACAACCACCAGGTCGATTATCGGCCGAGGCAGGCCGAGCTCGGCCTGTCCCGGTGGTTCACGTCGGTGGTGGGCAACGAGGTCACCACCGACAACGGCCACTTCAACGCCTTCCCCCTCCCCGCCGCCGGCCCGCGTCCCAATCACCAGCTCGGGGACTGGGAGGACCTGGTGGCGGGGATGAGGAGCCTGGGCGCCAAGGTGGTCATTCTGAACCACCCGCGTTGGCCGGTGGGCGACAGTCCCTTCGACCTCGCGGGCCTGGACGCGGCGAGCGGTCAGGCGCGGGCGCCGCTGAAGCTGTCCATGGACGCCATCGAGCTGTTCAACAGCACCACCCCGGAGGTCCACCCGGACCGCCTGATCGAGGACTGGTTCGGGCTGCTGAACGCAGGCTTCCTACTCACCGCCGCCGGATCCTCGGATTCCCATACGGTCGCGGATCCAGTGGGACAGGGCCGGACCTACCTGCGCTCCACGGCGCGGTCGCCGTCGGAGATCGACGTCGAGGAGGCCTGCGGCTCCCTGCTCGACGGGCGCTCCTCCATCAGCCTCGGCCTCTTTGCCGAGATGCTGGTGGACGGGGAACAGGCCATGGGGAGGCGCTACTCGCCGCCACCGGACGGCTTCTCCTTCCAGCTGAGAGTGGCCGCGCCGCACTGGGCCCGCGCCGAGACCGTCTCGGTCTACGTCAACGGCGCCATGGTCGAGGAACGGGCCGTCCCGGCCCTCCCTCCAGGCCCCACCGACGTCCTGCTCGACTTCCAGCTCCCCAAGCTGGCGGAGGACGCCTGGCTCGTCTGTGTGGTCCGCGGTCCGAAGATCGAGGAGCCGTTCTGGAACTCCAGGATGCCCTACTCCGCAGCCTTGACCAACCCCGTGTGGCTTGACGACGGGGATGGGGAATGGAAGAGCCTCAAGAGGGTCGCGGGCGAGCGCTTGAGCGCCGCCGGAGCCGACCCCGCCATGATCCTGCGGGTCCTCCAAGGCGCCAGCGCGCCGTTCCTCGCCCAGGCCGGCGTCCTGCTCCGCGAGCGGCTTCCTGCTACCTTCGAAGAGCTGCGCCTCTCTCCTGGACCGCACCAGGCCGTCTTCGAGCGGATCAGCAGCCTCCACCCGCTCACCTCGAAGTGATCTGCGCCACCCTCGCCCTCTTCGCCACCACTTGCCTGCAGGGCACGCCGAGCCAAGGACCGCTGATCCGTCGCTCCACTTGGAGCGGCGACCAACTCGCCAGGATGGTCCCCGAGGCATTTTGGGATCGGGCTCACCACGCCGGAGCCGATCTCCTGCTCCAACCTGGACAAGTCCTCCGCCTCCGGCTGCCCACTCCCTTCCCATGCCGCTCGGCGGGGATCTGGTGGGAGGGAACCGTCGGGGGTTGGCGGGCCTCCTGGGAGGCTGGCGAGGACACCCTGGTCCCCCTGCCCGTAGCTTCAGACCTGGCGCCTGAGCTCCACGGCGCCCGAGGCCCTGCTGCAGCCGCCAAGGTCTCCGGACTGCTCCACAGCTACCGAGGGATCCGGGACGTGATCTACTTGGAGATCACGGGCCCGGCGGTCCTCTCCAGCCTCAGCCTGGTGACCATCGCGATCGGGCCCGGCGGCGCGCCGCATCCTCCTCCCCAGCCCGCGCTCCTGCCATCGGGCAGCTCCCCGTCAGCGGGCTATCCCAAGCCCGGGGTCGAGTCCCGGTCCACTTGGGCAGCGGATCCTCCCGCCTGCAACCCAGGCTATTGCACCGTCACCCACCTCGCGGTCCATCACACCGCCGGCGCCAACGAGTTCCTCAGCCCCGGCTACGCGCAGTGCGCGGCCAACGTCAAGGCGATCCAGAGCTACCACATGTACTCGCGGGGCTGGTGCGACATCGGCTACCAGTACCTGGTCTGCGTTCACGGCAGGATCTGGGAGGGCCGGGCCGGCGGAGACGACGTCATCGGGGCTCACGACAGCCACAATTGCGGGTCGATGGCGACCGCCTTCATGGGCTATTTCCACTCGCCCTACTCCCAACGACCCAACTCCGCCATGCTCGGCGCGATGGCGGAGCTGGGGGCCTGGAAATGCGACCAGCGCGGGGTCGATCCGCTCGGCAGCTCGTGGTATGCGGGCTTCGGCGGGCTCATGGACAACCTCTACGGACACCGGGATGTCGGCAGCACATCCTGTCCGGGGGATCTGTTGTTCGCCGAGCTCCCTGGCCTCAGAGCGGCCATCGATGGCCTGCTGAGCGGCGGCGGCTGGACCTTGGTCCTGGACAACCCTCAGGCGAACTTCAGCGGGAATTGGACCACCGGGACCTCCTCGATCGACAAGTACGGGCCCGATTACCGCTGGGCCAGCACCGGCGCCACGCCGTCGCGAGCCTGGTGGACCCCGTCGCTTCCCCAGGCCGGCCGCTACGAGATCTCGATGTGGTGGCCGGCTGGCAGCAACCGCAACCCTGACGCGCGGGTCGGCCTCCTGCTCAACGGCCGGCTCCACAGCACCACCGTGGACCAACGGATCCAGGGAGGACGCTGGAACCTCCTCGGCACCGCCTGGCTCCCGGCCGGCTCCGGCACCCCGATCGGATTGTCCAACGAGGGGCCGACGGGGACCGTGGTGATCGCCGACGCGATCCGGCTGATCCGGCGCTGAGTTCACCGTCACACGAAACGATGTCCCACATCCTCCTTCAAGCCGTCCTCTTCCTGGCCCTCGCGGCGCTGGCCGGCGTCGCCGGAAACGCGGTCCACCCAGGCGGGCTGGACCTCTGCCGGGAGTACTTCCTAGCCGACCAGCCGCCCGGTCCCCCTGATGACGGCGGCGGCCCTCCCTCCCCCTGGCAGATGATCCAGCTCCCGGAGGCGCAGGCATGGTGGGAGAGCAGCTGGAGGCCGGACTCCGGGAGCTGGGATTCGGACAACGGGATCTACTTCCTCGACGCCCGGCGGCGGGCCTCGTTCGACTCCGGCCACCTCCCCGGCGCCTTCCTCGCCGACCCCTGGGACAAGGAGAAGGAGGACATCTTCGATCCCGGGTTCGTGAATGAGCTTCAGGGCGCGTTCGCGGTCATCGTCTACTGCCACGGCGGTGAGTGCGATGACAGCAAGTCGGTCGCGATGAAGCTGGTCTACACCCACCAGATCCCGGCAGAGCTGGTCTACATCTTCGAAGGCGGCTTCGAGGAGTGGCAGGCGGCCGGCCTGCCGGTCGAAACCGAATGAACCGCCTGCCCTCCCGCGCTGGCTCCCTCCTGCTCCTCGCCTGCCTCGCCGGCGGCGGCGCCATGGTCTGGTTCGGCCTGCAGAAGGTCGGTGACCCGGTCGCCTTCCTGAAGGCTATCCGGGAATACGGCCTCGTGCCCTCCGCCTGGCCGCTGGCGATGAACCTCCTCGCGGTCTGGATCCCCGCCATCGAGGTCCTCGGCGGCCTCTTGCTGATCCTCGGGGTCTGGCGGCGCGCTGTCGCCTCGACGCTGGCCCTCATGCTGGTCCTGTTCTCGGGCGCCGTCGTCCTGCGGGCGATCGGCCTCCACCAAGACCTCGGGGGCGCCTTCTGCGACGTCCAATTCGACTGCGGCTGCGGCACCGGCGAGGTCTACATCTGCACCAAGCTGATCGAGAACAGCATCATGCTCCTCTGCTGCGCCTACGCCGCCGCCTCCAAGATCGTCCGGCCGCTCTCCCTCGGCCGGTGAGCGGCGTGAACGCGACGGAATCCACGATTCGAGCGGCGGACGGCACCGAGCTGTGGGGGCGGCGTTGGGAGCCGGCGACCGAAACGCGAGGCGAGATCCTCCTGGTCCACGGACTCGGAGAGCACCTCGGGCGTTACCAGGACGTCGCCGCTGGGCTGACCGCCCGGGGCTTCGCCCTCCAGGGAGTTGACCTCCGCGGGCACGGGCGTTCGGCGGGGAGGCGCGGTCACGTCGAACGCTGGAGCGATTACCACGCCGACCTGGACGCCGCAGCCCGCGGGCTCCGGCGCCCGCACCTGGTGTTGGCCCACTCGATGGGCGGGCTGGTGGCGCTCGACTGGCTCCGGGATCGACCGGACCAGGTCGCGGCCGTGGTCCTCTCCTCGCCGCTGCTGGGAGTGGCGGCGGCCGCCCCTCGGTGGAAGGTGCTCCTCGGCAAGGTCCTGGCCCGCATCGCCCCGAGGCTGCCGCTGTCGAACGAACTCGATCCGGAGGGGGTGTGCTCCGATCCGAAGGTGGTCGAGCGCTACCTCGCGGATCCCCTCGTCTTCCGCTCGATCACTCCTCGATGGTTCGTCGAGATGGAGCGGGCGCTGGAGCGAGTTCACACCGCGGCGCCGGCCCTCCGGCACCCGCTCTATCTCAACCTGGCCGGGGACGAGAGGCTGGTCAGCAATCCGCAGGCGCTCGCCCTCGCCGATGCCTGGGGCGGCGCCGTCACGCGCGTCGTCTGGGACAGGCTGCGGCACGAGACCCTCAACGAGCAGGCGGGACCGACGGTGCTCCGGGCGATCATCGACTGGTTGGAGGAGAGGCCGTGAGCCGGAGGGCTTCGACGCTCAATCTTCTCGCTCCAGGGTGACCACCAGCTTGGCGAAGCCGTCGATTTCGAAGTGTTCGACCTCGAGTTGGACGACCTGGGCCTCCCTGAGCTCGAACTGACCGAAGGCCTCCTTGGGGGCGTGCCAGGTCCAGTCCTCGACCACCTGATCGCCGTCCACCCGGACCCGGATGCCGTCGTCGCTCAGAGTCCGAACGCGGTACCTGCCGGCAGGCAGCGGGATTCGGGCCGAAGCGAGGGTGCCGAAGTGGTCGGCTCCGCCCTGCCACTTCGACCGCTCCTGGTCAGGCAGATAACCCTCAGGCCCGCCACTATCGAAGTGGAACTCGAGTCCCGGCAGGACCACCACCGGCGCCGCGTCGGCTTCAGCCAGCCACCCGGCGTAGTCCTCCCGGGGATCGGTCCGCCAGGGGAAGAAACGCACCTCCCAGTCGGCCAGCAGCAACCAGCCCTCGACCGGCCAGGAGTCCTCACCCGCGAGGATCCGCGCCTGGAACCGGTGCAGGCCCGGCTCCGTCGCTTCGAACCGGACCATCCGCTCACCGGATTGCGACTCGAGCTCCGTCGCGACGACGCCTGGAGGCGGACCGTCGATCCACTCAGCGTCGAGTTCCAGCCCCCGAGGGAAGGACTGGTAGGTCACGAAGCCGGGGCCAGCGGAGTGGACCAGCAGGAGGGCCTCCTCGTGGTCCCAAGGGCCCCAGGGGCCGACGACGATGTTCTCCCGTCCTGCGATCTCGGCCCGGGCGCCCACCGGCCGGCTGACTCCTGGAAGGTCGTCGAAGGAGGGTACTGGCGGCAGGACTGCCGCGGCGGCCTCCTCGAGCCGAGCCGCCGGCTCGACCTCGGTGCTCTTCCCGACATCCTCCAGGAGGTTCCCCCCCCAACGAACGGCGCAGTCGCCTCTCAGGTGAAGCGCCAGCTCGTCGCCATCGAAGCGGTTCGCCGAGACGACCGTCCCCTCCGCCCGAAGGTCGTTCGCTCTGCCCCACGGCCGCTCGGTGAAACTGGTCGGGAGGCTCCAGATGTGGACCCCGCAGCGGTTGTCCCGAAAGCGGTTGCCGAGGATCCGGTTCCCGCGGCTGCGGTCGATGTTCACCCCTCCCCGCTCGAGCCCGTAGCCCATCCCTCCGTTCTCCGCGATCTCATTGGCGAGGATCAGGCTGTCCTGCGAGAAGCCTCCCCAGATGCCGCAGATGGCGTTCCCGACCAGCCGGTTGGCGATGAACCGGTTGCCGAAGGAGAAGGTCATCTCGATGCCGTGCGCGGGCGCGTAGGAGAAGTCGTTCCTCAGGAACAGGTTGTCGTTGTTGCCGCGGCGGCGGTACCACTCCTCGGGGTGTACCCCGTCCTCGCCGAGCGCCTCCCGCCCCGCGAAGCCGAACAGGCCGTCGCCGCCGTGGGTCACGCTGTTCTCGACGAACCTGTTCTCGCTGCACTGCTCGAACATCAGGATGCCCGCCGAGTCCTGGCCTCGGTTGTAGACGCCGTGGCTGTATCCCCGGACGCAGAAGTCGAAGGCATTTCGGCAGACGGTGTTCCCGGAGGATCGCCACAAGGCCAGCCCCCAGCCCGACAGAAAGGAGCAGTCGTTGTCATAGACTTGGCTGCGATTCATCCGGTCGAGGACCACGCCGTTCTGCCCCCGCCTGACCCGCACCCGCCGCACTACGGCGCCCTCTCCGTCCTCCAGATAGAGGGCGGCGCCGTAGGCCTGGAGCCATTCGTTGCCGTCGTTCTGGTGCGGCCAGAGCCAGTCCGCGCCGTCCTCGGCCAGCGGCGTCGATCCGAGGCGTTGGCGGAAGTTGTCCGATAGGTCGGCGTCTTCGACAGTGAGTCGATCGCAGCCGCTGGCCCAGATCCCAGAGCGGAAGCCGTGGGCCCGAACTCCCTGGAGAGTGACTCCGTGCACCCCGATCAGCCGGATCCCGATCCCTTCGAGCTGGTTCCACGGCCTGCCGGCTTCAGCACCGCGCAGGGCAGAGCCCTCTTGGAACCGGATCGTGATGCCCGAGCCGGTCACTTGGATGACCCCGGGCTCACCGCGGTCCTCGATCACGAGATCGCGCGGGACGAACACCTCGCAGGACTGAGTGATCTCGAGGTCGTCGTGATCCAGCACCACTCTGGGGAGGTCCTGGCCTCGTAACTGCGAGAGACCGGCCAAGGCGGCCGCGAACAGGAGAACCAGGCTGGGAGCAACAGGGCGCCGCATCCGGCCATCCTAGCTCAATCAATCAAGGTGATCTCGGCTGGGGCCAGGAGAACTGCCGGACGAGATCGCTGTCCGGAGGGTACCGATGCGGACCTGGGTGCCGAGCGCACCGTTCAGCCGACTCACCAACCCATCTTCGCCCAGGACGACGATGGAGCAATCCACCAGGTCGGCCTTCCCCTTGTGGATCCAGACCGCTCCGTCCAGGCGGCCGCTCATCCGGAGGAACGAGGCGAGGGATTCGAAGGCCTGCCCACGGACTTGCATCCCCATGGCCTTTCGGGCACCCGCCAGCAGGTCCAATTCCTCCGAGTCCTCGTCCCCGACGCGGTCGCTGATGGTGTCGAAGCCAGCCGCCGCGAGCTCGGCGAGGAGGCCGTCCCCCCACGCCATGGACTCCGGTCGGGCGGCAGAGGTGAAATCATCGAGGAAGAGGATCCGTGGAGCCTCAGCTCTCGCCTCGCGCGGCCCGCTCTCTTGTAGGACTCTCGTGACGACGGAGCCGAAATCGTCCGGCATCGGGCGACCTTCAGGCAAGCCCGAGATCATTACCTCGGCGGAACGCAGGCGGCCGCCGAAATACTCTTGCTGCATGGCGTCGACCTTGTGCTGGAAGGTCGCGGACCGTGAGCTCTGCCGACGCTCAGAGATGAACGCGAAGAAGGCGCCCATGAGGATCAGGACGGCGAAGCTGCCGACGAACAGGCGGACGACCTGGCGCCCGGTTCCTCGGCGGCCCGGCGAGGCAGCCGGAGCCGGAGCGTGTTCCGCCACTTCGACGGGCGGCGGCGGGGACGGGCGGTGACCGTAGGTCGCCGCTGCCGAGGGACGAGCGGGCTTGAATTCCTGGAGCGGCGGCGGCTCCTGGGGAAGGTGCTGCGGCAGCGGACCGCCCAAGGAAGGGAGGTCAGCCGGCTTCAGAGTGAAGGGATCATCGGCAGCGAGCACCGTGTGCACGTCCAGGAGCATCTCCCGGGCCGATGAGTAACGACCGTTCAGCTCTGCCATGGAACGCCTGACGATCCAGTGCAGGGCTTCAGGGCAACGCTTGGTAATCCGGGAGAGGCCTCCGTGGGCCGGGAAAGAGCCCTCGATGACGCTGAACAACACCGCCCCGGAGCCATAGATGTCGAAGCGGACACCGTCCACCTCATTCACCTTCGCGCCCTTCATGGCCATTCTGACAAGCTCCGGATCCCGGAAGTACTCGGTGCCGTGAGTGGTGAGGGTCATCGCCGAAGCCAGCGGGGTGACCAGCCCAAGATCCACCAAGTAGGCGCGGTCTCCACAGACGACCAGATTGTCCGGCTTGACATCCTTGTGCCAAAGGCCTCCTTGGTGATACCGCTCGAGGGTGAGGAGGAGGTCGGAGACCAGGGCCACGCCGCGGCGGAGCTGCGGAGTCGGCAGGCCTTCTCCCCCAGCAGCGGTGTGCATCCGCTCGACGACCACGCTGAGGTTGTCACCGGGCACGTAAGGCATCACGTAATAGAAGTAATGCTCCCCGAGGCCGTGCTCGAGCACCAAGCCCAGCCGCTTGGCAGATTCCAGAGCACGGCTCTCCCTGACGATCTGCGGCAGGGATGGGCCGTTGTGCATGGAGAAGCTCTTGATCACGACCCGCCCGACCGCCGGGTATCCCTGGGCGGCCAGGGTATGGGTCTTCTCGAGGCCCGGTTCGGCGATGTAGAGCTTCGCCCCTGACCCGCCGCCCGGGAGGCTCCCGATCACTCGGTATCCCTCGAAGACGCCTCGCTCCCCTCTCCGGAGATCCGATCCGGGGGCCTGGCGGACGATCTCAGGAACCCGCTTCTCGACGCTACAGACCAGATCGAGCAAGCCGAGGAGGGCGAGAGGATTGCGTAGATAGATGCGATAGAGACAGGCCGAAGCGTCCTTCAACTCCTGGAACACCGCCCTTCGATAGTGGTGGACACGGGAAAAATTCCCAGAGAGCAGGTTCAGGAGGACCAGCGGGATCAGGACCAGCGAAGAGATCATGTGCCCGGCGAAGCGGACCACGTCACGCACCTCGTCGCCCAAGAAACGGAGGATCCTGCCAAGCAGCCAGAAGATCAGCTTCAGCACCTTCACCCCGATCAGGACTACGAGGATGGCCGCCCCAAGGACGGCCAGGAAGGTGAAGATCGGGATGCCGAAGCCTGTGACGCTCATCGTGGTTCCTTCCTCGAGGATTCGCTGAGAGTTTGGCGCCGGAATTGCTCCTGGTGGAGCAGGATCTCGGCGAGGGCGTCATCGAACCGCGAGTCGTCGGCCTTATTGGGATTCAGCTCGAGTCCGTTTCTACGAGCTTCGGCGACCTCCTCGTCCGTGAAGCTGAACGTGGCCAGGACCTCCTGGACCTGGACCCGGAGCGCGTCCCGGACCTTCTTCAGCCGCCGACTGACGGTCGGTTCGCTCATCCCGATGGCTTCGGCGACCTCCTTGCCGCTGCGTCCGTCCAGGACCCTCATCCGGAAGACCGAGAAATCCAGGAAATCAGTCGCGCGCTCCACCTTGCGTACAGCGGACTCGACCTTGGCCCGGAACATGGCGGCTTCGAAGTCGGAGTCCGGGGCGGGGACCGAGGACTGGCCGCTCCATGACTCGTCCAGCGAGGCTGGCCGCCTGCCGCTCCCTCGCTTCTTGGCCATCCGGCGGTCCAATTCGTCTCCGAGGACGTGCTTGGCGATCGCCAGGACCCAGGTCGAGAACCGGGCCCCCTTCGCTGGATCGTGCCTGTGGATGCTGTTCGAGAGGGCCGCGAGGGTCTCCTGTGAGAGGTCCTGGACGGTCTCCGGGCCTACCCAGCCGTAGCCCCAGCGGCCGATCTGGGCCCTCAACACGGGACCGAAAGTGTCCCAGAGCTCGAACCAGGCTTCCGGGTCCTGGGCCCGGAGCCGTCCGACGAAGCGGGTGGTCAGATTGCTGAGCATGCTGTGATTCTAGGCCGTCCTGGCCCTTGGGCGGCACTACGACCCAAGGCCCCTGCGATTCAGGGGAAACGCCGAAATCCCCCCCCCCTTTATCCGAACAAGGCTGCGTGGCCGGGAGGAACCGGCAGATCCAGGAAACCGCAAGCCAGTAGGCACCCAAGACAATGAAGACCCTCTTCAAGCTGCTCATCGTCGCTGTCGTTCTCGGCGGCGCCATGGCCTTGATCGCCGGCCCCGATCGCGTAGGCGCGGTGGTCCACCAGGCCCACGCTTCCATCAACCAGGTCATCGACCAGAACATCTCTGATCCGATCGCGCTCCGTCGCCAGCTGCACAAGCTCGAGAAGGAGTACCCCGGCCGCATCTCCGCGATCCGCGGAGACATCGCTGAACTCGACGAACAGAAGCGCCAGCTCCAGCGCGAGCAGGCCATCGCCAGCCGCGTCGTCGTCCTGGCGGAGAAGGACCGGGCCGACCTCGAGGCTCAGCTTGCTTCCGTCGACTCTCAGTTGAAGGGCGAATACGCGCATCCGGTGTCCTACCGCAACACCACGGTGCCGGCGGCCCACGCCCAGCGCATCCGGTCGCGGGTCGAGCAAGTGCAGCACACGATCCTCGCCTACTCCAGCCGTGCCCAGGACGCCGTCCGTGACCTCGGCTACCTCGTGCAGCAGGAGGGCCGCCTCCACGGCCTCCTGGCCCAGGTTGAAGCGGAGCCCGCCCAGTTCCGAGCCCAGCTTCTGCAGCTCGATCGTCAGGTCGACGCGGTTGCCCGCAACGAGCGCTTGATCCAGCTGATGGAGAAGCGCCAGAGGACCATCGAACAGCTCAGCCGGTACGAGGTCGGCAGCTTGGACCACCTCCAGGGCCGGCTTGCGGAGATCCGCGCGCGGCAGGAGGCCCAGCTCGAGGTCTTGGCCGCTGCCGACTCCACCACCTCCTATGAGGACCAGGCACGCTTCGAGATCAACATGAGCGCTGAGGTCGAGCCGGCTGCGTTCGACGCCTCCTGGATCCAGGGATTCGAGAGCGCCGCGACCGCCGAATCGACCTTCTGATCCTCCTCCCATCCGGTCACCGCGCCAGGCCCCTCGGGGCCTGGCGCTCGCATATGATCCGGCATGGGTCTAGACGCCCTCCTGGTCGCGGCGATCGCCGTCCTCTCGCTCGCCCTCCTCGTCAGCGGCAAGCTCAGCCTCGACCTGATCGGGCTCGGCCTGATCCTGGTCCTGGTGTTCTCCGGGCAGGTCGAGGCGAGATCGGCCCTCGCCGGCTTCGGCAACGGCACCGTCGTGACCCTCGCCGGACTCTATGTGATCGGTGAGGGGCTCACCAGGACGAGCGCCATGGCCTTCCTGGCTCGCCTCGTGCTCCGGCTCAGCGGAGGCAGCCCTACCCGCCTATTGCTCGTCCTCTGCTGCGCGACCGCTCTGATCTCCGCGGTCGCGAGCAACACCGCCGTGATGCTGGTGTTCCTGCCCCTGGCCATCGGCCTCTCCCGGGACCTCGGGATCCCGGTCTCGCGGCTGTTGATGCCCATGGCCTTCGCCTCGATCTTCGGCGGAACCCTGACCCTCGTCGGGTCGTCGATCAACCTGCTCACGAGCGGCGCGGCGGAGGCCTACGGCGCCGCCCCGCTCGGGATGTTCGAGATGACCCCGATCGCGGCGCCGCTGTGCCTCGTGGGAGTCCCACTTACGGTCTATTTGGCACGGAAGCTCCTCCCTGACCGGAGCTCCTTGAGTGTCGCCCTGGCCGCGGCTCCGACGCCCGAATTCGTCACGGAATTGACCGTCGGCGGGTCCTCTCCGCTGATCGGCCGTCCCGTCTCACAGTCCTTGGGCTTGGAGAAGGTCGAGCCGCTGTTCCTGGTCCGGGATGAACGCATGATCTGGCCTCCCTTCCGGAAGGAAGTGGTCGAGCCAGGAGACGTCCTGATGCTGCGCGGTCCAGTCCAGCGGCTCCTTGACCTGGGCTCGAGACTCGAATTGCAGATGCACGGGGACACCCGTTTCGATCCCCACACGATGGTCCTGTTCGAGCTGGCGGTGGCACCGCGCTCGACGCTCGCTGGTCGCCAGGTCCGCGACCTCCACTTGTGGAGGGATTTCGGCGTGATCGTGGTAGCGGTCCTGCGCGGCGGACACCACTTCCGCGAGCGGGCCTCCCAGATGATCCTGCGGCCCGGCGACGTCCTCCTGGTCAGCGGGCCGGAGGAGTCGCAGGCAAGGCTGCGGAGCTCGATGGATTTCTTCCTCCTCCAGGGGATCGCCGAGAAGCCGGTCCTCAAGGCCCATGGCCGGCGAGCCCTGTGGGTCCTGGCCGCCGTGGTCGCCTTGTTCTCTCTCGGCGGCCTGGGCCTCAGCGAGTGGTTGCCGATCCCCATGGTCTCCCTGGCCGGGGCAACCGCCATGGTCCTCGCCGGCTGCCTGCGCGCTCGGCGGGCATACCGCGCCATCGACTGGCCGATCCTGATCTTCGTGGTCGGCGCTCTGGCGCTCGGAGAGGCCATGAAGACCTCCGCGTTGGCCGACTCCTTGGCCCACGGGATCGTGAAGTTGATGAGCGGCTTAGGGCCGGCGGCGGTGGCGAGCGGCCTCCTGTTCGTCGGCACCTTCTTGAACCAGTTGACCTCGCCCTACGCGGTCACCGTCCTCTTGACGCCGATCGCCCTCGCGACCGCCGGGTCCCTCGGTCTCGAGGATCCGCGCCCCTTCCTGCTGGCCATCGCCTTCTCGGGCTCGAACGCCTTCGCCACCCCGATGGGCCACCAGGTGAACCTGATGGTGCTCGGACCTGGAGGCTACCGATTCTCGGACTTCTTGAGGCTCGGCCTGCCTCTCTGCCTGTTCTTCTGGGTGTTCGTCAGCGTCGGCCTGGCGCTCGCGACACCCGGCTGAGAAGGCCTAAAACGCCGGCAGCTGAGCGGCGGCCCACCGCTCCAGCAGGCGGAGGGCGCGGTCTGCACAGCGGAAGGTCGGCAGGCCGGCGTCGAGCAGCCTCGAGGCCAGAGGGTCGTAGAGAGGACCGGAATCGACCACCGCCGCCCAGGGCTTCTCGGTCGCCCGCCACAGCGCGATGAGCAGCCCGGCGACGCTGTCCTCGCGATCGACGTCCTCGTTGTGCTCCCCGGCTTCCAGGGTGTTCATCGCCGCCGTGAGGGGGACGCACCCGATCAAGCCGAGGTCCACCCCCGGGTCATTCAAGACCTGGGAAGCGGCAGCGGCGAACGGCCCGTCGGCCATCATCGGAGTGGTGTCC
>JACKQG010003909.1_pt1 | contig 17755 bp, 24 predicted proteins | sample 8237621 | NCBI WGS metagenome assembly JACKQG01 (sample SAMN15677084, study PRJNA649215) | marine metagenome | biome: marine; feature: Black Sea; material: saline water; isolation source: suspended particulate matter (SPM) from the Black Sea western gyre | collected 2013-06-09/2013-06-10 | depth...
ACCTTTGGCGATTACAAAGGTACTATGAAAGCCCTACTGCCTATGTTCGGTTATGGTTACCAAGTGGCTAGAGATGTAGTTACCTTCAAAAAACAAAACGATAAGTTCTTCCACAGACAAGCAGAGGTTGACTTTACTAAGTTAGCCCCTAAGCACGTAGAGTTGTTCAGAAAGCTACAAGACAGAAAACTACTAGATGTTGGTTTAGAGCAAGACCTAGCTGAGTTCACTCGTATGGATACAGGCTCTGCGTCGCTTAATAAGATAAGTGGAACTGCGGGAGATGTAACACACAGGCTTTACCAAGCAGCAAGAGTAGTTGAGATGTATAACCGTGTGTCTACCGCTGTAGCAGCGCACGACATGGCAGTTAAGAACCCGAGTAAGATTAAACACACAGGTATGACTCCGACTGAGTTTGCTGTGAAGATTGTGCAGGATACTCAAGGTGACTTCTCTAACACAGACGCGCCAAGGATAATAAAACGACTTCCTAAGTTGATGGTTCAGTACCGTAAGTACCAGTTTATGATGGGGTGGGTGTACGCCAACGCAGCGAAGGCTGCTTGGGCTGGTTCGACTACTGAGGAGAAAGCTGTAGGGTACAAGACCTTAGGGTACATGCTTATGCACGCCGGTTTATTTGGCGGTGTTAGGGGTCTCCCTTTCATTGGTGCGGTAGCTGGAGCATTTGCTCTGTTCTCGGGGGGTGAAGAGCCGGAAGACATTGAGCGCATCATCGGAAGGTACATCGAAGACGAAGCATTAGCGTCCTTAATATCTAGGGGTTTACCGTCTATTTTAGGTATCGATATGTCAACCAAGCTGAGCCAGGATAAGATTTTCCACCCTGCACCGTTTGTTGATTTGGAACTTTCCCAAGAGGGGCTTAGAGACGCATTCTTTGGTACGTTCTTAGGCCCTACAGCCAACACGGCGTCTAGTATGGTGCGTGCGGGGGAATACGCTAGTGAAGGCAACGCGTATCGCTCTATAGAAACGGCTATGCCTAAAGGTATTAAAACTATTATGGAGTCGTGGAGAGTGGGCACTGAAGGGTACCAACTTAGAAATGGAGACATACCGGCTGACCCTAGCCAGTTTAACAAAATAGCACTAATAGCAAACGCGTTGGGAATTCCATCGTCTGACTTGAGCAAAATTAAGTGGACAAGGGGTCAACAGTTTGAACTCCAAGAGTACTTCAGTAAAGCTCAGTCGGACATAAGGAAGCAGTATGTAAAAGCTGACAAAGCGGGGGACTATGATAAGCTAGCAGAACTAGAAGAAAGGTTCGACGCCCTGCAAGATGACAAAGATAGAGTCCGTCCTTTCTTCAACGACAATTACGGTTCGCTTAAGCGAACGTCTATTAGGTCTTTACTCATGGCTCCTATCAAACAAGGAACCCGAGAGGAGAAGTACAGACGAGAACTTGGGACCGACTAAATCGCGCGCCTTGGTAAGGCTCTAAACTACCACTAAGGGCTCGGTTTCTCTCTTTTTCCGAGCCCTTTCTTTTGTGGGGAATAAGGTAGCCCGTCTCGTGGGCAAGTCGGTTGGGTCATAGTCCATGGAAACGCTTGAATAAAAGCGGGTGAAGGCTACTCCAACTGCAGGTGTTTTTTTAACAGCGCACCGCCTGCTGGCGCCTTGCGGAGGGAAACTAAACGAAACCCCCGCGGGGTCTATTCTACATTTAGTAGGGTCTCAGTTTCTACGCCTTCTTTGGTTTCAACCAAATTAAGTGGGGCGTTATCACCGAACAACTTACCGTAGTTAAACTCATAACATCTTGTCTGTCCACTTGGAACCGTAGTTCCCGAACCGATGTAACACTTGGCGGCAGGCTTACCATCAGCATGGTATATCAAATACCCGCCGCGGTCTAGTTCTTCTTTCATCGCTGCAGGCGCTACTCCGTGTTCTTTACACCAGTCGCCAACTGCTTTAGACATTATGAGCACCTTCTTATCCTCGGTGCAAACTCTACCGACAGCAGGAGCTCTCAAGTGTTCTAAAGGCATTTCTTTCTTCTTGGCTCTAGCGTCACCGAAGCGTTGCGTGATGATGAGTCGTCCCGGCAGAGTCGAGATGAACGACGCTACGTGTTCGCTTATGTCTGTGTTACTCTCCTTACGGCTCTCACGCATCTGAACAATCTGCTCAAGCGCCCACTTCTTCATACCTGCTATATCGAACGATATTAGCCCTAGCTTCTCGGCAATCTTACCCGCTACTATCGCAGTTACAATAGTGTCACGGTAGAAACGCTCTTTGTTATCATCGTTGGATTGTGGATTAAACTTACCACGAGCAGCTGTTATTTGTCTGCGCACCCAATCATGGTTTTTAATAATGAACCTAATGAACGGTCGACACGCTTCACCATAGACGTTGTCCATGTGGTCTTCTACAAACGACTGCGTAATGTCGGGGAACACAGTAGTTCTAAAGTCCTCCGGTAGTTGTACTTCGAAGAAACGTAACTGTGTCGCCTCAACTCTGAAGCCCGCAGGTAGTTTACTGATGTTCTCGTGCAGTGAGTCGTTCGACGTAATGAAACTGTTCTTAAACCACTGACCGCCTACGGTGTTAAATTTACCGTTGGAACCAAGTCGCTCTTTGTCTCGTCCGTTAGCCAGAGCGTAACCCGTTCTGGTCAACTCGTCGGGCGCTCTACCCGAGAACTCGTCTAGTAACATAGGGACAGCGCCCATAATAGCAATACGTTTAATCACAGCGTTTAAGGTGGAACCCTGTTCGCCTGTTTGGCGTTCCATGTAGGAAGGGTTACCATAAAATCCACAAGCAATCTTAGCCGCAGTAGACTTACCCGTACCACCATAGCCGGTGAACGCGAGCGGTAGACCGTGCCAGTTCGAAGAACCCATAAGTTCAACAAGCACAGAACCCATTGAGTGACATAGAGCGAACTGAAAAGGCTCTGCTCCGGGTCTGTTGTACAGCGTGTCGATGTTAGCAGTCCACTTCTCTAGTGTCCCCGAGGTTCCGAAGTTAACTACTACGTCCGCAGGCATGTCCTCGTCGCATAGCACTTCTTCCTCGCCGTCTAGTTTAATCATGTTGGTTCCTATAACGAACCCTTTACGGTCTTCCGTCCAACCAAACTGTTTGTATGTTTTGGTTTCCATACGCCACGCTTGGAGTGTTTCGATAAGACCTTCTGCAAATTCAGCCATGTCGTTCCTCGATTTGTTTGTTCTCATTAAGAATACTTCGTGAGCAGCTAGGGTCTTCGCCATCATATCCGTAGATGCTAACTCCGATGTAGGCATAAAGAACTCACGCCACTTACCGTTCTTCTCTTTTGCTCGCCACTGAATTACCCAAGTGCCCTCGGATTCTTGTATACGATTAACGGGGTATATGAACGACCTACAGAAAGGTCTCCAATGCACGACGCCGTCGTCATCTTTGATCGACCTAGACAACGACTTACCGTTCCACCTGTAGCCGGACATCGGCCAGTATGGAATTTTCTGCCCTTCTATTACAGGGACTGTCGCGGGCTGTTCGTCGTCTACTTCGGCTTCCTCCTTAGAGGACTCGGCGGTTTCTGTGTTGCCAAGTTGGATTGAGAACTTACACGTGTCTGACATTTCGCAGTCTTTCATACACTCAATGTGCTTGTCCATCTCAACACACGACGTAGGTCCGAACTCCCACTCATCGATTTTCGCTTGGGTTTCCTCAAAGGTATAACCCTTGTATCCTTTACTCCAATCGTGGATTATGTCTGTTCCGTTCTCACAATGTTTAACCACACCGATAGCACGATGCCAATGAGGCTCGGGGATGTCGCCCTTTTTATCTCTGAACTCGCGGATAGCGTTGCAATGCTCAGCGATTATATTCGCGTCTGCTGTCGGGTAGTCCCCTAAAGCTGCGGCGAACGGGTTACACCCTTTACCCTTACTGTAGTTATTAGTAGGAGCGGGCTGTACATTGTGCTCTTTTATGTATTCTTGGAGTTTACTACGTATAGTTTCCACAGGGTACTGCTTACCTAGTTTAACTAACTTAACCGTAACAGGAGGGTTAGTCTTTCGGTTATGCGTGCCTACCGGTCGTAGTATACGAGCGCTGTCCATGTCCACTGCTCGGTCAGCCTTGAGCCCCATGTGAGTCGTGACGTCTCTCTTGAGTGCTGACAGTTCACGCCAAGTGTCTTGGTCGACATCCTCATCTAACGAGAAGTAGCAGTGATATCCACCGCCCGACGAAGTAATAGTAGGCGTTAGTTTTAGGACTGTTGCCAATCTTACTATGTCGGCTAACGCGTCGTCCCTCGTCGCGTACTTGTTTTTGTCGCCTTCGCCTACGTCGAAGTCATCGTATAACGAACGGCACGCTGACACGTTCTCTTGGGTTCGTATGCGCTTTTTCTTTTTGCGCTCGTCTTCGTACCAACCGTTGAACGAGTTAACGGCGAAGTACACCGTGTTCCCTTGTTCGTCGAAGAACTCGGCAGCCCCAGCTGCGTCTTTAGCGCTATCGTAACTTTTGTATTTAAACCAAACACTGCCTTTACCTGTCGGTTGTGCGAGGGCTATTATCTTCACCCCTTTTGTTGGTAATACTAATTCTAAAAATTGTTGGGTCCCCATGTTCCACCTAGTTTTTGAAAAGTCCACTGTGGACTTTTGGTAAAGATTAAAAAACCGGGGTTACCCCCGGTCTATACGCTGACTATATGTTTAGTCGTCGAAATCTAAACCATCTAGGGCGTCGCCGATGTCATCAGCTTCTTTTGGAACTTTAACATCGTTGATAGCTACTTTCTTTTGCTTCTTGAAGTCGAACGTAGGTTCGAAGTTGTCCCCGCCTTCACCTTCAACATACTCTACTAAGTCTACAACTTGTACTGCTTGTAGTTCTAGTGAAGTGTTTTGCTTACCGTCGCGAGTCCAAACGTGTGCTGAACATTGAATGTTACACACAGAACCGTTACCGATAAGGTCAGTGAATTTGTTACCGAACTCATCTACGACTACTACCGGACGCTTAGGCTTACCGCCTACTCCGAAGGTCGCTGACTTCTTAAGTTTCACTTGGCGTAAACCGTCTTCCAATACTAAGTCGTGCTCTTGGTTACGCTTGAACTTAGGGAACAAATCCGTTCCCTTATACTTATCTGCTTGCGCATCATCTAGTACTGCTTGGATAGTCCAATTAGAAACGCCTTCCCCTTGGTACGGCGCTTCCGGGTTATCTTCTTGTAGTTTAGCCCACATTACTTTTACGTTGTTAAACGAATATTTAGCTACTTCAGCCATGGTATTTCTCCTTTGTTTATATTAATCGTCGAAGTCTAAGTTGTCTAGCGCTTGCTCTATGTCGTCATAGTCTTCCACACTAGAAGCCTTAGACTCCTCTATTTTCTTTGTAACTTCCGGTTTAGGCTCAGCCTTCACCGGCGATTTCTCAGCCTTTTCTTCTTTCTTAGGGGTTATCGCAAAACCCCCTACGTTATCAATAGGAGTATCAACCTTGCCGGTAATCCGGTCGATGGTCGAAGCCTCTGTCTTAATTAGTTCGTCGATACCTTTCAGTTCATCTTCTTCAATGAAACGCACCGCTTTAAATGTCAATGATGGATACTCAGTTTGCGAACTGAAACCTAGTTGCGTCACTACATACTTCGGGTCAACACCGCGCTTGGATAACTGCTCACCGTACTTTCCTAATGTTTTAAGAGCGTACGAGGTTACCTTAAGTAGCATAATGTCATCTACACTATCGATGTTAGCAACACACAACCGCATTGAGTCTGAACACGCTTTACCCTTACCCCCTTTGTCGGTGATGCGAGACCCCCACTGATTGTTAGGGCATATAGAACACTTCTTAGCCTGTGGTGCGTCTGCATTCTCTGAAGGGGTTGTACCGTTGTTCGAGTAGCAAGTTGGTTTAACAAACTCCCCGTCAGCAAACCCGTCAGCATAGTAGACCTTGGATTTGTTAGGGTTAGAGTCTAGGATTACTACATCTAAAGTATCCTGCCCAACTTCTTCCCTTACATCACCGGACTCCATGTAGAACGATTGTTGTTTAGTTGTAAGTCGTTTGAACCCTCCAGCACTACTTGCCGCTGCGAACGGATTAGTACCACTGAAAGTTCCTTTTAGGTGTGCAGGTAATTCTGCGTCTAATGTAATCATATCCATACTACTTACGTCTAAAGTTAACCACTTGGGTTTCGTTCCAATTCACACCCGGTGGTAGGTCTTCGTTTTCTTCTTTGTATTGAAGTATCGCAGTCTTATTAACTCGACGCTCCAACATTTCCCACGCTTCGTCCGCCTTGATGTGCTCAAGTAGTACGTCCCAATCAGCAACTGTTGCTGATACTCTTGTGGAACGGTACGCTGTACCCGACTCCTTCGATGAAACGTTATCTATACCACGCTCGTTAAAGCGTTTAAGAAATTCCACCTCGATGTTTGACTGCTTCTCTTTGTCTCCTGCGTCGTCCGCATTGTAGTCCGCTTTTCTACGGGCTCTACGGTCACGCAGTGCGATGAATAGTTTCAGTAAAGAACCATCATCCATATCACTCGCTTTCGCCATTGTCACTCTCCTTTTTGTTTATTAACCAACTGTTAATATCTTCCTCATCCCAACGAAGAACCTTTTGAGAGACCCTTATCGGTTGTGGAAAACTGTTTTCTCTCCTACGTAGAGCCGGTAAAGCACCCTTCGTAATTCCTAATTTTTCCGAAACTTCTTCCGGTCTAAGTAAGTTCATGTGTGTTCAAATCCTTCCATATGTGTTCAAGAGAGTACAAGAATACACTAAACATTTTGCCATGTCAAGCAATATGTTCGTCTCTATGTGCTTTTATTTCATCGAGTAACGCACCTTGCATCTTTTGCTTGTTCTTAAGCCTTTTGTAGATACGTTGCTCTACTTTTGTACCCTCAAGCATGATGATAAAGTTGTTCATCTTTTGTCCCGGTCTGTTGATACGACCGTTCGCTTGCTCGAATGTTTCGTTGGATGTAACACACGAGTACCAGACTATCGTACTCGCCGCTGTTAAGGTTAGACCGTGTGACATCGCAGCGGGTTGCGCCACGATAACTTTTAAGTCTTTGCTTTTTTGGAACTCCCCGAATATACGGTCACGCTCGTTCTTATTAACTCCACCGTAAATAGTTTCTACTGTGAAGTGGTTGCTCAGTTCTTCTGCTACCATCTTAACCGACGATACATAAGGTACGAACACAATCACTTTACCTTCTGCGGCACTGATGATGTCCTTGGTTTCTTGTATCCTAGGGTTCGATGGTATCGTGACTTCACTACCGTCGTCGGCGTATACAACACCACAAGCAATTTGAATTAACTTCGCCATCTTCACAGCTTCGTTAACCGCAGTAATGTCCCCGCAGTCTACTTGAGTCCTTAACTTGTTAAGCATCTCATTGTACGCTTTGTTCTGTTCTTTGGTTAAGTTGACCTGCCTAGTTTCATACATAAGTGGTGGTAAATCCATACACTCATCTCTAGTAAACCGTACCGATGGTTGCATAATGCTTTTAACAACTTCTAGGGCGTCGGGTTTAGGTTGCCATATAAACTGAGTTATCTGACGCATGACTTGCATCTTAAACCTATTAAAGTACGGCGGTACGCTATTGGGAACCAACAACCTGCATTGAGCCCAAGCGTCTGTTGGTGCGTTTGGTGTAGGTGTGCCTGTCATACCCCAGCACGCTCGCTTATTCTTGTGCTTATTAACTATCTTGTTAATCGTTTTCCACTTATCGGTCGCCGCGTTCCTAGCACACTGAGCAATCTCGTCGACGATTACAAGGTCGATGTCTTCCCTATCACGTAGCGACTCTTCCACGATAGCAACACCATCGGGGTTTATCACGTACACGTCTACGTCTTGCGCTAACATCTTAAGTCGTTTACTTCTAGTACCGTGCAGTACCGCGAACGTTAGGTGTGGAAAGTGATTGAATAACTCATCAGCCCATGTTCTTTCCAACGTAGACAACGGGGCAATAACTAACACCTTGTTCGCCTTACCTACGCTTCTAAGATAGTCGTACGCCCATAGCGACGCTAGTGACTTACCTGTACCCAACTCACTTAAGTTGAATGCCCTCTTGTACATAGACAAGAAAGCTGCGGCTTCTAGTTGAGCCTTAAACGGTTTAAACCTACCGGGCCACTCGTAGTGGTACCTTATAGGAGCCGGTGCGTCGAACCCTAAGTTTCTCAGCACCTTAGTTTCCTCTATTTTGTGTGGTACGGCTACTAGGGTTTCCCCTTTTACTTTTATCGGCTTAGCCGACGATATAACATTTAGTATTCGCTCGGGTTCTTTAACCTTGAGTACTAATGCCTTCTTCTTTTTCCAAACTATCATTTTCAATCCCCTCAATTAACTTGTCTAAATAGTGTTGCGCCTTATGTAGGTCTACAATACCGTTCTTTTCTTTGTAGCGGCACACATACTTAACGATGTTGCCTTCCAAGTAACTAAGGTTGTTTGCGACTATGAAGTCCCAAGGCTGGATTTCAGTCTGGTAGTGTTCACCGCTGATTTGCCTATCGTTTGCTTTCATTTACTTTCTCCTTTAAACGCCGGTTTTGTACATCTCCGGGTTCTTCTTTCTCCACCCTCTGTTTGTTTTCTGACTAACCACTCGTGTGTTTGAGTCTTTACCGCTACCGCCTTTCGCTAAAGGTTTCTTGTGGTCAACGTCTTTACCGTCGCCCTTCTTAACTGTACCTTTTGCTAGAGCGTGTCGTCTTGCTTTGTTCTGCAGTACTCGTTTCTTCTGCACTGATGGTTTCTTGTTGTACGCCGCTTTGGTTTTAAGCGACTTAGCTGATGTCTTTGGCATTAAATATCTCCTTAACTTGTTCAACGTCGTCAACTACAATAGCCATACCGCCTGCCTTATTGATACCGGCAATCTCTCGGTCTTGGTTTGGAGTTGTGTTCTTTAGCTTACCCGGGGCTTTAGTTTCAAAAGCCATAAACTGACCATTGTAACATACTAGTATGTCCGGACAACCTACTCGCCCCATACCATTTGAAACAGGCATATAGTACCAAGCCCCTATAGATACTAAATATTCTTTAACCTTCTTTTTAACTTTTCCTTCCGGTGTCATACCCATAACTTATACTCCACAAAACTCACAAAGTTTATTCCCGACGGGGCACCAATTCCTACATAACCCCGAAGGTTTAGCCTGCCACTTGTCTGTGTCGAACGCTATACCTAGTCGTTCTGTTCTCGGCAAGAACTCTGCCCAAATGTCAGTGATGTCATCACGAGTGTAAGTCTCCTTGTCAAACTTACCCACCTTAAGCCAAATGAAGCCACACACTATCTTCTCTACCCAAGGGAAGTGAATGAACGCTAGTGCGGCAAACAGTTTTAACTGGTCGGAGTCCGGCTTGTGTTTGCCTGTCTTCCAATCTAATAAGTATGCAGTCTTGGAACCAACTACACCGATGTCGACGATACCTCTACACCATACATCTTTCGCCATCCACTTAGTAGGACGGAAGTTGCTATTGATAGACATTTGTTGCTCTACTATTCGCTTGCCCTCATACGTGAATATCTTATCCACGTACTTGGCGTACTGCTGTAGTTCTTTAGGCAACTTGGCTTTCTTGTTGGCGTAGTCCTCAAGGTGCTTATGTACCTTGTTACCCCAAATAGAGGCTTCGTGTTGTTTCTCAGTAGCCTCTCTTGTTACTCTTGTCAGTTGGTATCTGCGGGGGCATGTTTCGAACGCTGTTAGCGCTGAGTAACTCCACGGTTTAGTTAAAGTCGATTTCATCCGGTTCCTCACCCTCGTTTTTGTATTTGTTAATACACTTGTTATACTTCTGCTCGTAGGCGTCGTCGTAGTCCATACCGTTAGCCGCTACACGGTCGGCGTACTCCTCTGCTTCCATCTCACATATTTCAATGTCGTTCATAATGCCCCTATAGTTAATTGTTTGTTAACTCCCCATCCTCTAAAAGAGTGTACCCTAACAATTAACCGGTGGAGTGTTAAATACTGATTATTTAGCATCGCCGTACGTGTCCGCTATGTCTCCTTCGCTCCACGTCAGTAGTTCCGGCCACCATGTTGGAGGGGTTCGCATTATGCGTTGTACTGAATCGAGCGTTTCTTGAGCCTTGTCTTCCGGTACGACGTAAACCAACTCGTCGTGTACCGTCAATGCGGGTATTAACCCTAACTCTTTCTGAACGTCTAGGGCGTTGTCGGCAATTACGTGTCGGGCTAGATGCTGAACGATGTTCTCCACAATCTTACCTGCGTAAATCCTTGCCTTGTTACGCCCCTCTCCGTATATAAACTCGCTCCTGCCTGTATCCTCGTTGACTTCTGTTCGCAGGTTAGGGTATCGGATTACACCTTTTGGTGTTTGAAGTCCTTCGGGAGTTGGGTACACCATACCCCAAGGGTCTACTGCTCCTCCTTCTGCGCCCTGCATAATAGTAGGCAACACGTTGTGACACCTGCGCCACGCTCTAGTAATATCTGGGTAAGTCATTCTCCACGTGTCAACAATTTCTTTAGACTCCTCTATGCTGATGTCTACACCGCCCATAGTCTTCGCTACCGTTTGGAATGTAATGTGACCTGCTCCGAAACCTAACCCTAAGTGGGCGACCTTACCTACCTGTCTCTGTTCTTTGCTTACGTCGCTCTCTTTAACCTCGTACAGTTTACTGGCGAAGGCCTTGTACAGGTCTGCGTTCTCAACGTCCTCTTGGAACAGCTCCATGCTCGAGGGGACTTTCCACAAAAAGTGGTTAACCCTTAACTCGATACCCGATAAGTCAGCAACAACTACTTTGTGACCTGGGGGTGCTCGCAACGATTTACGTAGTGCGTCTGTTAGTTTGGGTTTGTATGGGTTGATACGTGGTAGGTTCTGCGGGTTATACCCCCAACCACTCCAACGACCTGTTGTGTCCGCCCCGTAGTACTTCAACGGGATAGGGACTTTGTGCTGTGGGTGTGCATCTGCGGCTATTAAGAATGACTTAATTCTCGTTTGTAGCAACGTACTTTTCGCATCAAGCCTAGCGTTAGCAGCGACGGCTACTAACGGGTTCTCGTGGTTCTGCAGGGCTATGAAACCCTCATCGGTTTTCGCTAGCGCCGGTATCTCTTTCTCTGTCGTGGGCGATATTTTCTTCGGGACTTCCACTCCAAGAGCCTCTAGTAACTTACCGAACTTCGGTGCTGACGATAATACCTTCAAAACCGCTTCGATGGTTTCGTCGTCGTCCATGAAGGGTTCTCGTACTTTCATAATGAGTGCGGCTTCTAGCATCGCGGTGCGCTTACGTTCAACTTCTTCTACCAAGGTGTTGTTCAGTAAGTCGTCGTCGCAATCGAACTGAGGCTCAATGAGCATACGTATTGTCATATCTATAAGCATTACCTCTGACTTCTTGGTCTGCGGTATGAGTCGTGACAGGAGTCCGTAACATTGGTCAACGTCCTCCTTGTTGTACACCCCCATGTCTTTAATCTCTTGCTCAGTAAAATCCTTAAGGTGTCTGCCTTTAGTCTGAAGCAGTGCGAAGTTGTCTTTGCGCCCGAGTCGATAGTGCTTAACCAACTTGGCTAACGACAGCCCTACATCTTTAGCGTGGATAGGTCGCGCCATCGCTAGGGTACAGCCCCATAGTTTTGGTTTAATGCCTAACCGCCACGACAAAATCATAGAGTCAAACCCCGATAGGTTGTGCCCGACAACCCAGTATTGAGACCAGTCTACGTTGTTACAGTAGTCTATGACGTTCTGCTCGCCGAAGATAACTTCTGTTTCCTCGTTGTCAAACTTAAACGCACAACTGATTACCTCTGTGTCGGGGTGCATACAATATGCGATAGGGGACATTTTTGTTAGGGAATGCCCTACGTCCCAAAAGGTTTCTAAATCTAATGTACAAATTTTCATCTACTATCCTTTAGTATTCTCCTAGCACCGTACAGTGGTGCTAATGCTTCTGTCGTTTCATCGTCCATGTACACAAACCTAATTTTGTTAGGGGCTAATGTACTTATCAAGTCACGAACAGTCATGCCGTCTTCCACTTGGGGCATGAACGAGTTCTCGTCCCCTCCGGCTTCTTTTACCGCCCTGCCAAGACTGTTGAGCATATCCTGCTCTTGCGACTCTATGCGGGCGTTCATAGCCCTAAACGCGTCGAGTTCATCCATCTTTATTCTCCTTTGTTTGTAACCCCCTTAAGATAGGATTGAGCCTTTACAACCAACACACTCTATGAATGCGAAGATGAGAAAAATTGTAAAAACGCAACCCTATGTTAAAGGGGCTGTTTAAATATGGCGGTGTGGGGTGTCGCGACGGTGTACACCCATACATCAGTAGAGTCGAAAAGGAGGTTTTTGGCCTACCCTCTACTAATAATCGCTCTTACACACCGTTCTATTTCTTACTCAGTTTCCCCATGTACTCGGTAACTGCGAATGACTTACTCAGTACCCAACCGTGGTCTCGGTAGTCCCCGTAGTCCATGCAACGACGTTCGCCGTCTACCATCTGACAAAACCAACTCACGATAATGTCTTCAACAGTAACCTAGACATAGGGTCGAAGTAGTTTCGCCGTGCTACTTTTTCCTTAACACTAAGTTCGGGTACATACCCGTCGGCATTTCTGCGTTGGGCTGTAGCGTGTTGTCGGCTTTCCATAGGTTGCTTGTTAAGTAACTCAACATCTCGCACACCGTTGGTTAGCCTTGTACGCGTCGTACTTAATTTAACGTCGTACTTCTCTGCTATTTCTCGGGCAGTCATACTTGTACCGTCGGATAACTTAAACTGTTTCGCTTTATACGGTCTAGTCATCTTCTATCTCCTTGGATAAATACTGAATGTCTTGCAGTGCCACATCTATGGCACACTTGATGTTCTGCTCTCTATCCGAGCGGGGGTACTCCAACATGTCTTGTATTTCTTTGAGTACCCCTACGATACAGTTGCACTTTTCCTTGCACTGTTGGTTGCTGTGTAGGTTCATTTACTTTCCTGCTATGATTAGTAAGAGTACAATTATAGCAACTAACCCCGCCCATACTAGCATAGGTGTCTTGTTACCCTCATAGTGTTCCACTACCATCTTATTATCCTTGGGGGTGGTCTTATTAACAGGTGTAGGTTTCTTAACCGGTGTGTGCGCGTGCTTGGGTCTAACTTGCTTTTTGCGTGGGGCTACAGGTGTACCTAACGCTCGCTTCATACTCCAACCATTGTTAAGCCTAGCATATAGTACTCGTGGCTCTAATCCTGCTCTACGTGCCTGTTCCGCAACGTTTGTTTTGTCGTTCTTCTTTTTCATTTTCACTCTCCTAGTCGTTTAAATAATCTTTTAAAAATGCCAAACTTTGGTGTCTTCTCATTTTCCGTAGTGCTCTTGTTTTAACTACTTGCACCTGTGGTTTGTTCATTCCCATAACCTCACATATACCGTCCATCGTTGTAAGGTCGTACCCTCCAACCCCGAACAGTAACGCGGTTACTCGTTTTTCTTCGGTAGTTAACACCTGCTTTATGGCTTCCCTATTGCGCTCATCAAGGGTAAGGTGCGTTGGCGGCAACACCGATAGTGGTGCTTCACTAACAATCCTATGGATAGCAGTTGCTCTTTCACACAGGATGCTCCAATCTTCACTTGGTAACATAACGTCCTCCTTATTTTTTCTTTGATACAAATACCCAACCCATGAACACTACTAACCCTGTAAGGGCTAACCACAGAAGTGTTAGAGCCGCCGCGTTACCCATCGTTGTACTCCACAACAGTTAACATGCGTTCTCTTTTGTCGAACGATGCACTCTCGCTTCGTATCAACCCTGCGCCTATGAGTCGTAACACGGAACGCTTAACTGTTGATAACGACGTCACTGCGAAGTACGGGTGGTTTAGTATACTAGTTATGTTCGCACTCCCCTTTTGGTGGGCGATATGACATAGCATCGCAAACTCCGTATCCGTCAACGACGCGTCGTCACCGGTGGGCGTCGTGTCCTTGATTTCTCTGATTGTTAATATTTTGTTCCACTGCTTACTTATTTCGTACGTGTTTACCATTGTCCTTCTCCTTTTTATTAATGTGTTTGGTGTTAAAATCTAATGCGTACACAAGTGCCCACGCGCTCGCTATTAGTACACAGCCTATTACTATTTCGCCTACGTCGTACATCTTAAGACCCCGATGTCATTCTGTGGGCAATCGCCGCTTGAGTCAGAGCGTCAACATCGATGTTTAAACCGCTCGCTGTCGTCTTTTCCTTCTTAACTCGTACGGTTTTCTCTGCTAACTTGTCTAGGTAGTCTTGGGGTACGTACAACTCAAACTCGGGCATCTCTTTCACTGCCGCGTTGAGTGACGCATGGGACAGCAAGAACTCTTTCAGTTGTCGCTTAATGTTACCGAACAGGTCTACTGTTTCTTGGCGTTTAAACTCCTGTTCATACCTGTCGTTAACCCACTTCTCAATTAGAGGAGTGAATTGCTTACTGGTAATTCTGATGGTGTCCCACTTACTAAATGTGGGAGGTAGTTTAATCTTGTCGTCCGTGGGGAACTCAACGGTTTCTTGTATAAGTTCCGAGCGGGTGTCCCCTCTAAATGTCACGCTCATATAGTCCTCGAACCGACACCAAGCCTTTGGCATCTTATCGAAAATGTCGGGGGCTTCTGACCAAATGGACGCTTCGACTGCTTTACGCACGTCGTCGTATAAGGGCGTGCCCATCTCTACGCTTGTGCGTTTGTGTAGTTTGTACACCTCGTCGTCCCTCATGGTTTCTATGTTGCTCACGACGTCGTCTACTAATGTTTGTGTTCTTCTTACGTATGCCATTTTCACTCTCCTTTATGTATTGTATACGAAATAGTTAACTTGTGACCACTTCTTATTTTATTTATTAGTTCATTTCTAATCGCTTGTTCCTGCTCATCTTTATCCTTAAGGTATTCAGTGATAAACTTGTGTTTGTCCTGCTTGCTGAAACTTCTAGGTATAGGTACTACTTTGGGTGAGTGCCCGTTGCCCTCCAAGGCGTTCATAAACCTGTCCTCCGCCCACGTTGTGTTGTTGGGGTAGGGCTTGCACCTAAGTCGTATCATCGCGGCGATGTAGGCTTTAACCTCCTCCACTTTCTCTGGCTTAACAAGGTTTAGGGACATCTCCTGCTCCCATATTGTCAATCGTTGCGTACCAAGCCCATAAGAGTCTAGTAGTGCCGATACGAAATGAGCCGTGTCCCACCCGCAGTCTGCGATGCCGGTGTCTATTGCTCGCACGATAATGTTTTGTTTACGCTTTGACCACTTGCTCGTGTCTAGTGTTACGTCAATGCTGTCTATTGACGCGTCTTTCGCTATTGCGTACGCGTCGTGTACTATTTGGTTAATTGCCATTTTTCCATCTCCTTTCTTTTTTAGGTTTTTTAAATGTAACTTTCAAATAACAAGGTGCACATATATCGTGCCCCCATGCATCAGTTACTGTTGGGTCTTTCGCTCCACACTTATAACAAACGTGGTCTTTAGGTTTGTTCTCGTTCTTTGACGTATAAGAATTCCACTTCATTAGTTTTCCTTGGGTACTCAAACCCTTTGTTAGCAATGTTGTACATAACTTTCTCGTCCTGCGATAACTCCGCAACGATGTCCTCGGCTGATGAGTCGTACCACTGTGTGCCTGCTAGGTGCGCGTCGTTCCCCCACCACTGTACGTTCTCGGGTGGGTTCATACGGTGGATAGCAGTAACCGCGGCTCGCACGTCGGTTAACACCTTTGCCATCTTCTTCTTATACTCGGGGTCGGGTGTCTGCACCTTGACTTTAGCAATAGGCATAGGCAATCGTTCCTGCCCTGCCCAATAGGCTCTAGCACTACTTACGTGGTCGCCTAGGAAATTTTTGTCCTTGCGTCGTTCCCAACCCTCGTACAATGCCACGGCGACCTTTCTCTCATAGTCAATCGCCAAGTGCTGTTGTCCGTGATGACTTACCCACGCTTTCTTAACAGGTTGTGTGCACTCTTTATCCAAGTACAAAGTCGGACAGTCTGTATCGGTCGTCGTCACTAACTGAATGTCATACTCGGGGTAATACTTACGCTCGTCGGGGTTGGGTATACCGCGTACCATCAACTCCCCCGACTCGAACTCTATGAAATGTCCGTTGGATATGTGGAACGCTCGGTATGAGTCCCACGTCCTATGCCTTGTTGGGTACTGCCCATCATCTTCTTTGAAGAAATTCTTACTTTTCATCACTCAACTCCTTGGTGTCTATTAATTGTTTAATTGAAAATCTATACTCGGGCATACCGTCAAAACTTGTTTCGTTGCTCTTGTATAGTTGGTCGCCTGCTTTGTTAATGGCATCATTCTCGTGTTCGGCTTCCACGGTTATAAACTCTGATACCACTTGGTCTATCTGTACTTCATACTTCATACGTTACTCCTCTACATCAAATTTAATTACATCACCGAACTTAAAGTCCTCTCGCTCGGTCGTTAACCACACGGTGTCAACGTTCGGTGCTTCTATTTCATCTTGGTCGCCATACCCATCAGTGAAGTAAATCAAACACTCAACCTCTTGTGAGTAGTCCTCCAACCACTTGAACACAGGTTTGAATGACGTACCGCCACCACCTACCGGCTCTAACTTAATAGGTAAATCATCGGGGGTGTACTCGGCTGTCCCACCAATATCCCAATCACAATACAACACTGTGACTTTCTCGGGCATACATGTTTCTAGTATTCGATTGATGTGACTGTTGAAGCACGCTAACTCCTTGCTTTGGAGTGAACCCGACGTGTCGACTGCAATGACTAACTCCCCCATTCGGGCAACATAGTCAGTTCCCGGAAGATAAACCCCTTGCCCTATGAACCTACGGTTAGGTCTGTTCCATGAGTAGCCGTCCTTAATTTTGGAACTCATGTACCTCTCTAACTTCTCGTGCCAAGGAGTTGTCACGTTAACCATGTCGTCAATCATTCGCTCAATTGACGCGGGTAACTTCCCCGATGCCTTCGCGGCTTTCGCTGACTGAATAGCGTCAATCTTCGCTTGTGCTTCTAGTTGGTGTATCTCTGACTCATCTAAAGGCTTACCGTTACCATCTGTCGGGTCGCCTACGTCCTCGCCGATACCTCCGCTACCCATGTCGTCGTCGTTCTCATCGTACAACTCCTCACTAGCGTAGTTCCTACCATCACGCAGGGTCACACCCCCGTCAATGAAATCTCCAACGTTCGCATCTATCAGTGTGTCATTAATGACTTTGTCACACGCTACGTTCCACGCTCGGTGGTCGCGGTGCTTACGTCTTAACGAGTGTGCCAACATGTAGTGCATGGCTTCGTGTGCCATCAAGAACATAAGGTTCTTAACGCTCAACGGTTCAATGAACTCGGGGTTCATCATCATCTGCCCCGTCGCCGTCATCGCCGCGGTTGGTATAGTATCTGTGTACTGCACGGGTCGCTTGGACACGGCTGTTCCAAAGAACGGGTGGTCTAAAATAAGTAGTGCTTTGGCTTTTCCAACCTTACGCTCTACTTCTACTTGGTTTACTGTTACTTCTGCTACTTCGCTCATAAGTTTCTCCTATGGTAAATTCTTTTCAATTGCTCGGCTGATGTTCATGTGGTACTCACAGTTCTCG
>JACKQG010003910.1_pt1 | contig 17753 bp, 9 predicted proteins | sample 8237621 | NCBI WGS metagenome assembly JACKQG01 (sample SAMN15677084, study PRJNA649215) | marine metagenome | biome: marine; feature: Black Sea; material: saline water; isolation source: suspended particulate matter (SPM) from the Black Sea western gyre | collected 2013-06-09/2013-06-10 | depth...
ACGATACAGGCATCGTCTGTATTCCTTAAATATTATAATGTAACGATACAGGCATCGTCTGTATTCCTTAAATATTATAATGTAACGATACAGGCATTCGGGCATGACAAAACTTCGAAAATTGTCATTTTAGAAAAAGTGTCCGGTAGCAAAAGTGAAATTACAATAAAAATACTATTTGATGTTTGATTTACAAATCGAAGCAGGTTTTTTAACCTGCTTTTTAATTTTAACAAATTAATGAGCAATTAGGAATTTTTCATGTTTAAAAAAATTTATTTTCTGTTTTTGATAGTTTTATTTGTTTCATCTGATCCAATTATTTTAGCAGCATCTGACACCTGGAAACTTTACGATGATTCCCAGGTAGCAGTAGTGGAAATTTCAGTTGACCAGAGTGCGATAGTATGGATGTACAATAACGTCGAAAGTGACTCCATGTTTTTTGCTACGGTTCACTTCAAGAATGCCTGGATTGATGAAACGATTGATTCTGTCGGATTTCGGCTGCGCGGCAATACATCCCGAAATTCACAAAAGAAATCGTTTAAGTTGTCATTTAACACCTTTGTCCCGGGACGCCAATTCTATGGTGTTGACAAATTGAATTTAAATGGCGAACACAATGATCCCTCGATCATTCGTAGTAAGCTATGTTGGGATTTCTTCGGTGAAATTGGATTAACTGCCAGCCGGGCAGCCCACACCGCAGTTTATATCAATGGTGTTTATGCCGGCTTATACATTTCAGTCGAGCACATCGATGACGAATTCATTCAAAATAATTTTGCAGACGACAGCGGCAATCTTTGGAAGTGTCTCTACCCGGCTGATCTTACCTACCGCGGAGAAAATCCTCAGGCTTATTTCCCCTACTTTAATGAAGAGCGACCTTATGAATTAAAAACCAATAAAGATGAATACGATTTCAGTCCGTTAGTTAGATTAATAGATATCATCAACAACACATCGGATAATCTTTTTGCCGATTCCCTGGAACAGGTCTTGTTTGTTCCTGAAGTATTAAAATATTTTGCCATGAACATTCTTACTGGCAGTTGGGATGATTACTGGTTTTTGATGAATAATTATTATATTTATTACGAACCGTCTTCAAAAAAATTTCATTGGATTCCGTATGACTACGATAACTCGTTTGGTATTGACTGGTTCAATGTGGACTGGACATCGGTGAATCCATACTCGTTCGCGAATTTCGAACAGGTACAAGGAAACGAAAAAGGTCCCCGCCCACTCGCTGAACGAATAATGGCAAATCCCCAGTACCGAAATCTTTACAGCCATTTTTTAGAATTTTTTATGGAGGAGATTTATGGTTTTTCACTGTGGGATACTCGGTTGTATTTTTTAAAACAATTGATAGCGCCATGGGCAGAAACAGATGAATTTCGTACTCTGGATTATGGCTTTACCATGGCTGACTTTCACGATTCCTACTTTTCGGAGAATTATTCCAATCAACATGTGAAGCACGGAATAAGAGGATTTGTGAAAAAAAGAATCAGTTCGTTGAAAAATCAAATAACCTGGCGAGACGCAAAACCAAATATTTATTTTCTCGACTGGAGTCCTAAAATCCCGCAAGCAGGGGACAGCATTCGCGTGAAGGTTTCAGCTTTTAGTTTTATTGGACTAACTGATGTTTCCATTCATTTTCAAAAAAGCGGTTCCGGCTATGGCGAAATTTACCCGATGTTTTTTCAGCCGGTACCAAGTACAAAAATAGTAGAGGAATCGGATCGCTGGATTGGAACAATTCCCCCATTAGCTGCCGGGGAATTTGGCTTATTCAACATAATTGCCAAAGACATTGATGGTCAAGTCCAGCTTTATCCGAGAACTTATCCAATAAAAATTAATACAGCAGCAGCACCAACAAATGTGGATGTTGTTATCAATGAGTTTTTGGCTAAAAATGATGAAACGAACACCGATGCTTCCGGCGAATATGATGACTGGTTAGAATTGTACAATCCAACATCAGGGGATATTTTCTTAAGCGGAATGTACCTGACGGATAATCCAAACAATCTAACCAAATACCAATTTCCCTTTGGCGGTGTAGCCATTGCTGCTAACGGATACTTGCTTGTCTGGTGCGATAATGATTTGAACCAACCGGGGATTCACACCAGTTTTAAACTCGATGCTGACGGAGAGTTTATCGCTTTGGTTGCCAGCGATGGTTTTACAATAATTGATTCGCTCTCGTTTACCGCCCAAACAGCAGATATTTCTTATGGCAGAAATCCCGACGGAAAAAACTCCTGGCAATATTTTTCTGAACCAACGCCGGGATATTCAAATTCATCCACAGGCATTACAGAAAATCAAAATATGCCGCAAAAATTCCAACTGTTCCAAAACTATCCCAACCCGTTTAATGCAGTCACAACTATTCGTTTTCAATTACCCAAATCTGCCAAAGTTAATTTATCTGTTTACAACATTGCCGGACAATTAATTAACACAATAGTTGAAATCCAAAAGGATGCAGGATTTCATTCTGTTCAATGGAATGCTAAAAATGTTAATTCGGGTGTGTATTTTTTCAAAATTGAAACTGATAGATTTAGCAATGTTAAAAAATGTATCGTGATAAAATAAGGAAAGGATAAATTGTGTTTGCTGATAGTAAAACCAAACATACAGCCATTATTATTTCGGTAGTTTTTCAGGCCCTTTTATTGCTGGTATTCTTTTTCATTCAGGTAGGATTTGATTACAAAATATCCGACTTTACGGAGATAGCCTTTGCCAGTGGAAGACCGGCGCCGGCGCGCACAACAGATACTCCCTTTAAAAGTCAACCAATCCAATCGGAGAGTAGAGAAGAAATCCCTTCCGAAACCATAAAATTACCGCTGCGGCAGATGCTTGAAGATGAAGTCGATCCATTAAAAGTCACAAACCAACCTGATAAATTGACCAGCGCTGAAAATGATATTGTGCCTCTCCCGAATAATTTTGAAAAGGAAGAATCGTTTGCCGACGAATATCTAACAGACAAAGTTTTTGACGAAAAAGAAACCGCCCAAATCGATGACGGACTTTCACCCGACGATAAAATCCTACCATCCACTACACCGACCAACATAACAGGAACCGGGAACCAAACACCTTTTAAAATTGAAGGACAGGCAGCAAATCGAACAGTTGCCTATAAAGTTATCCCGGACTATCCGCCAAACCTGCAAAAACAAGCCATCGTAAAAATCAGCTTCACCGTGCTGCCAAATGGACGCATCGGAGAAATGATCCCCCAAATTAAAGCTGACGCACAATTGGAAAAATTACCATTGCTGCATTACGACAGTGGAGGTTCAACGCATTACCTTCCCATGAAGAACAGCGAGTGGAAAGAGGGGTGATTGCTTTTAGGTATTTGTTGAAGTGAATTTATAACACATCCTGTACGGCTATCCATTTATCTCCTAAAAAGGAATTAATCCCTGTGCCCGTAGGGTGCGTTAGGATTTTATTGGTTGATGAGAAAAATAAAAGGCTAACGCCTTAATTCCTTCTTTAAATTACATCGCAAAAGCATAAAACAGAGTTCTTCAAAGCTAACTGGATAACATACACATCCAGAGTTAAAATATTAGAAATTAAAAATCATCGAAGCAGGCTCATCTTTTTAGTCCGGAAAAAATCGCCTGCTTCAAGTTTGTACAAATAGATTCCGCAGGCAATAAAACTGCAACCACCAAAATAACTGATAATTTTGCTTTCATGATTTTCTCCGTTTTTTAATAAAAGTAACTTCTGATTTTATTTTTATCTCAAGAGCAATAGCTTGCCGGTTCCATTGAAATTGCCGGCTTCGAGTCGATACAGGTATATGCCGGCGGCTACCTTTTTGGACTGCTTATTTTGTCCGTTCCACCTGGCAATATAACTGCCGGGAGATTTTTGCTCACTCACCAGAATGGCAATTTCCTGCCCAGATAGATTGTATAAAACTAACCGGACAAACACCTGCTCTGGAATCTCGTAGCGAATTTCAGTACTGGGATTAAACGGATTGGGATAGTTCTGGTACAATTTATACGACGTTGGTATCTCAGCCTCGTCGCCCGGGGCAGCCACGTCATCGATTATAATGTTGGCATAATAATCTTCCACTTCACCGTCGATAGCGATACCAACGAATGACAGCCCAGGTTCGGTGCTGAAGCGGAAACGGCTGAAAATCGGTGGCTCTGCGATGTTTTCCGGTAGCGGAACCATTAAAATGGATTGACCTCCGGGAATCAACTCATCACGGAAAATCTGCTCTTCGGAATCAGCCCAACTGCCGTTGTTATTGAAATCCATCCAGGCGTTGAGATAACCGGGACGTGATGCTAATATTTCAACATAAGTAGCCTGATCAGTACCGGTTGGAGCGGTGAAAATTACGCCGTCATCATCATTGACGCCATCCAAATCATCGCCGGTGCAAGTGTGATCGGGCTGACCGTCCGGTTCTGCATCGATGCGTTCGCCAAGATGGACTTCCGGATCGATTATGTGCAAGGCGCCATTCTGCTCAAAAAATGTAGGATAGCGTTCAGCCGGCGCATCACCAAAATCGAACTCCAGGAAATATTCAATGGTACCCAGCACGAAAGCCATGTCCCACATATGTTTTACCGGCTCAGTTTCGACAGCGAAATCGCCGACTGTCGGATGCTTTGGTTCGAAAATTCGCACAGCATCGTCGTGAAAGAAGTGCTCGCGCGTTTTCCAGCCCCAGACAAAAGAATCGGGTTTTTCTTCGTACAACGCAGCAATACTCAACCAGTAAATTGTGGAATCGCCTTCCTGATAAAACCATTCGGATTCCGGAATAAAGTAATCATATTGAAAGCAAGTATCGGGGAGTGTCATATATTCCGGGTGAAAATTATCACCAACCACCCGTTCGTGCAGCAATTCCCGTGGGACACCCCATTCCATAACCATCACACCGGGATGGCTCCAATCCCTATCTTCACCAGCTGGTACATCGGTCCAGATGCCGATGTGGAAAGCATGTGGTGCAACCGGCGGTACAAATGCGCTGTCCCAATCCGCATAAGAACCCCACCAGTGAATCTCTGTCACCGGTCGTGGTGATTTACAGAACCAGTCATCGGCAACGAGCGTCTCTCCGAACACCGATTGTTCATTCCAGCCCATAAAATACGGTGTGTACGGCATGTCCGGATCTCCGTTCAACAAAGGAATCTGCATCCATTTAATTGGCGGGCCTTCTCCGCCGCCTTCTTCGATGAATATTTCATAATCTTCCACTTCACCATCTCTTGCCAAAAAGACATTTTGCTGCGGAAGGGATATGTACAGCTTATCTGTTGAAAAACGGAAACGTGCAAAAGTATCTCCTGGTTTTGCATTGGCAGGTAAAGTAAAGGTCAGGTTGTTTACGCCAGCAACTAATGGTTCTTCAAAAAGCACCTGTTCATTTGGATCAGTCCAATCTTTATTTTGGTTTAAATCGATATATCCGTTCAAATAGCCGGCAACAGATGCAACAACTTCAAGACTTACCGGTTGACCGGGAAAGAAAGGTGTAATGAAAAAGACGCCATCTTCATCATCATTACCATCGTTGTCATCGCCTAAAGCATTCGGATTTGGCTGACCATCTACCTCAGTATCCACAGTCTGACCGAGATGAATTCCGGGAACAATTGGATGACGCCCACCGTAACTGTTTATTGGCGGACCCTGAATCCGGGTCGGGTATGGCAGTGGTGCATCACCATAATCGTACTCGGCAGTCACCTCGTCACCCGTTACCACAAACTGACAATCTTCCACTTCTCCGACACCGCCAAAACCTGTCGGGCTGGCTACAATACTGGTATCCTTATAACAACGCCACCGGGCATTATAAATTCCAGGAGTCAATGTCATATTCAATGTCATAGCGCTAAGATCCACGACAAGAGGGAAAGGTACTTGATTTATAAATGTGAAGTCATAATAATTATTATTCCAGCTGTCATCCCTTTCCCAATCGATGCAAAAACAAATTTTGGCAGCGCTGTTTGCCGGTATTTCCAGGTTACTATTGAGAAAATAAAGGAACCCTGGCACATAGCTCATTTCGCTTTCATCATCCAGGTTGTCTTTATCATCACCCTGTGCATTAGAATCCGGCAGCCCGTCGATTTCAGCATCGATATACTTGCCGAATTTGAAATTGGGATCAATTAAGTGGTAAGCTCCATTATCTGCCAATTTTGTCGGATAGGGTGGAGGCGCATCGCCAAAGTCGTATTGATCATCATCCCCGGTCTTTTTGTTTTTAAAGAAAACAGTGATGTTTTCACCCGCGTCCAGATCGATTTGAGCGCTTCCGTTGCTCACATTAATTACCGAACCATTATCACTATCACCTGTCACGACAATATCTGTGAGCGTCCAGCCGGCGGGTACCATTTCACCAATATTATAAGTACCAACCGAACCGCTGGTGATAGTAGTTGTATTTGCTGATGGATCGCGAAAATAGGATGCTCCGCCATTGACACCAAAAGATATTGAAATCAGGAACGGTGTATCGTCTTTCGGTGTCGCATCTTTGATGATTGTGATATTACCGCCATCTCCCTGCTGAAGGGCAACAGCATAATCTTCCACTTCACCATCCGGCGCAGGGCCATCATAACTGATATTTCTCACCGAACTCAGACGGAATCGTACATACGATTGGCCTGTTTGGGCATTAGCCGGGACGTTGATTGTAAACAAATTTACTCCTGCAACCACGGGCAGAGCCGCGATGATATGCTCACCGGCGTCTGCCCAACTGCTGTTAATGTTGAAATCGAGCCAGGCATTCAATACACCTGAAGCTGATGAGATGACTGAAATAGTTGCAGATTGACCAGCAGTCATAATTGATGGCATTAATACGCCATCTTCATCGCCCGGAGGATAGGGTAAACCACTGAATAGCAGGTTCTGATTATCACCTGTTGCCATTGCTGCCGGCTGACCGTCGGGTTCAGAATCGATACCGCTGCCCAGGAATAATATATGATCGATTTTATGACGAGCACCGTTATTCGCCAGCAGTGTCGGGTACGTGGGATCGGGCGCATCGCCAAAGTCTAATTGATCATCATCTCCAATCTTTTTGTTTTTAAATGTGATGACAATATTTTCACCCGGATCGAAATCCGGTATAACATTGCGATTTGCCAGATCAATCGTGGAGCCATTATCCGTGTCCCCGGTTATCGTTATGCCCGTCAATGTCCATCCGGGAACCGATGACTCTGAAATGTCAGTAATACCACTGGGGTTGAGGAATACAAATGAATTGTTGGTGGGATCACTCAATGGAAAAAAGAAAAAACCGAAACCCCCGCCTAACCTAGAGGACATCCAAAACGGTGTATTGTCTTTTGGCGTCGCGTCCTTTATCACTGTGATGGATCCTTCTTCAGGTTCTGTTATTTCAACCGCGTAATCCTCCACTTCACCATCCGATGCCAGACCATCATAGCTCAATGGCCGGACCGAACAGAAACGGAAACGAGCATGTGTCAGTCCTAAAGTTGCTCCGCCCGGAACATTGAGCGTAAACGAATTCGCACCCGGATTCACCGGTTGTGCGGCAATGAAATGTTCACCGGCATCAGCCCAACTGCCATTAACATTAAAATCGAGCCATGCGTTTATCACACCTGTATCTGATGCAATAATTGTTATTGGCACAGCCTGGCCGGGAGCAATAAAAGGAGACATTGTAACACCGTCTTCATCATCGATCCCGCCAGAAGGATTCAAATCATCACCATCGGACAACATTGAAGGATGACCGTTCGGCTCAGCATCAATCCCAGCCCCTAAATGAAAGCCTTGCTTAATAGTATGCCGAGCTCCGTTGTTAGCCAGCAAAGTCGGATAGCCCGGACTTTCGGGGCTATCAGGTGCATCACCGAAATCTAATTCACCTGGTTCGTCTGGTTTGTACATCCCGGCATCCATATATGAAATGTCATCACCAGCAACAAGCGTAAAGATGGGCGTATCACCATTACCTAATTGCGCATCGCTATCGATGGTATCATCCGCGCCCTGATCCGGTGGGCTGAATGTGAAACCAGACCGCAAAGTAAATCGGAGAAAATAGCTATCGGGATTGAGATTGGAAAATAAGTAAAATCCGTAACCATTCGTCAAAGTGGTGGTGATAAGGTTTCCGTTTTGATCAAACAATGTTACCTGCACACTATCAAGGCCCGGCTCACCCGCATCCTGGAGACCATCCTGATCATAATCATGCCACACACGGTCACCGACAGATGCACCATCTCCGCCTTTATCAATTTCCACTAAATAATCTTCTACTTCACCATCTTCAGCTTCTCCTTCATAACTCAAACCCTGGGAGCGGCTGAAACGAAATCGGGCAATTGTGGTGCCGGTACTGGCATCACCCGGTGTATGCAAGGTAAGATTGTTTAACCCGGCATTAAGCGGTGTATCGATAAACACATAGTCATCTGCTTCCCCCCAACTGCCGTTTTGATTAAAATCCACCCAGGCGTTTAAATAGCCCCCGGTGGATGCTGTGACTTCCACATTCACACTGGAACCGGTTATTAATGATGTTTTGATCACGACGCCGTCTTCATCATCATTGCCATCGTCGTCATCACCGGTTGCGTCTGAATTCGGCTGACCATCGGTGTCCGGATCAATTTTTGTACCCAGGTAAACATCCGGATCGATCTGATGACGCGCACCATTATTTGTCAACAATGTCGGATACGAGGGATCGGGTGCATCGCCAAAATCGAAAGCATCTTCCTCTCCCTCTTTTTTGTTTGTAAAAACAGCTTTTACCGTTTCACCGGCTTCTAGCCGGAAAGTCACTGTTGCAGTATTCACATCGCCGGAGCTGTTGTTATCGTCACACTGGATGCTAATCAAATCCCAGCCTTGCGGCACAATCTCCTGCGACGTATATGTTCCCGGCTGTAAATTCGAGACACTGAGTTGTTCACCGTCTTTAATGATGCCGGCAACATCACCGCTAAAATCAAAGTATCCCGTCGAGCCATCCGGCTCGGTTTGCTTCTCAACGATAATGGTGCCTGTCTCAGGTTCATCTTCTGAAATTAAAACACTGGTAGAATCAGTATCTGTCTCACCGTAAGAATCTGTTACGCGAAGACCTACAATTCCGTTGTACACACTGTTCCAGGTATGTTGAACAGTTACGCCGGTGGCGTCATCATATTGCCCGTCCTGATCTAAGTCCCATTTGTAACTCACAATGCTGTCCCCGGCATCAGGATCGGTACTCCCGGAACCATCCAGTGTGATAGATTGCCCAACTGTCCCCGTATAAGGTCCATTGGCATCGGCAACCGGTGGATTGTTTGCCGGCGCATCCGGTTTATCCCAGAATTTATTACCGGTAAGTGTTTGATCGGATAAGGGCGCACTCCCGGTGCTGAAGCGAATTTTATTGTTGTTAATCACGGTTCCGCCTGGTGATGTTGCGCCGACAGAATAGTAGTTAGAGGGGTCGGTCTCTATAATTGTGTAATACTCATATCCCTCTGTTGCGGTAAGTCCGTACCATCCCTGGCTGTCTGTGGTGGTGCTGCCGATTTGTGCTCCCAGGTTATCCGAATTATTAGAGCCATAGAGTTTCACCGTCACCCCGGAGAGCGCCTTTGATGTTGGCGGTTCCGTGCTTTTGTCGCCTTCGTAAACACGACCTGAAAGAATGTCGGCTGCAGTCCCGTTGGAAAAAAAAGTCAAAACGAGCAGCAAACTGATGAAAAGACACTGTAATTTGTTCTTGTTCATTTTTGCACCTCTTTAAAAATTTGTTTGGATTGTTTTAACCTGAATTATTCATAAATAAAAATTCAAATAGGTATAATTTTTATAATTACAATCTGTTAAGCACAAATGATATTTGAAACTTACTTTTTATCTTTTATTCCTTAATGTATGAATAATTCAGGTTATCCCGCTACCTTTAAAAATATGATGCCTGTACAGTTACATTATAAATATAAGGAAATACAGACTGTGAATAATGCGGGTTAAATGATAATAAATCAATTCTGAATTTACTAATTTATTTGAGGAAGTTTTTTTGTTATAACTGTCGATGGATAATTTTTTTGGATTTAATAAATAAGCTGCGTTATTTTTTTTGTGAAAATGTTTGAAGGATGCTTATCCGGGTTTCGCCGCAGCAAACATTACACATAATTTACAATAAAAGTTACACCTTGTCAACCGAAAAAATTAATACAGCGAATGAAGATGCGTTTGATGTCGGCTTGAACGAATTTTCAGATAATTATCAAATACATCTTTTTAGTCCGGGAGAAGTCGCCTGCTTCAAGTTTGTACAAATAGATCCCACTGGTAACATCATTGCCAAATTTATTTTTTCCATTCCAAACAACCTTATGATGCCCCTGTTCGTATTGTGCATTCACCAATGTGCAGATTGCTTCACCAAGTACGTTATAAATGTTGATGACAATATTACTGGATCGGGGGAGTTTAAAACGAATTTCTGTTTTGGGATTAAATGGATTGGGGAAATTTTGGTACAAAGCAAAATGTTTTGGAATTTTTCCAACTTTAATATATTTTATTTCAGTTGAGAAATTAACACAACCATCGATGAAATTTATATTCGTTCCAGCAACATCACTGAGACTTGTGGTCGTTAAAAATGTGTGATTTGAAGTTTGATCAAATATCAGCGGAGTTTTCTCCGTTGCGTTTTCTAAGATGAATTGGAGTATTACCACCTCTTTTTCCTGCCCGCTGAATGAGCCCATTCCTCCGCCGGATATTTGAAGCAGTACATTTTTATCTGTTTCATTCGATGTTACCGAAAAAGGAAGATTGGCATTAGCGAAAAAAATTTACCATCATTCACAATTAACAATTCGCAATTCTCACAATTAAAATTAACAAGTTACCAAAAAAAAATGAGAATCCGCCCAAAAGATGTCGGACGTTCCGTTGTGAATTATAATAAGTTAATGGTGTTATAAATTGTTCATATTTAACTCATCCCCCCGGCCCTACCCTGCGGGCATTTACAACCTTCTCTTAAAAAGAGAAGGGGTAGATCGATTATACAATAGTTAACAATAACAAGACAGTTTCGCCTCCTTATTTCAGCATGCCCATCTTTTTAATTGACAGAAAATCACCTGCCTTGATTTGGTAGAAATATATACCTGAAGCCACTGCTTGTGTTTGACTGTCCAATCCATCCCAATGAACCGAATAAAAACCAGCTGTTTTTTCTTCATTCACTAAAGTACGCACCAACTGTCCATTGACGTTGTAAATATTTAACGTTACATGAACAGACTGAGCTTTGGTGTCAGGAATGCTGTAACGGATGATGGTTTCAGCATTGAATGGATTGGGATAATTCTGATCAAGCTGAAATGTTTTGGGTAATTCAATCATATTTTCAGTAAACAGTACCTGACCACTGGTCTGATTGGTGATCTCAAAATCATTAATAAAAGCACGTGAGAATTTTAATTCTGTTTTCTCATTAGCCCCACCTTTCAAAACTTTGAAAGATAGTTGTAATATTTTACCGTTTTTGTTTATTCCATTTACATCAGCCATGGCAATATGTACCTTCCCTGTTTCGCTTCCATTGGCTGCCAGTAAAAATTTCTCAGACAACCCGGTTTTATTGGTAAACTGGTATTCCAGGGAAGAAGGATCATATTCTACAGTAAAAATGAGCGTATTAGCAATATTTCCATTAGCATGAATGTTAACAGGAATTTGTACATTTTTATTGGATATTACTTCAATTTCACCAAGATTCAACGCTAAATCAGAAGTTGTCGCCTGTTTTGAGATGTTATTCGTCATATTCACATTGGTACAGGAACAACCTGGACCAGCACCCCAATTCAGAGTAACATCACCGAGCAAATAAATACTTGCCTCAATGAAGGTTTCTGCCAATGCAGGACCTGGTGTATTAATTGGAGTAGCCCACCACGTATTAGTACAATCAATTTCAGATGGAAAGAAAGCCAAATGACGCAGGATAGCCAATCCATCTGCCCCAGATACATTATTATCTAAAGTAACATCGGCAGCTATTTTTTGAGGATCGGTTAGCTCCTCAAAAAAAGCTAAGTATCTTAGCGTTAGCAGGGCATCAGCGCCGGAGACAGCGCCTCGAGAATCACCTGTTTTAGCAAGAGAAATAGTAACTTCTCCTTCGGGAACATCAGGAAATTCGCAAACGCCATCTTCTCTTGTGAAGTCCACCATAGTATTTCCATCCTCCAGAGTAAGCGTAATCTCAACTTCAGGCACCGGTCTCGGCGGATCGATTAGGCCATATTGTACCATTATGTTAAGGGGGAATTTCATTTCTCTTATCCATATTCTGCCATCAAAAATGGCTAATTCTTCGCCACGGATGTCATATAACTGTTCAGTAGTCAGGAAGGTTTTTTCCATTCCTCTATCGAGAATAAGATGCGACATGCGTTCCTGAACTGAATCTACAACTACAAAACCTAATAGAGCCACCTGCTGGTTCAAACCGGAGAAAAACCTGGTACCACCGCCATTAAGTTGGATTAAAACATTTTCATTAGTTTCAGGAAACATTGATGGCGGGAACGGTAAATTAGGCTGTACTTCGATTGTAAAACGTGCAGCATCCTGCCCCGTTTGAGCCCCGGTGAACTGGGCAACGGTTGTGTCATAATCTATCACAAATTGGGCCAACCCGATGGAAAACTCTGTTGAAACAGTAATGGGAACAAAGAGAGTATCCATATAAGCGCCAAATGTATCCGGAAGGACAATCTTTGCCGGGGCAGATTTCACAGTAAATGATAACGTTACACCTCCAATGGGTGCAATGCCGCCCTGAAAGAATTCAGCAATATGAACAGATGTTGTGATTCCAAGCTCAGCATTAGGGCTGGCAATTATTTCACCAAATATGTCCACGCTATCAGCATAATTCAGATCAAATACTTCATCAGGCTCAAAGTAAGCATACCAGCCTTCGGGGAGGTTGGATTTATCCAAACCAAAGAATACCTTTTTCTCCGCATCAACAGGATTCCAACCACGGAATGTAAACGCACTGGCAGTGGCAGATGTTATTTCACCAAGATTTTTCTGTGCCATGTTGTTGGCTGTATTGGGATCTTGCGCATAGATAATCTCAACTTTGATGCAGGTGTGGTCAGGTCCTTTTGTCAGGAACGCGTTAGTTGGCGTCCAGGCTACCGAAGCGATCTGAACACCGGAGCCTGGTACAGATATGGTCGTAGTTTGTTGCCAGAGCCATTTGGGCTGACCGGTTCCAAAAACACCGGCGTTGAAGCGAACTGTAACACCATTTGCTGAGGTTCCCGAAGTATTGTGGATTCGAGCGTAAATTGTATTCGCCTGACCAATCGTAGCAGAACTGGCAAGCCAGATATCCTCGGATGACCACCAGACCGGTTTCCTGGATATCCACAAATCCGGCGGAACGTTAGTGGATGTTACTGCTTCATGAGCATTAACAATACCCCAGCCAAAATCAACATCGTAATGTGCATCCAATGCAGTATTAAAGGCGCCGTTTCTGTCTTCGGCTGTAGCGCGGAGTAGATTTTTTACATCGTGTGGTTTAAATTGTGGATGTCTCTCCAAGATCAGGGCACAAACGCCGGCAACGTGGGGTGTTGCCATGGATGTTCCACTAAGCTCGTGCCAACCGGTGCCAACTTGTCCCGGGTTTATACCCATAGCAGAGATGATGGAGGAACCGTAAGCTGTAACGTCAGGTTTTAATTCATCCATTTGGTCGGAGTCTCCATCACTCGTTCTCGGCCCCCTGTTTGAACCCCAATTGGTATGAGAAGAAATAATGTCATCATTACGATTGATGGTTCCCATATCATTTACGGATCCTACAGTAATTGCATCATCGGCAGCCGCGGGTGTGCCAATATAATTGGTGAGATTATCATTACCTGCGGCACATACAACAACCAGTCCCATCTTTACTGCCTTATTAACCGCCCGACTCATGGCGTCCTGTCCATCTGATGAAGAACCTCCCAGGCTCATATTTAAGACATCGATTCCATGGTGATCCGCAGACTCTCCAGCCCAGGCAGTATTTCGATTGTTAATACACCACTCGATTCCTGCAATGATATCAGAAGTTTGTCCTGATCCACAGAAATCGAGTACTTTAACATCGATTAGTTTCGCTTCAGGAGCTACGCCGGCGCTGTCACTATCACCACCAGTGCCTAACGCGATACCAGCCACATGCGTACCATGAAAAACATCACCTTTAGCACAGGAAAAGCCATACGGATAATGAGTATTGTCATCATCCGGATTGGTAGCGACACGGGGATTAACTGTGGCATCATAACCAGCAATAAACTTTGGATCCGTTGTAGCCGGGTTATCATCCATGTCATTTAGTGATGGGTGATCGTCATCTACTCCTGTATCCAGGATAGCGATATTTATACCGTTACCTTTGTATCCGGCACTCCATGCAGAATTGGGATATGTTGTGCTTGTCCTGGCCCTAATTGCTCTCACACTGGTGGCTACCGAGGCGCGGACAATTTCATCCAGTTCTACCATTACTACATTGATATCATCAGCTATTGAAAAAACAACCTCAGATTGGACACGGCGCAGCGCTATTGAGTTTATGTGCTGCATGACATAACTTATTTCGCCAAAATTTCTAAAAACATGGACGTCCATTTCTGAGGTAGGATGACGTAAGTCAACAATTATGCCTATTAACGAGTCCGGATGTTGTTGAGCGATATCTTCAATGCGGTCATCAATTTTGTTTTCGTTCTGGTCGTACATCCAGGTACCCGGGGTTGGTGCCTGGGCATTAAGTAACACAACCATTATGGAAAGTAAAACGACAGTTTGCCATACTACAAATATTTTTTTCATCGGTCTCTCCTTTGTTAAAAGCTATTTAAATATTGTTATTGGAGTTTTTTATTGCATGAATTTTTTAAATATGAATTTAGGTTGACAATGCATCGGTCGATAAATAAAAAAATTATCTTTATTAGCGCAGTAGATTCATCTTTTTTGTTTGGGAAAAATCACCTGCTTCAAGTTTGTACAAATAGATCCCACTGGTAACAGCAGCACCAAATTTGTCTTTTCCATCCCATACAACGCTATGGTACCCGGGATCGTATAGCGCATTCACCAATGTGCAAATATTTTCGCCAAGTATATTATAAATGTTAATGACAATACTACCGGACTGTGGAACCTGGAAACGAATTTCGGTCTCGGGATTGAACGGATTTGGGAAATTTTGACTCAACTCAAAATTTTTCGGAGCCACCATACAACCGGCAGGTTCATCAACGCTGACTTGATATTGCGTTAATGCACAAACATTATCTAAAAAGAATTCCTGTCCACCAACTAATAAATTATTTACATTTCCGATAAGCATAACTGACGATTTTATAAAATGGGTTGATATTTTGGAAATGTAAAATGTAATACCCGGAGCAGGATTTCCTGAAACAGCGCCTAATTCACCAATAAACAATGGGCCTCCATTTACTTGAAAATTTTCAAATCCGCCGTAATCAGCACATTCAAATTTTACATAATTTGTAGATCCAAAGTGACCAAAATCGAATTCCAGGTTTAAATTATTGATTGACATGACTTGACCTGTCCCGAAATCCGGAGAGGCATTCGTTACCTGACACGTACCAAAATGGGTGGTAACTGCATCCCAGTAAAAATCACGGACAAACACAGGGATAAAATTTTCTTCAAAAATAAAATCACCATTACTGTTCATTGGATTTCCAAATGCAGTACCTGGGGGTAACGATTCAAAGTCAACACAAAATTTTTGAAGTTGGCCTCCTCCAACAGGAAGTTTGATATTATCCAAAAAGAATTCCTGACCGCCGATGAGCAATGTCTGTATCTGACCATAAAGAAGAATTGACGATTTCAGATAGCCCTGGGGAGTGTAAACCTGTGAATAGTACAATGTTACACCAGACGCAGGATTACCAGGAGCATTATATGTCAGTTCTTCAATGAATAGCTGATAACCATTGATTTCAAGATTTTCAAATCCACCGAAATCAGCGTACTCAAACCTACAAAAAGATTTTCCACCGAGGTTGGTAAAATCAAACAACAAATTGATATTATTGACAGACATAATTTTACCATCACCAAAATCCGGAAGGGCATTGACCACTTCGCAAGAACCAAAATGTTTATTAGATGCATCAAAATGGAAATCATGGACAGAAACTGAAATGTTATCTTGAGTGAAAATTATATCTCCAGGATTATAGGTTGGAGGACCAAATTGTGAGCCCACAATGAGCGTTTCAAAATCAACAACTTGCTGGCTTAATCCGAGAGCCGGCAAGAAGAAAATAACGGTTAGTGTTAATAAAAGTTTTGTTTTCATGATGTTACTCCTTTCAATCTTTTATAATTATATTGGATGAATTTAAATGTATCACGCCTTTTTACTAATACTACGATTGGCAAATTAAAATTACATATAACTAATTTAATTTTTTTTATCTGTTATTCATTTACCGCAGGCGCTTATGTTTTCTTGTACACGAACAACAAAATAAGTTTTTCCTTTCAATCCTAAAATGATCCATTTTTTCAAACTAGTATATTGAATAATTTTTTTTGATCCTGTTAAATATTCTGGGAATTTTTCTTCCGAATACAAACATATCGCATCCTTCTCATGCGACTTTAGATACTTGCCATTTTTTGTTCCTGGAAATGACCTATTCTGAAGAAAATCCATAATGGCGATTGAATTAATTTTTTTATATTTTTCTCTGTCTCTAATTTTAATTGGCTTGTCTGACTCGAAGCGATAGTATGTTACAGACAGGGCCCCGCCAGGAAAATCTATTGAGTCCATTTTACCAAATAAATTGCAGATATTGATACTGGGTGTATAAAAATCAGATTTGTAAATATTTTTAATGTTCGTTTGCTCAACATCAGCGCACCGACTGCTGAAAATTATAAGGAGTAGAAGAATTAATAATATTATCCATCTGTTTTTCATATAATTTGGTGGTCTCCTGTTGTTTGAGAATCATTGATTAAAATCTTGATCTCCTTCATTATGGTTGGTCATTGGTATGCAAATAAAACACAATTCGTATTCATTATCCTATATACAATTAATAGTTGTATGTTTGATACGCATTCAACTCAAATACTCCAGTCTTTGTGTTATATATTCGTTTAACGTTTTATTTTCTAGAGCAGCCTTTTCTTTAAGTAGATTTTTCATCATTTTAGGTATTAAAATTGTATCTTGCTCATCCGGAAGTGGGATCGATATGTTGTTATTTAAAGCCCATTCTAACCATAGTTTTTTAGAATCTTGAATCATGTCAACCAACTCTTCCAAAGTATGTGCTTGCGTCATACAGCCTTCTAAAAGTGGTATTTCAGCAAAATATCCATTTTCTCCTACGATGATTTCTATTGGATACTTCAACGACATATAATAATTTATATTGTTATTCATTTTCCTCACCTATAATGTTTAATATTTTCTTCACATAGACTTCCAAAACAAATTGTTTTTTATTATGGGAAGGGATTGTTATTGCCTTAAACATGATATGAAATATTCAATCCTGGCACTTCATAACGCGAATAAATAG
>JACKQG010003911.1_pt1 | contig 17749 bp, 10 predicted proteins | sample 8237621 | NCBI WGS metagenome assembly JACKQG01 (sample SAMN15677084, study PRJNA649215) | marine metagenome | biome: marine; feature: Black Sea; material: saline water; isolation source: suspended particulate matter (SPM) from the Black Sea western gyre | collected 2013-06-09/2013-06-10 | depth...
CCCGATGCGACTGGAACGCACAACCTACGGATCCGAAGTGCTGGTGACAGGAACCGCTGAGAAGAGACAATTCCAACCAACGGACTATGCTCTGGGGAAGGTTTCAAAAACAGGGTCCGTAGGCCTTTTTGTAGGCTGGACAACAGTATATCAGAGAACAGCAGCGACGGCAAGTTGAGGTATGAGCGGGGTTTCAGTGAGGGTGTGTCAACGGTCAAGCCGGCCAGCACCACGCGGGCACTGGCCGGCTTCGAGTTGTGTACGGGTATGCTTTGACTTGTCGCTCGTGCTCAGGCGAGGCCCAAACCTCTCGCCACTCCCGCTCCATACGCGCTATCGGCCCTGGAGAAGTGCTCTACCATCTTCTCCTGGATTTCCTTCGGCACCTTCTTCAGGCTCCCGACGATGTTCTCCACCAACCGCTGCTGTTCGTCAAGAGGCATCAGCATGTAGAGATTCCCAGGCTGAATGTAGTCATCGTCAACGCCGCGCTTCTGCTCGTAGCGATCAGCATCACCCGAGATCTTCAAGGGCGGCTCGCTGAAGGCAGGATCGGCTACCGGCCCACCAAATCTGTTGGGCTCATAGTTGACTGCTGCCCCGGCATTGTCGTCGAAGCGCATGTGCCCGTCACGCTGATAGGGATTCACAAGCTTAGTCGCCCGAGGGGCGTTGACGGGAAGGCGATCGGAGTTCACACCCAGACGATAGCGATGGGCATCAGCGTAGGCAAAGATACGTGCCTGGAGCATCTTGCACGGGGAGAAAGATATCCCCGGCACCACGTTTGCCGGCGAGAAGGCAGCTTGCTCGACCTCGGCGAAGTAGTTCTGCGGGTTCCGATTCAACTCCAGGATACCAATCTCGAACAAGGGGTAATCGCCGTGCGGCCACACCTTGGTCAGGTCGAACGGATTCCAGCGATACGTCTCCGCCTCGGCCTCGGGCATGATCTGCGCGTAGAATCTCCACCTTGGATACTCGCCGCGCTCTATGGCCTCGAACAGCTGACGAGTATGGTAATCCGGATCCTTACCGGCGATCCGGTCGGCCTCTTCCTGGGTAATGCACTCGATGCCCTGCTCGGTCTTGAAATGGAACTTGACCCAGAACCGCTCGTTGTCAGCGTTGATGAAGCTGTAGGTGTGGCTCCCGTAGCCGTTCATGTAGGGGATGCCCTGGGGAATGCCGCGATCCGAGAAGAGAATGGTCACCTGGTGCAGTGACTCCGGAACCTGGGACCAGAAGTCCCACATCATGGTGTCCGATCTCGTGTTGGTTTGGGGATCGCGCTTCTGCGTGTGAATGAAGTCTGGGAACTTGATGGCATCCCGAATGAAGAAAACGGGAGTGTTGTTCCCCACCATGTCCCAGTTGCCTTCTTCAGTGTAGAACTTCAGCGCGAAGCCCCTCACGTCACGTACCGTATCTGCCGATCCTTTCTCGCCGGCCACGGTGGAGAATCGGCCCACCATCTCAGTCTTCTTGCCAATCTCCAAAAACAGCTTGGCCTTGCAGAAGCGGGTGATGTCCTGGGTCACCGTGAGCGTGCCATGGGCACCGGCGGCCTTGGCGTGGACCACCCGCTCCGGGATCCGCTCGCGATTGAAATGCGCCAGCTTCTCGATGAGGAAGTGATCCTGAAGCAGTGTAGGGCCACGTTCCCCGGCGGTGAGGGAAGTCTGGTTATCGGGAACGGGTATCCCTGCGGCAGTGGTCAGTCTCTTAGTGTCATCCATCGTGTGCTCTCCTTTCTGTCTGGTATCCTACGAGCTTCTGCTGCGGGAATGCGGGTTTCCGTCTCCGTCAAGAGACGTCAGATCCCATAGCGATCTCTCGTAATCATGCTCGCACGGGGGCAACATCTACACTCTTAGCGCCACCTCGCTAGCGCTTGTGCCTCGGCTCAGCTATTCAGCCCCTCTCGCACCTGGACGCCCATCCAACATGACCAGCGCGTGTCCCTTATCACCGATTCGCTTCAGCGTCTCCAGGATCTCGCTGGCGCCGGCCTCTTCTTCGACCTGTTCTTCCACGAACCACTGCAAGAACACCTGGCTCGCGTAGTCCTTCTGCTCGACAGACAGCGCACCCAGGTCATGAATCATTAGCCTCACCTCCTCTCTCAGACCAGGGTTTATCGAGCCAATCTTGGCCAAGTCCACCTACGTCACTACATTGGGAGTGTGCGCTACTAGCAGATGACCATAGGCCACAGATAACGAAAAAATGGCGGTTATAACGCGGCGACGAGCAATTGCTACTCTCGCTCCTGGCAACGAGGACAAATCCCGTAGAAATCCAGGCGATGACTCACGATCTTGTATCCCGTCGCCTGGGCCAGCTTCTCCGACAAGCCGCTCACAGAAGGCGTGTCTGGGTCCAGGATCTCTTTACATCTAATGCAGACGAGATGCGGGTGAGAATGTGGCTTGTTGCCGTCGTAGCGGCTGCTGTCGCCGCTGAAGCCCAGTTCTAGCACCTCGCCCATCTCTTTGAGAAGCGTCACCGTCTTGTAGATGGTGGCCAGGCTGGTCATGGGGAAGTCCACCTTCACCCGCTGGTAGATCTGCTCCACGCTGGGATGGCCTTCACTCGAGGCCAGAATCTTCAGTACGGCCATCCGTTGCGGAGTCAGCCGGTAGCCTCTTGCCCTCAATCTGGTGACCAGTTCATCTAGTCGTGTGCTGGGATCGCTCATGGGATTGGCGGCCTGAGAAGGAGAGCTACGCACCGGAACTGCTACACCCCTCGAAAGGACAACGGCTGGGGACTAAGGCAACTCACTCCTGATTTGGCGGGTTCCTTCATTAATGCTTCTATAATGTTTCTATCGCAGGCACCCCCGGTGCGACTCGAACGCACAACCTACGGATTCGAAGTCCGGCGCTCTGTCCGTTGAGCTACGGGGGCTTGTCATGCGCTGTGATTATACCACGATCTCCTCAGCCAGGCAAAGTCGTACCATAACAAACTCCAGCATCTCTCGTCCGGCAGTTCAAGAGCATCGGGGAGGCAACACATCGTGGTCAGCGGAAAAGCGGAAGGGTCGGAACGTTCATTTTCCGCCTGTTGCGCTATTGGGTGGTCTACCACCTTCGTGTTGATGTCCTTTCTTCACCGCAGAGCACACGGAGCACGCAGAGATTCTTTGGTTTTCTCAGCGTGCTCGGCGGTCTCCGCGGTTGAAAAGCGGTCGAAACTGGCGTCAACACGGTTAGGGGAGACTACCCGCTGTTGCATCCTGAGCTTGGCGAAGGGTTCCGCTGACGCAGTGGGGGAGGAGCGGCCAGGGTTCTCTTACGTTCTGAATGATGCCCCTCGCCCGCACCAGGCTTTGCCCGCTGGCCGGATCGTGGTATAATGCGGCCGAAAGCAGCGCGAGAGCCACGAGATGACGATGAAACTACTGACCGAGGGGGCGCGCCAATTCGGCCTGCCCCTCAACACCACACAGACCCAAACCTTCCAACGCTATGCCGATCAGTTGTTGGAATGGAACCAACGCTTCAACCTGACGGCGGTGACCGACCCGGAACAGGTGCAGATCCGGCACTTCCTGGATTCGCTGAGTTGCCTTCTGGGACTGACTGCCGCCAGCGCTGAGCCGCTGACGGCCTGGCTGGCGCGGTCGCTGCAAGCATTGGACATCGGCACGGGAGCAGGCTTCCCCGGCCTGCCCCTGAAGATCGTCTGGCCGCATCTCAGGCTGACGCTGCTGGAATCCCGCCAGAAGAAGGTGCGTTTTCTGGAACACATCGTCGCCGAGCTGAGTCTGACCAGCGTGACCGCCGTGCACGACCGCGCCGAAACGATGGCGCATCACCCGCAACACCGGGAAGCCTATGACCTGGTGCTGGGCCGGGCCGTGGCGGAGTTGCCCGTGCTGCTGGAATACGCGCTGCCCTTCTGCCGGCGCGGGGGCATGGTGGTGGCCCAAAAGGGGGAGGCAGCGACCGCCGAAGCTATCGCCTCCCAGCGGGCGCTGGCCGTTCTGGGGGGAAAGCTGCGCCGCATTGTCCCGGTGGAGATCCCCGGTCTGGCCGAAACCCGACACATCATGATCGTGGAAAAAGTCTCGCAGACGCCCGATCGCTACCCCCGCCGCCCCGGTATGCCTCAGAAACGCCCGCTGTAGTCGCGTGGTCGGGTCGTCGCGTGGTCGCGTCGTCTGACTGACCCTACGACCAACCAGACCAAGAGACTAAGCGACCCATCAGACCACTTCCTCGATCCGCCCTTCCACCACCCGCAGTTGACGAGCCTGGGCGCGGAAGGTTGGCGAGAAGTCTTCCCAGTCGGTGGCCGTGACGATGGCCTGGGGGATGCTGGACAGCAGCGCCAGCAGGGCGTGGCGGCGGGCACCGTCCAATTCGGACATGACGTCGTCCAACAGCAGCAGCGGCGGCTGCCCCAACTCGCGATTCATGACCGCCACTTCCGCCAGCTTGAGGGCCAAGGTCGCCGTGCGCTGCTGGCCGCGCGAACCGTAGGCGCGCAGGTCACGCCCCTCGCTCAGGAAGCGTATATCGTCGCGGTGGGGGCCGAGCAAGGACATGCCGGCGGCAATCTCCCGCCGGCGCAGGGTGTCCAGCCCCCGTTGGAAGAGCGCGGCGACCTGTTCCACGTCCAGGGCGAGTGGCGCGGTAACCCCCTCCAGATCCAATGCCAACTGCTGACCCAAGGCCGGCAGGCGATCCATGATCCCCGATTCGTAGCGCAGACGCAACCGCTCCCGACCGGCGGACAGGGCGCTGTGCTGCTGGTTGGCCTCCTCGTCCAAAGCGGCCAGCAGAGCGGCACGCCGCGCGGTCAGGCGGCTGCCCAAGGTCACCAATCGCTCGTCCCAAAAGCGCAACTGCTCATTCCCTCGCCTGCTACCGCTCTCCCGTAGCTCGCGCAGCAGCGCATTGCGCTGCGTGAGCACGCGGCCGTATTCCATCAGCGCCCGGCAGTAGGCCGCGTCCATCTGACAGAGCGTGGCATCGAGGTAGCGCCGCCGGCCGGCGGGCGGGCCGGTCACCAGATGAATGTCCCGGGGCAGGAAGAGCACCACCGGCAGATGGCCGACCAGGTCCAGTGCCCGCCTGGGGACGCCGTTGATGCGGATCTGTTTGGAGAAGCGAGGGGAATCGTTGTTCTGATTGGCTCGCTGCGTCAGGATGATCTCCAGCTTCAGAGGGGAACTCTCGCGGGCCACGTCGGCTTCCAGGCGGGCGAAGGGGAGCGGTTCCTCGAAGGCCAACCAGCTCACCACCTCCCGCTCGGTGCTGGCGCGGGGCGAACGACTGGTCGCCAGGTAGTAGATGGCCTCCAGCAGGTTGGTCTTGCCCTGGGCGTTGCCCCCTTGCAGCAGGGTGATGGGCTGGGGGAAATCGAGGGTCAGGCGGGCGAAGTTGCGGAAGTTGGTCAGCGAGAGGCGAACCAGGCGCACGGACTACTCCTCCTCGTCCTGGTCTCGCCAGCGGCGCAGTCGTTCGGCAATCTGCTGCTCGTAGCCCAACTCGCCGGGCTGGTAGTAGCGGCGGCCGCGCAAGCCATCGGGCAAATACTGCTGCTCGACGTGATGGCCGGGAAAATCATGGGGATACTTGTAGTCCTGACCGTGGCCCAGCGCCCGGCCGTCGCGGCTGGCGTCCTTCAGGTGGTTGGGCACCTCCACGATGCCCTCTCGCTCCACGTCGGCCAGGGCCTTCCAGTAGGCGCCGGCGGAGTTGCTTTTGGGAGCCGTGGCCAGGTAGAGCGTGGCCTCGGCCAGGGCGTACTGCGCTTCGGGCAGGCCCACCCACTCCAAGGCCCGCGCTGCCGCCGTGGCCACCACCAAGGCCTGGGGGTCGGCCAGCCCCACGTCCTCGGAGGCGAAGATGATCAAACGGCGCACGATGAAGCGGGGGGCCTCGCCGGCGTAGACCATCTTGGCCAGCCAGTAGAGGGCGGCGTCGGGGTCGGAGCCGCGCAAACTCTTGATGAAGGCGGAGATGGTGTCGTAATGGGCGTCGCCGTCCTTGTCGTAGAGCAGCGCCCGCCGCTGGATGGACTCCTGGGCAGCAGCCAGGTCAATGTGAACGATCCCCGCGGCGTCGGGCGGCGTGGATTCGACGGCCAGTTCCAGGGCGTTGAGAGCGTTGCGGGCGTCGCCGCCGGCGACGTGGGCCAGGTGGGCCAAGGCCTCCTCGTCCGCCTGCACCTGACGCGTGCCGTAGCCCCGCTCCTCGTCGGCCAGGGCGCGGCGCAGGAGCGTGCGCAACTGCTCGTCGGTCAGGGGGCGAAGCTGGAAGACGCGGGAGCGGGAGACCAGGGGGCCGATGACCTCGAAATAGGGGTTTTCCGTCGTGGCGCCGATGAGGGTGATAGTGCCGTCCTCGACGTGCGGCAGCAGGCCATCCTGCTGGGCCTTGTTGAAGCGGTGGATCTCGTCCACCAGGAGGATAGTGCGCTGGCCGTGCAGCAGCCGCCGCTCCTTGGCCTCTTTGATCACCCGCCGGATGTCGGCGACGCCGGCCAGGACGGCGCTAAGGGCCTCGAAGTGAGACTGGGTGCGGTTGGCGATGATCATGGCCAGCGTGGTCTTGCCCGTGCCGGGCGGCCCCCAGAGGATGATGGAGGAGAAGAGGCGGTCGGCCTCGATGGCGCGGCGCAGCAGCCGTCCCGGGCCAACAATGTGCTCCTGACCGACCATCTCATCCAGGGTGCGGGGGCGCAGGCGCGCTGCCAGCGGGGCCTGGCGGGCGATCTGATCGGCGCGGGCATGGTCGAACAAGTCTTCTGATGTGCGGGAGGTTCTCATCCTGAAATCACCGTCACGAACGACCTGGCTACATACGTTGCCGTGATTATATCACCACTGGGTCATTGCTCCAAAGATGCTCCTACTTGTCCCGCCGCGTCCACCGTGGACAAGAATCTCGGCGACAGCAACCGCCCCCTTCACCAAACCAGTGAAGGGGGCGTCGCTCTGAAGCTTCGCCATCCGGCGAACGATGAGCGTACCGTCCAGGCTCACGACTGCCGTGGTCACCAAGAACGCAGCAGCAGCGGCAGGTAAGACCGCAGTGGCGTCGGTGTTGGCGTAGCGGTTGGCGTCGGCGTCTGTGTGGGCGTGGCCGTGGGCGTATCCGTCGCTGTGGCCGTGGGCGTCAGCGTGGGGGTCGGCGTGGCCGTGGGCGTGGGGGGCTCGGTGAAATCGCCCACCGCCCAGTCGTGGGACAGGGAACTCAGGCCGTTGCGGGTGACGCTGGTCTCGTCGAAGGCCGCGCGGTCGCAGTCCCACGCTCCCGTGCCGGCACCCTCCACGTAGCGGCAGACCCAGGCGTTGCTGGCCGGGACGACGGTGTGGGGCAGGGTCAGATTGACGACGTGCGTGGCGCTGCCCGTGGTCTCGGCCGTGATGGCCCACCACTGGCCGTTCATCTGCGTGGCCTGCGGGTGGTCGCCCATCGTTCGCTGCATCGTCAGGCCGGCCAGGCCGCCCTTGGTGGTGACGTTCACCTGCACCAGGGTGGGGCCGAAGGTGAAGATGCCGCGGCTGGTGATGGCCTTGGCCACGGTGTCGCTGTCCTCGACCCTCAGCTCGAAGGCCCCGACGTCGCAGCGCAGGTCGTCGCGGGGTTCGCCGCGCTGATCGGCGGCGATGGCCGCTCCAGCGAGATCCTGGCAGCCAGCGGGATCGCCGGCGTCAATGGCCGGGCTGTCGAAGCGCAGAGCATGGGTGGCCGTGGGGCCGCCGTTGTCCTGCAGCGGACCGAGCCGAGGATCAATGCCACTCAGATCCCCCGCCGACCCGAAATCGCAACTGGTGTCGCTATCGAGATTGTGACCTCCATTGACTTCGACGAACCCACCAAAGCAGTCACCACCAGCGTTGTTGGCCACCAGGGTGTTGTTGATGTTCATCTGAAAGCCAGTGCGGATGCCTCCCCCCTCGCTGGTGGCCTCATTGTCGGTGATCGTGCTGCTGCTGATGTTCACTGTGCTCACAAAGTAGATGGCACCGCCCTCCTCAGCTTGATTGCCGCTCAGCGTGCTGTTGTTGATGGTCAGGGGCGCTGCGTTATAGATGGCACCTCCCAGCTCCCCGCCCTGATTGCCATTGAGCGTGCTGTTGTTGACGGTCAGCAGGCCCGCGTCCGGATGATTGAAGATCGCTCCGCCAGCGAGCGAGGTAGCAGCAGTACCTGGCCCGGTCACCCTATTGTCGCTGAGGCTGCTGTTGTTGAGGGTCACCGTGCCCCCATTAGAGTTGAAGATAGCACCGGCCCAGAACGTGGCCTCGTTGTTGCTCAGAGCGCTGCCATTGATGGTCATCGGGCCTTCACGATTGTACACGGCACCGGCATAGTAGTCGGCCACGTTGCCTTCAAAGGTACAGTCATTGATGGTCACACTGCCGGCAACGTTGTTTGCGCCGCCGCCGTGTTGCAGGGCCCTGTTGCCACTGAAGATGCACCTGTGGACAGCCAGCGTGCCGCCGGCATTGTAGATGCCGCCACCTCGGTAGTTGGGAAAGACGTTGCTCTGGGCGAAGCCGTGGCGGATGGTCAGGTGCTGCACGGTCAGAGTGCCAGTCTCCACGACGTGCAGCACGCGGTCCACGCTGTCGCTCCAATCCGGTTGAGTGCCCGCCTGGACGACGGTGGTCGCCGCGCCCTCGCCGGCCAGCGTGATCTCGCTGGTGACGTCCAGGTCGCCGGTGGCATCAGCATCCTCATCAATACCGGCCCGCGTCAGCGTGTAGGTGCCGGCGGGGAGGTTGATGGTGTCGGCGCCGCTGCCCGCGGTGCAGCCGCCAAAGGCGGCGTCGGTGTTGGCAGCCTGGATGGCTTCGCGCAGCGAGCAGCCGGCGCCAGCGCTGCCGTACTCATCGAGGGTCGTGGTGACGTTGATGGCCGCGGCGTGGGCCACAGGCGGCGGGAGCAGGAAGACCGTTGCGGCCAGCAGAAGCGAGGAGAGGGCCAAGCGAAGCAGGCGCTCAGAAGAATGGCACATGGAAATCCTCCCAGGCGATAGAGGCGAGAGGCGAGAGGCGAGGTCATCTGTGGTTTCTCCGGGCAGGTGGTTCGAATAGCGGTTGCCAGTGCGGCAGCATCCTCCGTCCAACTGGCAGGGAATCGGTCTGCTCACTGTTCGCCGGAGCTCGGCCGCAGTCCCTTGTGAAGTGCTGCTGGATTCAGGCCGGTCTCTGACCCAGAGACAAGCTGGTCAGAGAGCGGCCCAAACCTGGCAGGGCCTTGAGACAATCATGCTACACATACGCCAGGTTGGAGTCATCACGAATGTAAGCCATCTGGCTGCCCAGGTAGGGCAAGGGGGGGAGATCGTGCCAGGACCGCAGCAAGTGGTATGCTGGCGAGGTGAGCAGGCGGCAAGCATCCACGGGTTCGCGCCACTCGCTGCGCCGGATCTCGGCCACCGTCTGGGGAGAGGGCAGCAAGCCAAAATCCCACGCCGCACAGAGGCGGGCCAGGAAGTCTACCCGCTCGGCCAGAGTGTTCAGCTCTTCTGGCGGCTCGACATCGGGGTAGATAGCGGTATCCAGCCAATCATTCTGCGAGGGCATCCAGAAATTCCTGCGCGAACCAGCGGCGCACCCTTTCCGCTTCCGCCCGCTTCGTGGGGTCGGCAATCTCCCCCAGCGGACGATGCTGAGCAATGCGCACCAGGTGAGTCTCCACAGCCAGGCGCGCCCGGACACTGTCGGTATCACTGCCAGCCAACTCCTGGCGGAGCCGCCAGAATTGCCAGCATTCCTGTGGTGTGGTTAACCCTGCTTCACATAGCGCGTAGATGTCACGAACGTCTCGTGGCGCACCACGCTCCACCAGAGCCACCATCTTGCTGGCTACCAGGTCCGGGAAACTATCCAGCAACACATTCGTCCAAGGCGCCAGTGCAGATGGCTCCAGTTGAGCGGAACGATGTGCGATCTGAAAACTGAAGACCGTCTTCCCTTCGCACATCAGTTCCACACTGACCACGTCGCCCCAGGCACGTTTCCTGACCTGGCCAAAAAGCTGAAGCGTTGCTTCAATCACGCCGATCACCTGGCGGCGATCCTCAGTCGTGGCCGAGGAACCCCACCAGCCATCCACATCGTGGGTGGGACGATAGTCAAGGTAATGCAGCAAGCCAAATGCACCGCCCAAAGAGAGCTTTTCTCCCAACCCCTCAACGGCCAGAGCGCGTACACAGGCCTCGGCATAGTCGGACATCTGTGTCGGACGACGGGGCTGCACCACGTCGCTGTTGCTCATCTATTATGTCTTCTCCTGCTGTGTGCTCTGACCCAAAGCTGGACAGATTATACCATGCGCAAGCGATCCAAGCAAACAGCCACTTCACGAAACACAGCCCCCTCCACCCAGGCGGCGAAGGGGGCTGTTGTTTTCATCTTTCCTGATCCGCCGAAGTTGAACTCCGGCGGGCGGGGCCGGAAGTGAAACTTCCGGCCAACAGAGTTCCGTCGAAACTCCGATGGGGCACGCGCCAGTGCGGTTCAAGAGCCGGGACCCACACGGGATCGCCGCTGCCTCCACCCATGGCCGGATAGCAGAACCCGGCCGCACATAAACCGTATCTCAGCTAAACCTCCTCCACGAGTTGTTCCAGAAAGTCGGCAAACACCAGCAATTCCTGAGATACTTGTTCCATCGTAGGAGGCAGTTGCCTGATCAGCACCTCAATCTGCTCCGCATCCAGGTTGAACGTGTACACATTGCGCACGACGTGTCGGAAACCCCGATAGCGGTCCAACCTGTCCCGCGCCTGCGGGCTCAATACGGGTGGCCTGACGCCAGGGATCTCGGCTGCCATCTGTCGCAGTAATTCCTCGTGCCAGTGCGGACCGGATGGTTTGGTCTGGTCTATTCCATCGGCGATGATTTCGAGCAGACGCTCTATGCCCGCGTAGAAACCGTGCAGATTCAGAGCCGCCGCATCCACGTAATAGTCGTCAGTGGACACCACAGCCCGCTGCCAGATGCGTGTGGCGCGTTCGACCACCTGTGCCAGCTCTGGCAGCTCAGTGCGAATCCGTCCAGCAATGGCTCGACAGACCGTTTTCATAGCGGCTCCCCTTCCCTCACAATAATGTCTCGCAACGCCGGCCGGCAGCTTTCCATAGTCACCAGGTCGATCCTGAAATCCGGTGAAAGGTCCTGCAGTTTGGCCACAGCCACAAAATAGTCGTCAGCTGGCAAGCCCCACGCGGCCAAGTCTATGTCCGATGTCCTAGAAAACCAATGGCCGTGAACCAGGGACCCGAAAGCCGCCACCCGTGTAGCACCAAACTGCTCTTTCAACAACGCCGTGGCACGTCGCACTACTTGCCAGGCGCGCTCCCGTCGTCGCGCCAATTCCTGCCGCTCCTTTTCCCACCGATGCTGTGCGGTGGCCCGATACACAGCCATTGCTTCCGGGCTCACTTGTAGAGCGATAGACATTCGCTTCTTCCTCCCTGGCTTGATCCCTAAGCTACCCCTTTCACCAGCGTTCCTGGTGGTTCTCCCTGTGTTCCTGCGGACCTCGATCTCACAGGAAAAGCCAACGTCATTGTATCACAACTTCCTTCCACGTGCAAGGAAATCTTCAAAGCAACAACCCCCCCCGCCAAAGCGGCGGAGGGGGTTGCTTGAGCTTTGGGTTTTGCACTTTGAACTTTCCCTGCATCTGCTCCCGCCGGACTGCCAAGTCCAGCGGAAAGGCGGTAGACCTGGCCGTCCACCGCGAGCCGGCAAGGCTCCGTCACTCCGTGACGGTGAAGACGCCGCCGGCGCCGCGGCCCCAGACCTCGGGGAAGTACATCTCGTAGGCCGTGGAGGGCAGCGTCAGGTAGCGGCCGGGCAGGCTGGCGCGCATCAGGTAGGTGTATTCGTAGGTGCCCCGGCGCAGCCAGGTGGCGAACAGCCCCACCTTCTCGTCACGTAACTCGCTGTGCGTGGGCAGCCACAGGTTCCACCACCAGGGGGCCTCCGGCGGCCTCTCGGCCAGCTCCATGTCCGGCCCCTCGTACAGGGCGCTGACTGTCTTCAGGCTGACGTCCACGGCCTCGCAGCCGGCGGGCAGCGGATCTTCCACGACCAGGTAGTGCAGGTCGTTGGGGGCCACCAGGGTCAGCTTGACGCGGATGACGTCGCCCACCTGGGCCTGGCTCACGGGCGGGCAATCCTCGGCGCAATCGGCCATCTCGTAGCGGCGAGCGACGACGATGCCCCGAGCCAGCGGCTCCAGCTCCTCCACGGGCAGGAAGGTGCGCAGGTGCGCCGTGTAGTAGAGCCGCCCCTCGCCGGTCTGATCAGCGGTCGGCGGCAAGCGCTCCAGCAGCAGGGCGTTGGCGCGGTCGAGGAAGAGCTGGGCGACGTTCGCCTTCAGCTCCACCGCTTCGCCCACATTCTCGGCGGTGGCCGTGCCCTGGCCCAGCAACTCGCCGTTGAGCAGCACCTGCCAGGAGTAGTCGGCCGCCAGCTCGCCGGAGGCGACCATCCAGTCGGTGAGGGCGATGAGCGCCCAGGCGGTCTCCTGCGTCGTCTCCCAGTGGCCGGCCTTGCGGGCCACCATCAGCCAGCGCACCACGTTGGGGGCCAGCGCTTCGACCCCTCCCCGGCCCTCCCCCTGCGAGGGGGAGGGAGTCAAGCGAGCGAAGGCGTCAAGCACGACGGCGGTGGAGCGGGTGTCGGTGTTCATCGTCCACCAGTCCACCGTGTCCTCCTCCCAGTGGGCGCCGGTGGCGGAGAGGATGGCCTCGCCCATCAGGTCAGCCAGCAGCGTGTCAATGCGGCTGCGCTCGCCTTCCTCTTCGACGAGACCCAGAGCCATAGCCAGGTAAGCCTTGCCGTAGTGGCCCAGCTTCTCGCGGTAGTCGAAGAGGGCCACGGTGCGGCCCACGTCCGGCTGGCCGGCCTCGGCCAGGGCGAAGAGCATGAAGGCCTGCTGGTTGAGCTCCCACTCCTGCAGGTCGTCGGGATCGCGCAGTTGCCGCTGCAGGTAGCGGGCGGCGCGGCTCATCACCGTCTCGTCCACCAGGAAGCCGGCCTCGTCGGCGTGGTACAGCCCGAAGAGCACGTAGGCGGTGAGGAAGGGGCGGCTGTCGTCGGCAGCCCACCAGCCCCAGCCGCCGTCGGTCTTCTGCTGGTTGGTGATGCGCTGCAGGCCGACGCCCACCATCTGCGCCAGCCTGGGCTCCAGGTCGGGCCGCTCGATGCCCAGCTCCCGCAGCGCCCGGTAGGTGAGCACGTTGGGCAGGAAGCGGCTCATGGTCTGCTCGACGCACTCCCACTCGTAGTGCTCCAGGTACTTGAGCCCCTCCTGCATGCCGGCGGCCAGCGACGGCTCCAGCTTGACGCGCAGGTCGCCCTGGGTGGGGTCGAGCACCTGCGGCAGGCGGATGACTTCCAACCGCGCCTCGCCGGCCAGCACCTGGCCGCTGGTGCCCACCACCTCCGGCGTGGAGTAGCGGTAGACGGGCAGCTTCAGCTCCACGGCGTCGTCGTGCCGCTCGCCCAGGGCCGTCCAGAGCAGGGTCACCTGGTCGCCCGGCAGCACGGCCACCGGCCAGGAGACCTTGACCAGCCCCTGCGCGGGCACGGTGACCTGCTGTACGGCGGGCCCCTTGATCTCCAGCCCCACGGCCTCCAGGCTGACCTCCACCTCCTCGTCGGTGGCGGTGTTGTTGTGCACCACGGCGGCCAGGTCGGCCTGGTCGCCGACGACGAAGAAGCGGGGAGCCACCGGCCGCAGCAGCAGGTCCATGGTGGCCACCACGTCGCTCTGGGCCTCGCCCACTTCCGTGGCCGCAGTGATGCCGCGGCCGGTCATGCGCCAGGTGGTGAGGTTGTCGGGCAGGACCATGCTCACCTCGGCCTGGCCGGCGGCGTCGGTCTGCACGACGGGGTTCCAGTAGGCAATGTCGGGAAACTCGCGGCGCACGCTGGGTTCGGCGCCCGGCCCGCCACCGCCGCCCTTGGCTCCCCGCGCCTCTTCGGCCACCGCCTCCTCCACGACGCGGTTGAGGTTGGTGACCAGCGTGGCTGCCGTGCCCACGCCCACGCCCCGCTGGCGGTAGTAGTGGTCGAGCAGGCTGGGCCCCACGACGTCGGCCAGGGCCAGCACGGCCTTGTCCACCAGGGCCAGGGAGAACTCCGCCTGCACCGGCTGTCCGGCGTGGTCCTTGGCTTCTACGGTGTAGGTGACGGTGTCCCGCGGGCTCACCCGCTGGCTGGAGGGGGTGATGGTCACGGCCAGCTCCTTCTCGGCGGTGGAGACAGGCAGCTCGACGTAGCCGATCTTGAAGGAGCCCAGCGGCTCGGCCGCGTCCATGCCTTTGACGATGACCACGGAGACGAAGACGTTGGGAATGTGCTCGTCGGTGATGGGCACCTCGATGGTCTCGCTGTTGGTGGTCAGCGTGAGCCGGCGGTGCTCGTAGATGTGGCCGCGCTCGATGGTCAGCAGCGCTTCCACCTGGCCCTGGAAGGGATGGGGGACGAGGATCTGGGCCACGTCGCCCGGCGCGTAGTCCTTCTTGTCGGCGATGAGGTCAATGCGGTCGGTGTTCTCCCGCCGCCAACTCACGAAGTCCTGGCCGCTGATCCACATGAAGGCGGAGCTGCGGATCTCATTGCCGCGGGCATCGGCGCCGGTGGCGATGATCTTGTACTCGCCGGCCTGGGGCGGCACCCACTCGAAGAGGGCCTTCCCCTCGGCGCCGGTGGTCAGCGTCTCGGTGACGACGGGGGTGATCTCGGCCTTGCTCGTCCAGTAGAAGCGGCCATCGTCGCCCTTCTCCTGCACGCTGTACCACTTGTACTCGGCGGCCACCACGGTCAGCTCCACCTCAGACACCGGCTCGCTCTGCGGGTCCACGGTGATAAGGTCCACCTCCTGCCGCTCGCCTACCACGCCGACGTAGCGCCTCGGCGACACGCCGATGTAAAACTCGCCCTTGTGCACCACCACGGCGGCACGGCTGGATACCTCCTGCCCGTTGACGTCGGTGATGGTCACATCGAGGGTGAAGAGCTGGCTCTGCTTGTATGGGCTGATGTCGGCGGGGACGGTGAAGCTGAAACCGCCGGCGGCGTCGGTCTGCCCCTGGCCCTCGGCGATCAGCTCGCCGAAGCGGGTCCAGCCCTCCTGCTGCCGCCAGTCGCCCCAGTCCCAATCGCTGAAGTTGTACCAGCCCTGGCCCTGCCAGTTGAAGAAGGTGTCCTGGCTGAGCACGGCCCAGCGCACGGCGGCCTGGCGCACCGGCCCGCCGAAGAAGTAGTTGGCCTGCACGGTGGCGCTGATGGTGTCGCCGTGGATGACTTCGGGCCGATCAGTCTGCACCGTAAGCTCGTACTCCGGCTTGCGGTACTCGGCCACGCGGAAGGAGGTGCCGAAGTGCTGCTCGCCGAGCACCGCTTCCAGCCAGTAGGAACCCAGACCGGCCTCCTCGTCCAGCGCCAGATCGCCATGCAGCGTGCCCATGTCGCTCAGCGCGTGCTCGGCCTGGTACACCTCCTTGCCCATGTCGTCGCGGATGGTCACAGTGACCGGAACCATCTGCGGCGGCAGGTCGTAGCGGGCGTCGTCGTCCGTGCGGATGATGCCCTTCCAGTGCACCGTCTGGCCGGGGCGGTAGATGGGCCGCTCGGTGTAGAAGTGACCGCTGCAAGGCTCGCGGTAGGTCTCGCTGCGCAGGCTGAAGTCCCAGGGACTGATGCCGTTCGTCCAACGGCTCATGACCACGCCGTAGGTTTCCGTGCCCGGCTCGCCGACGAAGGCATAGAGCGGTCGCCAGGGGTCGCGGTCGGCGTACCCGGCAGCGAACAGCCCCTCGGCGTCAGTGCTGCCGCTCTCGGCCAGATCCTGCTCATCCACCAAGCGGACGGGCAGCCCGGCCACCGGCTGGCCGCTCGAAAGATCTGTGGCCCACAGCAGGGCCTCGGCGGCGGTGCTCTTGAGGATCAGGTTATGTCGGGAGAGGACGAGCATGGCATGCGGCGGGCGGCGGTACTGAACGTACTTGATTTCCGGCGCCCGCATGACCAGATAGTAGATGCCCGGCAGCAGCGGATCGCCCTCCTCGTCCATCAAAGGAGTGATCAGCTTGCCGCTCTCGTTGGGCGCGGCGCCGGTTTCCTCGCTCCACTCCCGGAGCAGCATCTCCTCGGACGGGCGGAACTTCTCGGCAAAGCTCCAGCTTTCCTCGCCGGTCAGGTTCATGAAGGTCTCCTCGTCCAACCGGTAAAGCTGAAAGTCCAGGCGGGAGACGTTGCGATAGGTGGCGCTGATCCTGGTCTGCGTGTAACCGTTGTAGGTGCCCATCTCGCCCGGGACGTCGAGGTAGGCCGTAGGCTCGTAGTCGCCCGTGGAGAAGCGCACCACGACCTCGTCGCCCAGCGTGTTGCCGTAGGGATCGCCGATGGTAGCGGTGAAGGTGACGGTGTAGGCGGTGCGCGGCTGCCGATCCCAATTGATCCACAAACGGCTGTCCCAGGAGTTGTAGTAGGTGTAGACGTTGGTGGGCTCCGGCAGGACGGTCACCGCGCCGGCCAGGGTGTCCTCATCCAGCGGGGCGGAGAAGTAGACCTCCATGCCGCCGTAGGGGTCCACGTTGGCGGCCCCGTCCTTGGGATCCGTTCTGACGATGCCGGGCAGGGGAACAACGCGGAAGGCCCACGCCTCGGCGCGGCGCAGCGTGCCCTGGCCCACGGCGGGCTGGGCCGTGTCTTGCACGGCGACCTGATAGCGACCGCCAAACTCCAGCCACTCGTCGGGCTGGAAGACCAGCGTGCGGTCGTCGTCCTTCCATTCAAAGCTGCCTTCGACGGCCGCGTCGGGGTCGGGTTCACCATCCACCTCCGGCAGCAGGCTGAAGGCGGCCTCGCTGCTGGCCTGATCCATGGGCTGGCTGAAGGTGACGGTGACGGCGGTCGTCGGCCGCACCTGGTCGCCGGACGGCTCCTGGTGGACGACCACTGGCGCCGCCGTGCTGAAGCTCCAGGTGTAGTCCTCAGCCAGCACGGAGCCGCTGACGTCGGTCAGGCCGGCGGCGACGGTCACAGTGTAGGTGGTGGCGGCGGCGAGGCCCTCGTCGGGCTGGAAGGTGTAGATGCTGGTGTTGAGCCATTGGCCCTCACCGGCCACGGCCGGCTGGAACTGCAGCGGCTGGGGCAGATCGGCCATCTGGCCCACGCTGACCAACGGCACGACGGGGCGGTTGAAGACGACGGTCACCAGGGCGTCGGCGGCCACCTCTTCGGCGCCATCGGCCGGCTGCGTGCTGGTGACCTCCAGGTAGCCGGTGGTATTGAAATGGAAGCTGAGCGGCGCGCCCAGGGCCAGGCCCAGGGCGCTGCGGGCCGTCTCGGCGATGGTGACCTGGTAGCGGGTGGCCCGCGGCAGCGGCTCGGTGGGGGTGAACACGAGTGTGTCCGCCTCCACAGCCACTTCGCCCGGCACCGCCGGCTCGATGCTGAAAGCGGCCGCACTGGCCGCGTCCAGCGGCTGGTCGAAGGTGACGGTGACCGAGGCATCGGGCGGGTGCTCCTCGCCGCGCGCCGGGCTGACGGCGATCACCGTCGGCGGCAAGGGGATGGTCGTGGGGCCTTCGGCCGGCTGCGACACCGCCGCGGGCTGCGCCGTGGCCGGGGCGGTCGTGGTCGGGGCCGCTAGCGGCGCTGCGGCCGGCGACGGTGCAGGAGCCGCGCAACTGCTCAGCAGCAGCGCGGCCAGCAGGAACAGGTTGAGCAGGAGAGGGTAGCGTTTCATG
>JACKQG010003912.1_pt1 | contig 17746 bp, 18 predicted proteins | sample 8237621 | NCBI WGS metagenome assembly JACKQG01 (sample SAMN15677084, study PRJNA649215) | marine metagenome | biome: marine; feature: Black Sea; material: saline water; isolation source: suspended particulate matter (SPM) from the Black Sea western gyre | collected 2013-06-09/2013-06-10 | depth...
ATCACCAAAGAAATATTAGAAATTGTGAGTGGTGCGGAAGCGCTGGCGGGATAAAAATTAGGATAAAGATAAGGATTAGGATATGAGTTCAAAAGGGAAAATTTCTCAGATTATGGGCGCGGTAGTTGATGTTACGTTTGAAGACGGACATCTGCCCGCAATTATGAACGCGTTAAATGTTGACAGAGGTGAAGATGGAACGTTAGTTCTGGAAGTAGCTCAGCATTTGGGCGATTCATCTGTGCGGACGGTTGCCATGGATTCCACCGACGGATTGACACGCGGAAAAACCGTGGAAGATACCGGTGCACCGATTATGGTTCCGGTGGGTCCTGAAACGCTTGGGCGACTGCTGGACATCCTTGGAAATACCATTGACGGAAAAGGTGGAATTACAACTAAACAGAAATTTCCGATTCACCGTCCTGCACCTAAGCACGAAGACCTTACAACATCTACCGATGTTCTGGTTACCGGAATTAAAGTTGTTGATCTGATGGAACCATACACAAAAGGCGGAAAGACCGGATTATTCGGCGGTGCCGGTGTTGGTAAAACCGTGTTGATTCAAGAACTCATAAGAAATATTGCCACCGAACACGGTGGATATTCCGTATTTGCAGGTGTGGGTGAGCGGACACGCGAAGGAAATGATCTGTATAATGAAATGACGGAATCAGGCGTCATCGATAAAACCGTGATGGTTTTTGGCCAAATGAACGAACCACCCGGAGCACGCCTTCGAGTCGGACTGTCCGGCTTAACCATGGCAGAATACTTCCGCGATGAGGAAGGGAAAGATGTTCTGTTGTTTATTGATAATATTTTTCGATTCACGCAAGCAGGATCTGAAGTCTCTGCCTTACTTGGGCGCATGCCTTCTGCCGTTGGATATCAGCCGACGCTTTCTACCGAAATGGGTGATCTTCAGGAGCGAATTACATCCACGAAAAAAGGATCCATTACGTCCGTGCAGGCGGTGTACGTTCCTGCAGACGATCTGACCGACCCCGCTCCTGCCACCACATTTGCTCACCTCGATGCGACGACAGTTTTAGAGCGTAAAATTGCTGAGCTCGGTATTTATCCCGCTGTCGATCCACTGGCATCCACTTCACGAATTTTGGATCCGCGTGTGATTGGTGACAGGCATTACAACGTTGCCCGAACGGTTCAGAATGTTCTTCAGAAATATAAAGATTTACAGGATATTATTGCCATCCTTGGGATGGATGAACTTTCTGATGAAGATAAACTCACCGTTGGGCGGGCAAGACGGATACAGAAATTCATGTCACAACCGTTCTTTGTTGCAGAACAATTCACAGGGAAAAAGGGAAGATATGTTTCTCTGGAAGATACTGTCTCCGGTTTTGAAACAATCCTGAACGGGGAAGTGGATGAATTACCCGAAAATGCTTTTGCTTACGTCGGTTCCGTGGATGAAGCCATCGAAAACGCGAGGAAAATGAACGGATAATGAATACCTTCCATCTAGAAATTGTAACTCCGACGCGGATATTGGACGAAGGACAAGTTTCCTACGTACGCTGTCCCGGCTTAGATGGTTCTTTCGGAATTATGGCGCACCACACAAATGCGATAATATCTCTGGGAATCGGAGAGATTAAAGTAACCCATCAGGGCAAAGACACCTTTTTAGCCACCAGCGGCGGATTTGCTGATGTAAAGGAGAATAAAGTACAGTTGCTGGTTGAAACGGCAGAACGGTCAGAGGAAATTCAAACAAATCGGGCTGAATCCTCCGCCAATCGTGCCAAAGACAGGTTGCATGCAAGAGAGAAAGAAATTGATCCTATGCGTGCTGAGGCATCACTACTGAGAGCCTTAAACCGCGTGAAAGTTGCGAATCGATAAGCAGAATTAAATCATTTAGATTGTGAAAAACCGCTCGTAATTTCTGAGCGGTTTTTTAATACGAAAAATTCAGGAATAACAGGATAATTATGAAGAAACGTACCCATACTTGCGGAGAATTAACAAAAAACGATGTCAGCAAATCTGTGGTTCTGAACGGCTGGATTAATACCGTTCGTTTGCACGGACAGGTGGTTTTTGTCGATTTACGGGATCGATATGGTAAAACTCAGCTTGTGTTCAACGCCGATACATATCCCGGGGATTTTGACGCCGTGAAAAAGCTATCTATCGAAGATGTCATCAGCATCAGCGGGACGGTTCAACCCAGAGCGGACGAAGCAGTGAATCCCGGTATGTTTACGGGTGAGATTGAAGTCGCCGTCAATTCGTTAGTGATACTGAATGAAACCGAACCCCTCCCATTTGTTATCACGGACAGGGAAAGCGCTTCCGAAGATTTCCGGTTGAAGTACCGATATCTTGAACTCCGGACCGAAGAGCTGCAGAAAAACATGATTACCCGTCATAGGGCGTATCAAGCTGTTCGATCGTATTTGACTAACGAGCAGTTTATTGAAGTGGAAACTCCGGTGCTGATGAAATCCACTCCGGAAGGCGCTCGTGACTATCTGGTGCCCAGCCGAATTCACAACGGAAAGTTTTTCGCCCTTCCGCAATCTCCGCAGACCTACAAGCAGCTCCTGATGATTTCCGGATTTGACCGGTATTTTCAGATCGTGAAATGTTTCAGGGATGAAGACCTCCGTGCCGATCGCCAACCGGAATTTACGCAGATCGATCTGGAAATGTCCTTTGTCGATGAACAGGATATTTATGCACTAGGTGAGGGGCTGACAGGTTCAGTTTTTAAAGAAGTGTTGGGTGTTAGTCTGCCGCAGAAATTCCCGGTAATGACCTACAACGAAGCGATGGATACTTATGGGACTGACAAACCGGATTTACGTTTTGAGTTGCAGCTCAAGGATGTGAAACCGTTCACTGACGCATCCGATTTTAATGCATTTAAGTCCGCCGAAACCGTCAAGGGCTTGGTTCTGCCCGGAATGCAGTATTCCCGTAAGATCATCGACCAGATGACTGATTTTGTGAAACAATACGGTGCTAAAGGATTGGCGTGGATGAAAGCCGAAAATGGAGTGTTGTCGGGCGGGATATCAAAATTCCTTAGCGAAGACCTTCAGCAGAAACTCCGAAATGAGCTGGAAATCAATGATGGGGATATGATATTTATGATTGGTGACGCAAAAGAGACAGTTTTACAATCCACGGGAGCATTGAGGAACGAGATTGCCCGCAGAGAGAATTTAGCGAAAGAAAGCGATTTTAAACCGCTGTGGGTCGTGGATTTCCCGATGTTCGAATGGGACGAAGACGATAAACGCTTCATCGCGATGCATCATCCCTTCACCGCACCGAAAAATGAAGATATTGATAAATTAACCTCAGATCCTAAAAACGTTATTTCCCGCGGATACGATTTAGTCATCAATGGTTACGAAGTTGCCGGTGGGTCTATTCGTATCCACGAGCGGGATTTACAGTCCAAAGTCTTTAAATTGTTGGGAATCAGCAAAGAAGAAGCCGACCAAAAATTCGGATTTTTACTAAATGCTTTCCGTTACGGTGCACCACCCCACGGTGGGATTGCATTCGGTTTTGATCGATTGGTGATGCTCTTAGCCGGAACCCATAATATACGCGATGTCATTGCCTTCCCGAAAACGACATCTGCCATGTCACTGATGGATGAATCACCCAGTCCGGTAAGCAACACCCAGCTGGATGAATTAGGGATTGTGTTGAAAGGGAGAGATTAAGGTTAAAGCTAAGGTTAAGGCGGAGATTGGATTTAGATTAGGATACGGAGTGTGTCTAAAGTCAACCCGAAATTGCTTTTATTAAGCCAATAAGTCCGATAACAAATCCAACATTATATCTTCTGCCGACGTTATCTGTTTCATAAAGTTTAACAACCGGATTGTACTGGCTGTAAATAAACGTCAACGGCAGGATTAATCCATGGATAAAACCCGGCATAAAATCAGCCGGTTTTTTATTGTATTTCGAGTTAGGTCCCGGCATATATTTTTCTAACCGCCGGAGAAATTTTGGTGCTTCATTATTCTTTTTCATCTCATAACCTCATTATTAATTTCAGTTCTTCTGATTACCGGGAAAGAGAAAATATTTTCCGGTATGACCAAATCAATGAAATAAATAAAATCCGGCAATAATGATGGCACTAAGCAGTGTGCCGCCACCGACGATTAGGCTCATTCTTTGATCGTTTAATTTTAAGGATTCGTCTGCTTTATACTTTGTGAGAATAAATCCAAGGACAAGGAAAAACACCAGCATCAGAATTCCGTGCGTAACCCAATGATGTCCGGTGAATTCCTTCATCCATCCTTTGAGTACGGTATTCATTTCTTTGGCAACAACTAATATTGCACTGAGAATGGCAGTGGTTGCAACAGATAAACCAAATCCAAATTTTACGCGATTATTTTCCATTTCACTAACGTCCTATTAAACCCATTTTTACGCCGGCAGAAATCACTGAACCAAACCCTTCCATGACCAACCCGATAATAATAATCAATCCGGTAATAGTCAGTACCAGCTTTCTGGATGATTTGTTTGTAAGTAAATCGCTTTTGAACACGGCAACAGGAAGATAAATACTGAGCAAGAGCAGAACAAAAAACAGATGTTCTTTGGTCTCCATAAAAAACCCGTGTGCCCAGGGCCAAACCCCGCTTTTGATAATCGCTTTATCCGGACCGTAAAAGAATACATACCAATATCCACCGATTAGGTAGGATAAACTAATCAGGAAGGAAACGGTCAGGCTGGCTCGTAAAATCCTGGTTTTATTCTGATCGGAGACATTCAGTACTTCTACGAACAGCCAAACCCCGGCTAAAATCCCCATAACTCCGAACGCGACATGAGAGAATAATAGTAATTCTTTAAATATGTTCATTATTTCCTATTTCCAAATAATAATTTTTATGAACGAGAAATGCCCTTTTTCATAATAGCAATTTGTCGGGATTCGTTGCATGTCGGAGTTTAATCATGACATTGATCTTGAACTTATATCTTCCGGTTTATCAGATTGACTGTTGTTTCACTAACCCGTCAACACAGTCATTCAGCCATTAATCCGTTTATCCGCCTCTAAGTTTATTGATGGCTCTCAGGATATCACGACGGCTGATCTGACCAACCAATTGGTCGTCTGAATTAATAACCGGAAAACGGCGAAACCTTGAGTTGAGAAATTTCCCTGCAACATCAAAAATACTGGCTTCTTCATTGACGGTTTCTACATCCGGCGACATTAATTCGGACACAAGTGCGCCCATCTCATCGTGATATGATGATTCCATAATCGTGCGCATACAGTCTTTTTCAGACAGGATACCGATGAGAGTGCCTTCAGCGTCTACAACTGGTGCTCCGGAAATTTTATTTTTCAGTAAAGTCTGAATGGCAGCCAACGCATTTGTCTCCGGAGTGAATGTAATTAATTTTTTTGCCATGATATCACGAATACTATATGGTGTTTTCATAAAACTGTTTCCTTTCTTTTCTCCTCAGTGGTTCAAGATTTATTCAGCTGTTGTTTCAGCGGGTTGATTTGCTTGAGCGGATTTTGATTCCACAATATTTTTCACGGTATCGACGACTTTTGGGGCTAAATCCATCAATTTGGTGATTGCACTTTCTTTTTCTCCGATGGTCAGTAGTTTAGATCCGTCAGGTCCAATCACAACAAATGCCACCGGATTAATTGACCATCCGCCACCAATTCCTTGGCCATCGCCTTTTTCATCCTTCGGTTTTTTTGAAGTGTTCGTTCCACCACCGCCACCGAATCCAAACGTAACTTTGGATACGGGAATCACTGTATGGTCTCCGGCTTTAACCGGATCTCCGACCACCGTTTTTGAAACCATAAGGTCTTGAAGCTCTTCTAATGTTGATTTAACTAAGTCTGAAATACTCATTAAGTGTCCTTTCTTTGATGTGAATTTAATTGATATTGAATGAATTTCAATGCTAAACTTGCAGGGAAAAATGAAAAATTGAGTTTTCCATGCAGATCTGTACCTAATGGTGGATTAAACTCTGGTGAAATATTTATTGTTTTCTTTACTTTCGGTGGAATTAGTGCAGAGATGGTGTTGATTGCACCAAATAAAATGCCGGTATGCATCGGATTCTCCAAACCTATCTTTCCTTTAACTGATAAATATTGCCAGTGTACAGATCGGAAAAATGCAAATCTCCATTTTCTGTTGTGAACGACTTTTTTTAAACGCGGTATCCATGGTGAATGAGATGAAGCACTTTTTCGTTTATTTGACCGTAGTGTTGATGTTATTGTCCAGTGAAACCAGGGATGATGATAAGGTCCAAAGCACAGATTGTTGGTTATAGTCGGAGAATATGCAATCCCGAAACGTTTGCCGCCCACGAGAATTTTACCGGAGTAGATGGTTGAGGACGAATCCGATATAATTTTACCTCGGAGTTGAAATCGTATTGGGATCAGTAAAATTATGATTCCCAATGCAACAATAGCACCGGCTGTGTATAGGATGAGTGTCATCGAAGGAAAAAAATCGTCTATTAATTTATTCAAATAACAACGATTCTTGAGATAATAAAGAACGAGCGATTTCTTGTTCGAACAGATTTTCCGGCATGACTTCCGGTATTTGGGACGGATCGGATGAAATGACCGATTCCAGATTAGATCGAAAATGTTCCTGCTCTCCGGATTTTGTGTGATAAAATTGTGAGAGCAAAGTTTTGGTGGACAAGTATCCCGGATAAGAAGAAATTGCTTGGTCAAAATAGGATTTCGATTGACGAAGTTCGACACCCGGGATTCTAGCGTAAAAAACGCCTAATAATCGGTACGGACCTCCATAATAAAAGGTTGGATTCATAATGAGAAGTTTATGCAGAACCGATTCAATCATGACACGGTTTTTTATTCTTTCAACTACAGGTTGATTGATAAGAATGGAGCCGGTATTAACCATCCACCAGTATAAAGCAGGTAAAAGAGTGTCTTCCATGGCTTCAACTGCCTGAATAAATTTAGCGGTGCTGTCTCCCACCGCCTTATTATATGCTGCAGAAAATGATGGTGCATTGAGCAGAGCAGTTTTGGTAGCCGCAGCGCCATGAGAAAATAACGCTTCTTTTTCTGCTTGATCTGCTACGATGTAGCGACCATTAAAATAACATGTGTGACTGTATAATATACCAAGCTCTAAATTAGATATATCTAAGTCATAGGCGAGAGATAAAAAGTGCAGAGCTTTTTGTGCATCAGAAATATTTGATCGTTTTTCCCAGTGAATCCGCCCCTGTTTTTCTAAAAAAAGTGCATTTTGTTCAAGGATAAATTGCTGTGTATCTATCCTAGGTCTGCATCCACTTAGCAGTATTATGAATGTAGCGACAGTTATGGTAAAACGTCTAGTATTTATCATTTGTCTAAATCGAAACCTGTAATGGGTGAGTTATTCCTGTAATCATCGTAAATTACAGGTCGTAAGTTAGAGAAAAAATAACAAAATGAAAAAAACAATTGAATTAAAAGGAATAGACTGTCGGTTGCTGTTTGGCGTAGCCGATGCAAATTTAAACCTGATTGAAGACACCTTTTCTGTGACCATGTTTGTTCGGGGAGATGTTATCCACCTGGAGGGTGATGAAACGGAAGTTAATCTTATCCGCGAGCTTTTCCATGAGATGATACAAACGCTCAGTCGAAAAGGGAGTTTGACACAGGACGATATAAAACAGCTGATTCAGGTGATTCATACCGACAACGGGCATGATATTAAATCCCCGGATAATGTGATTCATTACGGACTCAAAGGTGCTATTTCTGCGAGATCAAAGGGGCAGGAATCCTATGTGAAAACTGTTCAGGACAATGACATTGCATTTTCTATCGGACCTGCAGGGACAGGGAAAACCTTTATGGCAGTCGCTTTTGCTGTGGCAGCGCTTGAAAATCACGAAGTCGATAAGATTGTTTTGTGTCGACCGGCAGTTGAAGCCGGTGAGAGTCTTGGATTCTTACCCGGGGATTTGAAAGAAAAAGTAGATCCGTACTTAACACCTCTTTATGATGCGTTAGGGGAAATGGTATCTCGAACTCGATTAAAACCGTTTCTTGAAAAGAAGATTATTGAGATCATTCCGCTGGCGTATATGCGCGGTCGTACATTAAGCAATGCGTTTATGATTTTGGATGAAGCTCAGAACTCTACCGCGATGCAGATGAAGATGTTTCTGACGCGGCTTGGAGTGAATTCTCGAGCAATTATTACCGGAGATATCACGCAAATTGATTTACCAAAATCCACAGAATCCGGGTTAATACAAGCGTCTGCTATTTTGAAGAATGTTGACGGAGTTGGGTTTGTTCATTTAACGGAGCAAGACGTTGTCCGGCATAAATTGGTTCGAAAAATCATACGTGCGTACAATTCAGCAGAAACTCAATAACAACAGCACCCGAACATTTATCCTCTGTGGCGGACACTAACCCTTGCACACATTCAAACAATCTCCATATTGGCTTTCACCGTCAGGTAATGGCGATGATTATATAAAGACATACCCGAGTTTAGAGAAAAATATAACTGCGGATATTTGTGTAATCGGCGGAGGAATCACCGGCGTTATGATTGCTTATGCCTTAGTACAACACGGCGTGAAAGTTGTTTTAGTGGAAAAGGAAACACTGGGAAGTGGTGCAACCGGCCGAAATACCGGTTTTATTTTATCCGGTACGGTAGAACATTATAATAGAGCTGTCACTTTTTGGGGTAAAGACAAAGCCAAACGAGTGTGGAAATACACACAGCGGAATCATGAAATTTTGAAAGAGATTATCAAAGATGAGAAAATCTATTGTGATTACGAACAGAACGGTAGTTTGGTTTTAGCCGTCACCGAGCAGGAAGGTAAGGAAGTCCGGGAGACGTATGCGTTATTATCAGATGACGGATTTTCTTGTGAATGGCTGTCATCCAAGGACTGTGCAGAATTACTGAATACTGATTTCTTTACCGGAGCGGTACGAATGCCGCAAGATGGCGGATTTCATCCTGTGGACTTTGTTTCAAATATTTCAGAGACTTTGAAGAAGCAAGGTGTAAGTATTTTTGAAAAAACACCGGTAATCGACATCCAAAGTACCGGGATGGAAAATAGCCTCGAAATTCACACCGCAAATGGAAAAGTGGATTGCGCAATGGCAATCCTAGCAACTAACGGATATACACAAAACATTGTGCCGGAGTTCAAGGATTTAATCGTTCCGGTTGTGGGTCAGGCTTTTGTAACTGGACCTGTGCAAAAGTCTATGTTTCGCGAGGTTATTTATGCTAATTTCGGATATGAATATTGGCGTCAATTGCCCGATAATCGCATCATAGTGGGTGGGTTTCGGGAGCATGCCAAAAAGCAGATAATTAACTTTTCGGATCAAATCGATCTTGAACTGTTAGATGGATTACACGATTATTTTACAAATATTTTCACTGAAGCAAGGAATGTCTGCATGACACATGCATGGTCTGGCATCATGGGTTTCAGTAAGGATGGATTTCCGATTCTCGGAGCAACATCTGCTTATCCGAATTTATTTATATGCGGAGGATTTACCGGTCATGGATTAGGCTTCTCTGGTGCAATAGGTTTTACTGCTGCAGAGCTCATGGTGAACGGATTTGCCCCGGACGCTGATTTATTTCATATTAATCGATTCTCACAAAAAGTAAGGAATTCAATATGACACAGTTACGTGATGTTGTTTTGGTGTCTGCCAAACGAACCTCGATTGGCTCTTTTCAGGGAGTATTATCAACTGTACCGGCTACAAAATTAGGTGCGACCGTCATTAAATCCATTATGGATGAAACCAAACTTGATTCGACACTTGTGGATGAAGTCATCATGGGAAATGTTTTAGCCGCCGGATCAGGTCAGGCACCGGCACGGCAGGCAGCACTTTACGCCGGTTTGCCAAATTCGGTGGAATGCCTAACTATTAACAAAATGTGCGGTTCGGGATTAAAATCCGTGATGCTGGCTGTGCAGGCAATCCAAGTTGGTGATGCGGATGTCATCATTGCCGGCGGGATGGAGAACATGTCCTTGGCACCATATCTGTTACCCAAAGCACGTACCGGCTACCGAATGGGGCACGGTCAAATTTTCGACAGCATGATTTACGACGGATTATGGGATGTGTATGATGACAAACACATGGGCAATTGTGCCGAACTCTGTGCCCGTAAATATGAATACACCCGAGAAGCACAGGATGCGTTTGCCATCGAATCCTATCGTAGAGCGCAGGCTGCACAAAATACAAGCGAATTTACCAATGAAATTATTCCAGTCGAAATTCCTCAGCGGAAAGGCGACCCGATTATTGTAAGCCAGGACGAAGAACCGGGGCGGGCACGGTTTGACAAAATTCCGAATTTACGTCCTGCCTTTGAAAAAGACGGAACAATCACAGCCGCGAATGCTTCAAAAATCAATGACGGTGCTTCGGCAGTATTGGTTATGGCTAAAGAAAAAGTCGAAGAGTTGGGATTGACACCGATAGCGAAGGTCGTTTCTCAAGCATCAGCCGCACATGAGCCGGATTGGTTTACTACCGCTCCGGTGAAAGCAATTCAAAAAGCTCTGAATAAGGCTGGAAAAACCGCTGAAGAGATTGATATTTGGGAGATCAACGAAGCCTTTGCTCCGGTGACAATGGCGGCTATTGACGAATACAATCTGGATATCAATAAAGTGAATGTTCATGGCGGAGCCATTGCACTTGGACATCCAATCGGAGCATCGGGAGCGCGTGTGTTGACTACACTTCTGCATGCCATGGATGCAAAAAACGCCAAAATAGGACTTGCGACACTTTGCATCGGCGGCGGGGAAGCATCAGCACTAATCGTGGAAAAATGGAGATAGGGAGAAGAGGAGAGACGGAGACGTGGTGAAGGGGAGAATAGGAGAAGAAGTGAAAACAACCACTCACCAACTTGTCCATCGTAGCGTATCAAATAACCCCCGTAAAAAACACGGGGTCTACACTACGTTACGACAATAACCAATAACCAAAGATTATTATGAAACAAATTGGAATTATCGGCGCAGGAACTATGGGGAACGGCATCGCCCATATTTGTGCTATAAATGGATATGATGTCATCCTGGTTGATTTGGATAAAGCCCTCCTTGATAAAGGATTGGCAACGATTCTAAAGAACTTAAATCGGCAAGTAGCTAAAGGTAAGATCACTCAGGAAATAATGGATAAAGCTCTGCGTAATATCCAAATGACAACCCAAATGACTGATTTGTCCGATGCTGACATCGTGATCGAAGCCGCGACTGAGAACCCTGAGATTAAAGATTCTATCTTTCGCCAAATGGATGAGATTTGCAAAGACGGTGCGATTTTAGCAACGAATACGTCCAGCATCTCCATCACGAAAATTGCCTCTGTTACCAAACGCCCTCATAACGTGATCGGGATGCACTTTATGAATCCGGTGCCGGTCATGAAATTGGTTGAGATCATCCGCGGACATTTGACGGACGATGCCACGACGACCGCTGTTATCGACATGACCAAAAGACTTGGCAAATCACCGGTGGAATGCAACGATTATCCCGGATTTGTGGCGAACCGGATTTTATTGCCGATGATTAACGAAGCGGTATTCTGCTTGATGGAAGGGGTTGCCGAAGCCGAAGCAATCGACGAAATTATGAAATTGGGGATGGCACATCCGATGGGACCGTTAACATTAGCGGATTTGATCGGTTTGGATGTCTGCCTTGCTATCATGGAGGTTTTGCATCGTGATTTGGGAGATAGTAAATACCGACCCTGCCCGTTGCTTAAAAAGATGGTCGCCGCAGGAACATTGGGACGAAAAACCGGAAAAGGATTTTACGATTACAGCAAATAATCAAAAGTTAGGAAACGCAACATGAACTTTGACTTAACAGAAGAACAGGAATTATTACAAAAAACCGCCCGAGAATTTGGCGAAGAGCATTTAGCGCCCGGTGTCATCGAACGAGATGATAAGGGTGAGATGCCGAAAGAACAGATAAAAATGATGGCGGAACTGGGGTTCTTGGGCATGATGATCCCGGAAGAGTGGAACGGTGCCGGGATGGATGCGGTCAGCTACGTTCTGGCTATGGAGGAGATTTCACGCGCCGATGCCTCCGCCGGTGTAATCATGTCTGTGAATAATTCACTGGTTTGCCAGATATTCATGGATTGGGGTAACGATTTTCAGCGTGAAAAATATCTCAAAAAATTGGCTCTGGGTGAATGGCTGGGCGCATTCAGTCTCAGCGAACCGCAATCCGGGTCTGATGCCAGTAACATGCGGACGCATGCAGAAAAGGACGGTGACGATTACGTTCTGAACGGTACAAAAAACTGGGTGACCAACGGAATCAGCTCTGATGTGGTCATCATCTTTGCCGTAACGACAAAAGGAATCGGCTACAAAGGCGTTTCCGCGTTTATCGTCGAAAAAGGACTCCCCGGATTTTCTATCGGTAAGAAAGAGGATAAATTGGGAATCCGTGGATCGGACACTTGCGAATTGTACTTTGATGAGTGTAAAGTCCCGGCTGAAAATTTGATTGGAAAAGAAGGAGACGGGTTCCGTATTGCGATGAAAACCCTGAACGGCGGGCGGATCGGCATCGCCTCACAAGCACTTGGGATAGCCCAAGCATCTTTGGATAAATCGATCGAATATGCAAAGGAACGAAAACAGTTTGGAAAACCGATTGGCAGTTTTGGTGCTATCCAAAGTAAATTGGCGAATATGGCGATCAATGTGGAAGCCTCCCGGTTACTCATTTTGAAAGCCGCAAAATTAAAAGATGAGCATAAACCGTATGCTAAAGAAGCCGCAATGGCAAAACAATTTGCTTCACAAACCGCCGTCGATGCTTCTAGAGAATGTGTGCAAATCTATGGAGGATATGGGTACATGCAGGAATATGGAGTAGAGCGTCTCATGAGAGATGCGAAGATTACTCAGATTTACGAAGGAACATCAGAAATTCAAGAGTTGGTTATTGCCAGGGCAATAATGGAAGGAAAATAACATGAAAGACATGAATAGTTTACAAAATATTGATTGGGATAGCCTTACATTTAGTCTAACGCCGACACGGTCTATGTATATGGCGACCTGCAACGCCGGTGAAGAATGGGACCCCGGAAAGTTGGTGCCGTTTGGAGATATTAGCTTTTCACCCGCTGCAGGTGTATTGAATTATGGGCAAGGCGTGTTTGAAGGAATGAAAGCTTTTCGTACGGTCAAGGATCGAATCGTCCTCTTCCGTCCGGAGAAAAATGCTGTCAGAGCCGCCGGTTCTGCACAGCGGGTCTGCATTCCACCTGTACCGACGGAGATGTTTTTGGATGCCGTAAAATCTGTTGTAAAAGACAATGCAGATTATATCCCGCCGTTTGGTAAGGGAAGTCTGTATATTCGTCCGGTCATCTGGGGTTCAGGCCCCATTTTAGGTGTAGCTCCGGCACCGTCATACATGTTTTTAGTTTATGTGTCGCCGGTAGGTCCGTATTTCAAAAGCGGTGTGAAGAGTCTTCATCTCAAGATTACAAACCAGTACCATCGTGCCGCACCGAAAGGCACCGGCGGACATAAGATTGTCGGAAATTATGCCGTATCGCTCTATCCGCAGCAATTAGCGAAAAAATCAGGATTTGACGAAGCGATATATTTAAATGCTGCTGATGAACGGTTCATCGAAGAGGTTGGTTCAGCAAATATATTTATTTTGAAAGACGATGTTTTAACAACACCTTCCCTGGATGGCTCCATCCTTCCGGGAGTCACCCGTGCTTCGGTATTGAAGATTGCCCGAGAAAAATTGAATTTGCAAATCCGCCAGCGTAATGTCAGTGTTCATGAATTACTGAATGCAGATGAAGTCTTTTGCACAGGCACAGCGGTTGTAGTCACTCCGGTCGGGATGATTACAACCAATTTGCATTCTCAGACCATAAATAATAATGAAATGGGTCCAATAACAACTCAATTACGTGAGATGCTTCTTGGCATTCAGCAGGAAACCCATGAAGATCCCTTCGGGTGGATTTGTCCGCTAGATGAATAAATATAGACATCCAAGACGCCAAGCTCGTGAGGCTGTGTTTCAAGCTATGTACGCACGTGAAATCTCTGGAGATGACGATAAGAAAATATTACGTGATATTATCTTTCGATATTCATTTAACAAAGAGACAGTTGAGTTTGTGTCCGACCTATACACAAACACGGTCAAACAAACAGAATGGATAAAAAATACAATCAGCCGGCATTTGAAAAACTGGCAAATACATCGGATTGCGTTATTAGATCGTCTCATCCTTCAGATGGCTGTCGGCGAGTTGTACTTTATGGATGATGTTCCGCATAAAGTTTCCATTTCAGAAGCAATTGAAATTGCTCGGTATTACAGCACTGAGGAGAGCTCCGGATTTGTCAACGGAATTTTAGATGCCGTGTATAAAGAAATTAAAAAAAATAGTAAACAGTAGAAGGCTTTGCAATAATCAGAATGATACAATTTTTAAAAAATATATTCGGATCAAAATCAGATCGAGAAATTAAATCGTTATGGCCTATCGTGGAAGACATCAATCGTTTCACAGAGACATTAACGCAAAAAACAGACGAAGATCTCGTTGCTCGAACCCAAGAAATTAAAGATGCAATTACTCAGGTAAGGGAGAACGCTGAAGAGGAGATATCAGGAAAAGATATTGACGCAAAAGAAGCACAAAAACTTGTTCTGAAGGCAGTGCATAAAGCGTTGGATGACTTCATGGTTGAAGCGTTTGCGATGGTCAAAGAAACGTGTAAGCGGATGGTCGGACAGTCATGGCAAGTCAGCGGGCAGGAATTAGAATGGAATATGATTCCGTATGATGTGCAGATTTTAGGGGCGATTATTTTGCATCATGGAAAAATTGCAGAAATGAAAACCGGTGAAGGAAAGACGCTTGTGGCGACCTTGCCCATCTATCTGAATGCGCTGACCGGACGCGGTGTTCACATCATTACCGTCAACGATTATCTCGCCAGACGGGATGCCGAGTGGATGGGGGAGGTATACAAACGACTGGGCCTTACAGTGAGCTTCTTACAAAACACCATGGATAACGACCACCGTAGGGATGCATATTCCGCTGATATCACGTATGGGACCAATACCGAATACGGGTTTGATTATCTGCGGGATAATATGTCGTTGACAGCCGAGGAGCAAGTACAGCGCGGACATGCCTATGCCATCGTTGACGAAGTTGATAGTGTTCTCATAGACGAAGCTAGAACTCCGCTGATTATTTCCGGTGCGGTAGATGCTCCGGTAGATGACACATTTCGGCAACTGCGTCCGCTCATACAAAATTTAGTAAAAAAACAGAATATCCTTGTATCAAACTTGGTACGTGATGCAGAATCTCTGCTTAAGGATGGAAAAGATTCAGAAGCAGGGTTGAAATTATTACAAGCCCGACGCGGTATGCCAAAACATCGCCGACTGATGAAAATATTCCAGGAAACCGGGATGATAAAACTGGCGCATAATGTCGAGTCTGCATATATCCGGGATAAGATTATGCACGAAGTTGATGAGGATTTATACTTTAGTGTCGAAGAGAAATCTCATGTTATGGATATTACGGAAAAAGGACGAAATTTTCTTGCCCCGGACAATCCGGAAACGTTTGTCATCCCTGACTTGGGCGAAATGCTAAACGATATCGATAGCAGAGATGACTTATTGCCCATCCAAATTGCGCAGGAAAAAGAGAAAGCACATCAACTCCATGCGGAACGAAGTGGTAAAATTCACAATTTAAATCAACTGCTTCGGGCATTTTCATTGTATGAAAAAGATGTCGATTATGTAGTGCAGAATAACAAAGTGATGATCGTGGATGAATTTACCGGGCGTGTTTTACCCGGCAGACGATATAGTGAGGGCTTGCATCAGGCGCTGGAGGCAAAGGAAGATGTTACTATCGAGCGTGAAACACAGACAATTGCAACAATTACGATTCAGAATTATTTCCGCCTTTATGATAAACTATCAGGGATGACCGGAACGGCGGAAACAGAAGCAGAAGAGTTTGGTGCCATTTATAACCTTGATGTAACAGTGATTCCGACACACAGCCCAATTGTGCGTGATGACCGAAATGATTTGGTGTATAAAACCAAACGAGAAAAATACAACGCTGTGATTGAAGAATTATCGTCGTGTTTTCTGAAAAAACAACCGGTGCTGGTCGGGACGATTTCCGTGGAAATTTCTGAGTTACTTTCACGAATGCTCAAACGAAAAGGAATACCGCATAATGTGTTGAATGCTAAACAGCATCAGCGGGAAGCCGAAATTGTCACCCGTGCCGGACAGCCGGGCTCAATTACGATTGCGACAAACATGGCCGGACGTGGAACGGATATCAAGTTGGGTGACGGGGTCACGGACATAGGCGGACTGCATATACTTGGAACAGAACGGCATGAATCCCGCCGGATTGACCTTCAGCTACGGGGACGGTCAGGACGACAGGGAGACCCGGGCTCGACACAGTTTTATCTGTCACTGGAAGATGATTTAATGCGACTGTTTAACAGTGAACGGGTCGCGGCAATTATGGATAAAATGGGTGTGGAAGAAGGGGAAGTTATCACAGCAAAAATGGTGACCCGCGCCATCAGTAATGCTCAGAAAAAAGTGGAACAGCGAAACTACGGCATCCGAAAACACTTGCTCGAATACGACGATGTGATGAATCAACAGCGGCAAGTTGTGTACGATTTGCGTAACCAGGGACTCCATGGAGAAAATATCCGGGAGACGGTCATGGAATTCATAGAAGACTTTGTCGAAGATGAAACTGCCACATTGCAGGAGCAGCGATCTGACGAGTGGGACTGGGAGAATCTGAAGCACATTTTTTCTTCGCATCTGTTGGTTAATGTTGAGCAAGACAGTATTTCAAGTTCATCGGAGTTGTCGGAAATATCCGTTGATGACTTAAGAGATTTTATCCTAAAACAGGCAAAAGAAGTCTATGCAGCCAGAGAATTGCTGATGCCTGAAGAGGTGATGCGCGGATTTGAGCGATTCATTATTTTGCGCACCATTGATGAAAAATGGAAAGACCATCTGTATGGGATGGATCAAATCCGTGAGGGAATCAATTTGCGTGCGTATGGTCAAAAAAATCCGTTGTTGGAGTATAAGTCCGAAGGATTTCAGTTGTTTCAGGAAATGATGGCGGATTTAAACCGAACGACGGTTCAACGATTATTACGTACCCAATTACAGGGAATGGAACAAGCTCCGCAGATACAAACTCGCCAAGTCCATAATGTTCGGACGCAGCACGATGACACCACCGGTATGGGATTTGCCGCAGCACCGGAAGGAGGACAGGCAAACCGTCCACAGCAAGCATCAAGAACCCCTGTGCACGTCGAAAAAAAATACGGTCGAAATGAAATAATTACTGTCATCAGTCCCAGTGGCAAAAAAGAAGAGATTAAATATAAAAAACTTCCTCAGTATATCAATCGGGGGTATAAACAAGCATAAATAGTGATTGGCGACTAATGTCGTGTCAAGTCTGTATTGACGCAACCAAGTTTGGTTATCTTTATCATTATCTTTGTTGAATATCTTCCGTCTATGAATAAAACATTTG
>JACKQG010003913.1_pt1 | contig 17744 bp, 16 predicted proteins | sample 8237621 | NCBI WGS metagenome assembly JACKQG01 (sample SAMN15677084, study PRJNA649215) | marine metagenome | biome: marine; feature: Black Sea; material: saline water; isolation source: suspended particulate matter (SPM) from the Black Sea western gyre | collected 2013-06-09/2013-06-10 | depth...
TCCACTCGTCTCACACAACTTAGCCATCCTGAGAAGTAAAGACACTGACAGTCAGCGATTTAGAGAAGCAGCCCAGCGACTCAGCAGCATGGTTCTCATGGCAGCGACTGAATCATTAAACACAGTTGAGAAAAGTGTAGAAACACCCCTTCAAAAAACGACTGAAATGGTTTTCGCTGATGACATCTGGTTTATCCCTGTTCTACGAGCAGGCCTGGCAATGGTTGATATCGGTCTTAGTCTTTTACCAGATGCACAGGTAGGTTTTGTGGGGCTGTATCGGGATGAAGAGAGTCTAGAACCCCAATATTACTACAAAAACTTACCGGATTTTTCAACATCGGCACATAGCTGTTTTCTCATGGATCCTATGCTGGCAACAGGGGGAAGTGCGTGTGCTGCTATTGACCTGTTAAAAGCAAGAGGTGCTTCAGACGTGAGACTGTTGACTCTAATTTGCGCTCCAGAAGGCATAAAAGAAGTCTTTACAAAGCATCCTGATGTATCCATTTTTACTGCTTCTATAGATGAACGATTAAATGAGGTTGGCTACATCGTCCCTGGACTAGGGGATGCCGGTGATCGATATTTTGGGACTTGAGCTCTAGGTTCAGCCCAAAAACAGCGGAAGGGAGGACAGTCCGGGCGGACTGCCTCCCCTCCTATCTCGCTAGTGCAGGACAGCGGAGATATCTTCATCAGCTAACTACTCGATAAAGTCGGCCTCGGCGAACTCCTCGATACTGAAATCATTTTCTGGATCAGCGTCCATTTGTAGGATGAATTCCACAACCTTTTTTTGTGCTCCCTCTACCTGCTTGCGAGAAACGGGTCCCTCTTTGGGTTCATACATGGCCTGCTTCTTTTGAGGCAGGTTCTCTACAACCCTATCGGTTAATTCCTGATCCTGCCCCTTAAGTGCCAGGGCAATATCATCGATATCAAGACTGTTAAATACATCTCTGAGAATGTTTTCCGGGAGCATGGGCACATTTTCAAAGGTGAAGTGATGTTTTTTCACTTCCTTGGCCAACTCAGGATCTTCCTGGGAGAGATAATCAAGAAATTGTCGTTGTTCTTTGGCGTCCATGGTTCCCAATAGACCTGCCATTGCCTTGCCACCACCTTCTGAATATTCAGCTTGAGATGGAATCTGCTTGGCTTTATCACGGTATTCTGAGGCCACTTCCAGAACAGCTTCCAGGGGAACATCCTTAATTTTTCCAAGATCAACCATGGCTTCTGTGCGGACTTCAGTGGGAAGTCTCTGAAGTAAACGACCCTGCATTTCTGTGGGAAGTTGGGCCAGGAGTATGGAGATAGAACGAGTTGGTTCTGATCGAATCAAATAAGCGAGATGAACTTCAGACATTCCTTCAAGAAAAGCAAAGGGCTGGGAGGTCGCATCCTTGGCCTCTGCGGCAAATTTCTTGGACATAAAGGAGAAGTAAAATTCCTCAAGAACCAGCTTCTTAAATTCGAAAGGGACATTTTTTATTTGAGGCACACGCTGGCGAACCGCTATGATCTCCTGATCGCTCAAATTGGGGAACAGTTGTCCTGCAAGACGTGCTCCCAATATATCAAAAAGAATTGCGGCTTTATCAATGCCGGCTAATTTTTTTGGGGTAGCCATTATTTTTGCCCCTTCTTTTTCTTTTTACCATTAGACTTTTCTTCTTCCTCAGCCTCTTCTGCATCCTCTTCTTCAGCCTCACCAGTGTCCTGGAGCCAGTCTTTGACGATACTGGAGGCCGAACCCGGCTTGCTTACAGCCAGAGAAACGACTGATTTTTTAATACTATCAACTTCATCAATCAAATCAGGATCAATCTCTGGTTCGGGAATTTCCTCTTCTTCAGGTTCAGCTTTTACTTCAGGAGCTGGTTCGGGCTCTACAGGGGCCTGGGCCATGTCCTGTGAAGGAGGTAATTCTGGAGCCTGACGACGGCCACCCATGAGGGCACCTATAATCACAGCCAATCCAACCAGAACAGCAGCACCAATAATAAATGGCCAGAGGAGATCATCTTCATCCTCAGGCATCATGGTCGCCTGAAGTCTCTGGTTCTGAAGTTCATCCATCTGTTGTTTAAGCTTGTTCTCGCGATCTTTGATGGCTGACTTTTCAGCTTCTCTACGTTTTTGTTCCAGCTCAAGCTTCAACCGTTGTTCTTCTTCCAGATCCACTGCTGACAGTTGCTTTTTAAGGTCATTAAGTTGTTCTGAGAGAAGCGCCAGCCTCAGGGAGTCCTGACGCAGCCGATCTTGGGCTTGTGACTGTTGTGCTTCAAAAAGTTGTCGCCGTTCTTCCGTGAGACGGTTTTGCTCTTGCTCGCGAAGGTCGGTTAATTCTCGTTCTCTCTGACGAATTCGCTCTTCTTCCTGTTTCCGAAGTTGAGCCAGTTCAGCCTCATGGGCTTTCTGTTTTTCGGCTTCTTCCAGACGAATACGAGCCATTTCAGCATCGCGTGCTTCTTTATTGGCCTGGTCAAGCTTCATCCGCTCTTGCTGAGATTCCAGATCCTTGATACGCTTATTTTCAGTTTCTTCTTTCTGACGAGCTTCAATTGCTGTCATTTTTTCAGCAATAGATTTTAGTAAAAGTTGTTCTGTATCAGGTTTGCTCTTGTTGGAACCCTGGAAATCCGCCGTCATAACCTGCAGCTTGTCACCGCGCTGGCGGTTGAAATGGGCAGCAACCATAGTGACGGTGCGAATGTTTTCAATTATTTGAGGGGAGATGGGGTCTTCCAGAATAACGGTTAACTCCATTTTCTTTACGCTCAGGTTGGGACCACTTATACTGGCTACTGTATGACGGGATAATTGTGGATTGGTGCTTTGTGAATAGCTCACAATGGTTTGGTTATCGGTGTTTTCGCTGACGCTTTTAATATCTTCTTCGAGGATGACTTCATTCTCTTCCAGAGATAGGCTTGCCTCAGCTGCGACTTCGCTGTTTGTGGTATCGGGGATTTCTGCTATTTCGTCCAGGTCTTCGGCTGCCGCAAAAACAACATCTTCATTGTTGTCTACTTCGACAGGAACCTCTTCTTCATATAATTCAAAACCTGGTGACTGTATTCCAGGAAATCCAGGTATATCAGATGGTACATCAGTTTTAATGGGACGCTTTTTGAGAACAGTCCGGGTTTTTTGGGCACCAGCATCTTCAGTTTTTACACTGGATGATTTGCTCATTCCCGGTGTCTTGCTCAGGGATTGCTTAAAAATTTCTTGTTCAGGACTAACTTTTTCCTTTTTTGATCCAGGGGCTTCATAAACAGTTGTATATTTCTGAGTAGGTGTTGCTTCCATGACCACGTTGACATTGACGATGAAATTTTCATGACGCAGGATACGGTAAACAGCATCACTCACTCTTTGATGAATAGTATTCTCCAGTAGTATTTTTTGAGAAAGCACCTCTTTATTGGCGCTCGGTTGTGCGAACACCTGAGAGATCAAAATCAGTGTGGTAATAATACCGCCTGTTATGATGTGTTTAAATGCTGGATACTTCATATGCTTCTCCTCGTTTCTAGCGCTGGTTATCATTAACCGATCGTTAGAAATGTTATATCAACGCGTCTGTTCTTCGCTTTATTCGCGCGAGTATCGTTTGCGACCAATGGTACCGTATCGCCAAAACCGATAGCCCGGAATTTATCAGCAGCAATACCCTGTTCGGTTAAATACCGAATCACGGCACTGGATCTGGCGGCAGATAACTCCCAGTTGGACGGAAACTGACTCGACCGTATTGGGTCATTGTCTGTGTGTCCTTCAACTGCAATGGCGTAAGTCGCCTTTTCCATGGTGCTGACCAATTTCACAAGAAATGATTTAATTGGTCCTGAAAGGATGGCAGTTCCTGAGCCAAAAGCTAGATCGCTGGCAATTCCCAGGGTAACCCCCCGGGCATTCATAGAAACTGTGACCTGACTCGAAAGCTCCTGCTCCACCACTAATTTTTTTACTTCTTTATTAATCTGACTTAAGGAAACCTTTTTGGACTTCTTTGCGGATCCTTTGTCCTTTTTAGTTGAATCACCAAATTGCTCCAGCTTGACGGGATCCAAAGTGGACATTGCAAAAAGGAGCACGAAAAAAGTCATGAGCAGGGTCATCATGTCAGCATAGGTGGTAAGCCAGCCGCCTTCGTCCTGTTGTTGCTTCTTTTTTGGTTCAATTGCCATTTAGTCCTCGTAAACCCTGTCACGTGGTGCAAGATATGAGTTCAAGAATTCTCTCACCAGGATGGGATGCTTTTTGACCTTGAGCATTACAACCCCATCAATAATCATATTCTGAGTAATATTTCGCTTATCTATGCGAGAGCGCAGTTTTGCTGCGACGGGTAAAAAGAACAGGTTGGCAAAGAGAGCGCCATAAAAGGTGGTAATCAGGGCAACACCCATAGATTGTCCCAATTTTGCTGCAGGATCGTCATTTCCACCACTTCCATCAGATGGAGCACCCATGGCAAAAAGCATGGCCACCAGACCTACCAGGGTTCCAACCATACCAAAGGCTGGTGAGAATACCCCCATGGTCTTAAACACATTGGCTTCAGCATCTTCACGAAGTTCCCGATTGACCACCCGTGTCTCCATGATATTGCGGATATCTTCTTCAGGGAGACCATCAACAATCATCTGTACACCGTCTTTCATAAACCAGTCTTTTATACCATCCGTGGCTTTTTCAAGATCAGCTGTACCTTTTCTGGCAACGGCAGCCAATTCAACTAATTCACGAAGTGTGTCACTATCATTGTGATTGTCACCTTTAAAAACGGCCCAGAGATTGGTATACAGCGAGAGTACTTCTTTAACAGGGAAGGCCATGGCTGTGGCGGCAATAGTACCACCCAATACAATCATGAGAGACTGGACGTCCACAAAGGTCATCACACCGTTTGGGAGAACTTGAGATACTTCAAATACGGCGTATCCAATCAAGCCTGAACCGAATAATAACCCAATAATGGTTGCAAAATCCATATGCTAATCCTTTTCCTGTTAATCCCTTGCAGAAACGGCTGAACGCAACCGATTCTCGTTTAAAGCACGCAGGATATTACGTACTTCGTCGTATCCGGGGTCGATCTGAAGTGCAATATTCCAATTAATGGTTGCTCTGTCGATCTGATTAAGCTTGTAATAGATGGACCCACGTCTGGCATATGCTAAAGCCAGATTTGGATTGTATTCCAAAGCTTCGTTGATCTCAATCAGCGCATCATCGTATTCTTCATTATAGAAAAGTCGCAATGAACGTGAGAGGTGTTTCAAAGCCTGGTTGATCTGGGCATCGGAAACGTGGCGCGCCAATTGGAGAGAGGCCACTGAATCTGCCAAAACCTGATTTCGTTGTTCAAGATGCTCTACCATACGATTAAGGTGCTCAATCTCCGCACTTGACATTCTGAGGGAATCCCTCAGAACCAGCAATTGACGCTCCTGAGCTTTGTGCCAGCTGGAGTCAATCACCGTTCGCATGGGTAAGCCATCTTCAGTAACAACGCCTGAAACCTTGATCCCACCACGCTGTTTGCTGGCTGCAGATCTGACGCGGGGTAGAAAATAATCTAGTCCGATTCCTATACCAGGTGGGTTCTCACGATCCTCACCGAGATAGGGTAAATTTTGCATGTTGGAGAAACCGACATTGATGTGGTATTCATGAGTTAAAGGTACTTTCACTCCAGCATTGATACCCACACCATCCCACTCAATAATAAAATCAAGGCCACCACGATCAGCCATGATGTTGGTGTTTAATAATAACCCTAAAAAGAAACCAATACTGTTGGCCTTGGCAATCTTGATTGTATCGCCAGGAGTGGTGGTTGTATCCAGATCAAATTTGCCAAAATTGGATCCATAACGTCCAGAACCAATACCCAGATAGGTTTTGAGGTTATACTCAGAAAAACTGTTCTCACGACTGAGCAGCATATAGTAGGAAAGATTACGAACCTTCTCTTCAAGATCAGTAGAATCTGAAGCTGCACTGGTAACGCTGATATCATTCACTCCAATTCCCACAGCCGTTTCACCATAAGTCAACAGGCGGTTTTGAATATGTAAGGCAATATCATTTTCATTGGCGGCCGAACCAGATTGTATGGCGGAGAGACCCAGTCTGAAATCACGGGTAATATCCGTTTCCAGAAAGGCACCCTTGTTCCAATAATCGGTTTCAAAAGCACCACGGGTGGATTGACCGGCAACACCAATACGCAATAAATAGGATTCATTATATAGACTGGAAGTTGGAATATGCATCATTGGTCCAGGCCTTGAATAATTCAGGGTCGTTTGACCGAAAACTGATATGCTTGATGCAACGATAACTAAAATCAGTATATGTTTTAATGTTTTCATATGATGATCTCCAGGATCAGCCTCTCATCTCGTATCATTCCTGCACAAATCGTCTGGCCAGGGTCAAATATTCACTTCCTGGATGACGGGAAACCAGCTCTTGAAATGCCAGCTTGGCTTCCGGTAGACGATTCTTGTTTTTAAATGCCAGACCGATCATAACGAGAGCATCATCCAGCTTGTCAGAATTCTCGAAGCGTTGCACTTGTTCAAGCGCGCTAATCGCTTCATCATAAAGTCCTTTTTCAAAATAACAGCGACCAACCCAATACTGAGCATTGGCGCGCATGGTCACATCAACACCACTTCTAACGATGTTGTTAAAATCTTCAATGGCCTGGTAGTAAAGTTCCTGGTGGTACTTTGTGAGTCCACTTCTGTATGCGGCCTGTTCTTCACGCTCACTCATTCTTGGACCAGAATATGTCTGGATGGCAGGCGCAGTTGTTACATTGGCATGCTTCCAGGGCGTGTGCAATTCAGCAAAGACACTATCTGAGGATTGGCTTTCGCCAGGTGTAAAATCTGGGGTTTTTCGGGCATTTTCCTGTTGACCAACCAAGCTGGTGATTCGAGTGCTTAATAAGGCACGATCAGTTTCTCCAGCAGCTCTAATCTGAGCAATCTCAGTTTGCAAACTGTCAATTACCTGGGTCTGGTATCTCAAACGGACTTCAGTCTCAGCTAATTTATGCTGATATCGATTTAACTCTTCTTCCAGTTCCATCTGCTGCCCCAACAATTCAGGGGAATCAAGGGTATCGGGATTCAGGTCAGGATCAAGTTTGGTAGTATCTTCTATTCTTATGCCAATATCATAGAGTAGACTTCCAGGATTGGTTTGACCAAAAGCAGTCAATCCAAAGAGCAGGATAGTCAGGATGATATATGTTGGCTGCATTTTCATAGTTCTAGTTCTAGCGATTTCCCTTTAGGAAGTCTCGGGCCTGATTTGCCAGTTCACTATCAGGATATTCAGAGAGAAAATGCTCCATGCTTTCTCGGGCCTTCATATAACGACCGAGTTGCTGATAACTGATGGCGATTTTGAAAAGTGCGTGATCACTCTTATTGTTTTCCGCAAAAGTGAAGACTTTTTCAAACTCGGTAACTGCAGATTCATAATCTTCCAAAGAATAGTAACATTCACCGATCCAGTATTGGGCATTATCTGCATAAGCACCGGAAGGTTCTCTTTCGATCAGAATCCGGAACTCCTGAATGGCTTCCAGAAAATCTTTATTGAAATAATTATTGAGCGCATCATTGTACGCCATGCGATACTCTGTATTTAAAGTATAACCGCGAGCCTTGGAGGAAAGGATAACGGCTGAAACTGGTTTCTTCTCAACTGGAGCAGTCTCTGTCACCTGAAGTATGGTTTTTACTTTTACCGGTTCGGGCTTGGCCTCCACAGGCACCATCTTTTTGGCAATTGGTTCCATAACCACACCTGCATGGGTTTCCAGGGCGAGTTGCTCTATTTGAATTTCAAGAGAGTCATTTAAGAGCAATAAATTCTTCATGCCTTCTTTCAAGGAATCTATTTCCCGAATCAGCACATAAATATTGCCTCTAAGATTGATAATATCTGGATCACGGGGAGTTGCGACCACTTCAATAACGGGTTGTTCAGCTTTTTCTTCCAACTTGGTTTGATAGATGGCAATCTGTGTATCCATGGCAGCGATACTGGCTTTGAGGAGTTCCACCTCTTCCCGGGATTCCCGTAATTTGACAACCTCGGCTGAAAGTGCTTTCATCTGGGATTGCAATTTCATCTGCTCAATACTTGGAGCAGGTGTGGCAGGTTCTTTTGGCGTACAAGCCATGAGTCCCAGAAGGGTTACCAGAGAAAGCGTTACGATAAGTGAATGTTTAGATATCATGCTCTTCCCAATCGATGGAATAGCTATATCCTATAAAGGAGCCAAATGAATTGGGGACATAAAGTTCAAATTCACCACTGGCACCGGGAAATAGAGATGTGTCAGTATTGACACCGCTGGAGAATACATGATGAGAGCCTTTGACAAATGCTGTAAGTTCGCGTGTATCACCACTCCAGTTAATTCTGAACAGAAAATTTACTTTCACAAAGTCAGCTCGACGACCACCAATATTTTTTACCACTCCTGACAGGATGGTATTCCCGGAGCGGTCCTTGCGTTCTTTGATGCTGCCGGATAAAACGACGTTGCCTGTATATTTGCTATCCCGTGTTTCGCCCTTGACATCCTGGGTTCCGGCCATATTTGCACGATCACCATTGATGTTCATGGGAGCACCACCTCGAGCTGCATCTCCAGCCGTAACAGCAGGAGCATCATCGGAGGTAGGAATGTTATCTACAATACGTAGGACTTGATCCCGGGAGACGGATAGCACACCAATAAGCGTTTTGACCTGGATATTATCTTTGTCCTGATCGATGACATCTCCAAACAGCTTGGTGCCATTTTCTAAATGTACTTCTTTACTATATATACTTAAGGGGTTTGTCCAGACTTCACTCTGAGTTTGAAGTTCGGTCAATTTCTTTTTGACATATTTTAATTCAGCAGCGAGACGTTTGACTTCATAGTTGATTTCGCTGGTGACAAAATCAGCGGATTCGCCAGCTTCTGGTTTCTTATTTCTAAGTTGATCAAGATTATAGATCAGGTTATCAGCTTGTTCACCACTCTGCCAGGCAGATTCATCAGTCCCCTGAGCATCGACACCTGCAGATTCAGCACGGGTTGTTGAATCACGTCGTGCTGACGATTTGTCCCATGACTCTTCTTCCGGTTTGGATTTTCCACCGAACATTGAGCACTGTACAAATGTCAGGGTTAGAGCCAATAACAGTACTTGTAAGCTGTATCGCTTCATACGCAGCCTCTTCCGACTTAACATCGCTTCCAGTTTTATGCGGAGTGTAACCTGTCCTGCACCGCATTCGTAAAGAATTTAGGGGGTTATTAAAATCTTGTCAAGAAAATACAACTGTTTTTTAGGCACTTATGGCAACTACTTAAGAAAATGCTTTAAGTGATACTACATATTGTGGTTTTAAATGAGGGGGTTTCCGTATCTTGTGGAATAAAAGGGGCTAAAAGAGAGGTTTTGGACAAAAAAATCAAGGGTTTAAGTGATAATTCTCATTTTTTAGTAAAATTTTTACCAGAGCGAGGGCAGGCGACGAATCCCTCAAAATCATCTGGATGTGAAATAACAGCTCCACCAGAAGAACTTCAGTGACTGAAGAAAGCAGTTACCTTGGGAATCAGGTTGTGGTGCGATCCAGATGATCAGGATCATGTCCTTTGATTATACCTCGCATCAGACGACCCAAGATATCAGCCCCGGTAATGATTTGTTTTTGCTTACCCCACACGACTATCACATCATTGGCAATCACATCATCCTCATGATCTGCTGTTACAGTTTCAAATCTTTTGATAACCTCACCCAGGGGGCTGCTGGAATTGGAGACCACAATTGGACGGTGGGTATAATCATCTGGATTGAAAGTTTCCGGATCAAAGAGGGCGGCTCGGATAAACCCATCGGCATCAACCACAAAGCGTGGCTTTTGAAGCTCATCTATAATGACGACCCATTTCCGTTTGGATTTGTTCAACTTGAGTAGAAAAGGATCATCCACAGATTTTTTAATGGGGGGATATTCGGGTTGGCCGGATTTGACAGGCAGGGTGATAATGCTTTCCGGATGCAGGGGTTCCCCTTCTTCTCCAATCAACAGATCATCTATGGACAAAAAATTGATGGCACCGATTCCTTCAACCTGATCAATGTCATGGCTTTCTTCAACATGCCTGCGAATGAGTTGCTTCAGACTTTTCTCCTTGAAATACTGAATGCTCTCAGCACCCAGCCATACATCAAGGAGTTTGGCAGATGGTTTGGCCACAATATAAAGGATGAACTGATAGATCTTTAAAACAGGGGTAAGAATGGCAGCCATTTTCAGTGCATGTCGAGAAAAATATGCCTGAGGGATAATTTCACCAAAAAAGGTAATTAATACTGTGGAGAAGAGGAAGGCTGCCATGCCAGCCATCACTGAATTGGATAGCAGGGTTAATAGTACATTGATGCCAACATTTCCCCAAAGAATGGTACTGAGTAGAAAATTTGAATCTTCCCTCATTTTTAACACTTTTTGAGCCTCACGGCTACCATGGCCTGCTTCAATCTCCAGTCGGAGCCGTGGGACACTGAAAAAAGCAAGGTTCAAACCCGAGAACATTGCTGACTGCGATAAACAAAAAATGATCCCCAGCCAATTAAGCCATTCCATAATCACCTCGTTTTTGTTTTGAAATATGGATCACTATTCTACTCCCTTTCTTTGCGTATGATGCACCCTCTTAGCGATTAGGCTGGGTCCGTTACATCTTTCTTTAAATCAACAGTCAGGTGCTGGGGTGCGATTTGAAACGTCTCAAAGGGCATTTCTATCTGAGCATTTGTAAGCTCCTTAAAGACGAGTTCACGTAAATTCAGGCGCTGCTGGGCATTGTCCCGTTCGTCATCCAGCCAAACCCGCAATTCCAGAGCATTATTGTAATCGTTTAAGGATGTAACCACCACTTGTGGCGGTGGGGAGTTTAAAAACTGTGGTTGGCTTGCAATCATGGACAGTAAGATTTCCCGCACCTCATCAATATCTTCATTCAGTCCAACGGTAAAGCCAATATCCAGCCTGAGGTGGGGAAAGTTTGTGTAGGAGATCACCGTCTTTGTCATGATTTCGGTATTGGGAACCGCTAACATTTTGCCATCGTTGGTGATGATTCGTGTAGAACGCAGTGAAATTCGCTGGACACGGCCATAGCGACCTTCGATCTCAACCAGGTCATCAATAGTGAAAGGACGGTCAAGAAAAATCAGAATACCTGAGATGATATTCGATAGCATATCCCGGGCAGCAAATCCAATTGTCAGTCCGAACACGCCTAATGATGCAAGCAAAGCCGTTGTTCTAACCCCGGCTGTTCCAAGGGCCACCAGCACGGCAACGGTCAGAATACAGGCCTTCAAAACGGTTTCAACAAAAGCAGCACTGGTTTTATCCAGACGGGTATTCCATCGCGGAAGCACCCAGCTTCTTATAATGCGCCAGAAAATCCAGAACAGGAGTAGCACCACCCCGCCAACCACAATGTTCATCAAATATTTACCCAAAAGGGGGCCAAGTCGATCTGGATCGAAATAATCAGTAAGTTGTGTTAAAAGGCTCTGTATTAATCGTACCACGCTATTTATTCCTCATGTTAGGGGTTTTAATCAGGGGTCCATTCACAGCCGTCGAGATGTCGATCTGAGCCAGGGCCAGGGCAGGAGCAGTTTCCAGCAGTGGGGGTATCGCCTCAAGCGCCTTTCGATAGGGTGTCCAGGAAGCGCTCTTGAGAGTGTCCTCAAAAAACAGCCATTTGAAGGCATCATGCTCATGATTGAGTTCAGGATCTTTAAACTCGACCTCAGCAATAAATGCCGGGACATGAATGATCTCATCTGTAGCGTGTAGATAGTAAGATGAGACATGATCCAGGGCATAGAATTGCTGGGGAGTAAACCCGGTCTCTTCTTCAAGTTCACGTAAACCTGCTTTCCAGGCTGCTTCACCAGATTTGATTTTTCCGGCAACAGGTTGCCAAATTCCAGGATAACTATTGTCAGGAGCACGCCTCAGCAACAGGAAACACAAGCCATTATCGCTACGGGTGAAAGGGAATACATCGATATATTTTATCATTGTGGATGAGACCCTTGCTATTTCAAAGCGGGGATTCGATTCCCAGCCTTTCGCACTGAATCATTCTGCTTCTGCAGTATAATCACAGAATCACCAATGATCTCCAAAGAAGCACCCCAATGAGTGGCCAGCCATGTCATGGTATCTGGGGAGAAGAAAATAACATGGGTTTCATCTTTGATATAATGCCAGGTTGCAAAATCAAGATCTGGTAAACGCAGGCTGGTCATGATCCCGAGATATCCCTGGGGTTGGAGGCAGGACCAGAGACGGTCAAGTTCTACAAGGGGCTTATGGAGATGCTCAACAACCTCAGTCGCGGTGATAAAGGCATACTTCTCATTGAAGACCTCCTGTTCAGGAGTATAAAAGCTATCATAGTGGGACATGGTATGTCCCTGTTCTTCGAACATACGCTTTAACAAAGGACCTGGACCAGAACCAAAATCAAGACCCGCGGAGTTCACAGCAATTCGATTGAACATGGGCTCACTCATCTTGGTGAGAAATTTACGGTAACGTAGGTCTTCGAAATCATTCTGGTGAAACTCATAACGCTTAAATTCCTCATCCCGACTCAGGTGGGAGTCTGGATGTGCAAATACCAACTCACAGACCGGACAGTGCAGATATTCGCGCTTGGAATCTCGGTGAAAATGCCCTGGTGTAGAGTGGAAGCAAAGGGGGCAGGGTTGGGGAGTATTTACAGTCATCAATAAAAAATCAGGCCAGGATTCGAATCCTGGCCTGTTCATTATAAAACATTATGGGTTGCGGAAATTAGAATGGCAAAGGCTCGTCGTCTTCACCACCAAAGGGGTTGCCACTGGGAGCTGAACCACCTGAAGGTGCTCCACCGCTATAGCCGCCACTATTTTCCTGGCTGCGTCCACCACCTTGTGAGCCAGCACCACTGCCACCTCCAAGAGGAGTTACGGTCAGGGCCACTATTTCCGTTGTATACTTTTTAACGCCATCTCGATCTTCCCAGGAGCGTGTCTGAAGACGACCCTCAACATAAATCAGGGAACCTTTGTCAAGATAGTTTGCCACAAACTCTGCAGTTTTGCCAAAAACGACAATGCGATGCCATTCAGTTGAATCAATATTGTTGCCACTGGCATCTTTGCGTGTCTCATTGGTGGCCAGGGTAATATTTGTGACGGCAGTCTGTGCAGGAGTATATTTCAACTCAGGTTTTTGACCCATTCTCCCCACGATGATTGCTTTATTAACACTATTCTTTTGCATGCTTCCTCCACTTGACCCCGGAGGGTCGTTCAAATATCTCGATTAATCTAATTAATTATTGATGTTTCGCTGATCCATTTTTCAATATCGGCAATAATCCAGGCTTCAATTTTGTAGCCCCTATGTTTTAAGGCTATCGCTTCCCAAATACCACCTGTAACCGCGGCACAGGGCTCATCAAAATTTTTAAGGTCTTCATCCTCGCCCAATACAGCTACAATTCCATCGTCCCCCTCATAAACCGAAGACATATCTGGAAACCGGGGACCTTTGGTCAGATCAACTGGACCAATCAAGGGATTTTGCGTCGACAGATTTATATGATCCTTCACCGGCTGGTTTGAGATCATATAGTGCACTCCCTTAAAAAGGAGAGTGACATATCGAAGATCTTGGTCATCCAGCTCAGCAACCCGCTCCCGGCCAATAGCGATGTCCTTTGAATACGAGACAATTGTTCCCCGGGGAAAGGCTTGCTCAAGCCTGCCATGAAATTCTGGTGCACAAAGAATAATGCTGTTTTGGTTCATTCCCGAGTTGAGTCCTCAGAATCCATCACATTGATTTCAGGCTCGTCATGATCCTGTGGCAAATCATCTATGATGAGATCGTTTTTGGAAAAATCCACTATACGCTCGTCACCTGAACTACTATCTCCCTCAAAAGACTCCGGGTCATCCTGGCTGGAGAATTCTTCTTCAAGGACTTCCAGATTAGTCCTGAGACTACTCTTTAACTTGATAAGAATCGAGTCCCGCTGAGCCATCAGCCTGCGAATTTCATTCTGAATTTGAGTAATATCCTGGTTGGCAGCAAAAAGTAAAGCCTCTTTTTCCGTATTGGCTTTTCGGATGATGATATCGGCTTCGTTTTGGGCGTTTTTCAAGGTCTCCTGGGCGGTCTTCTGTGCCAGGAGCAAAGTCTCCTTCAACCTGTCCTCGACATTCCTATAGGTGGTCAACGCAAGGCGGGCCTCTTTATTTTCTAAATGGATTTCATTGGATTCACGAATAAGGGTTTCGAGCTCATCGGCAATATTTTCAAGGAAATCGTTGACCTGATCCTTACTGTAGCCCAGAGGAGACTGTTTAAATTCCTGGTCTTTTATATCCTGTGGGGTTAAACGTCCCATAATTGCCTCCTCATTTAATATTCCCTGTCTCCAAATAGTGCGGTTCCCACACGAATATGGGTTGCACCCTCTTCAATAGCGATTTTAAAATCGCTGGACATGCCCATGGATAAAATAGCCGTCTTGCCACTGGTTCCGACCTGTCTTGCCACCTGTTCATGAATAAGTGTCATCTCTCTAAAAGCCTGTCTGATACGTCCAATATCCGTAGTGAGTGGACCAATGGTCATCAAGCCTTGAAATTCAAGATGAGGCTTCTCAGCACAATACGCGGCCAGCTCCATGGCTTGAACAGGCTCAACCCCCTCTTTATTGGATTCGCCAGAGATATTGATCTCCACAAGAACAGGTATTGTCAGTTCTTGAGCACCAAAGCGTTGATCAATAGCATCCGCAATACGTGTGGAATCAATCGTGTGGATGATATCAACCCTGCCAGGCAGGTACTTTACCTTATTGCTCTGGAGATGCCCGATAAAGTGTCTGACGATGTCTGGGGGATTAAACCCGGGAAATTTATCACGAACTTCCTGGGCTCTATTCTCCCCAAAATCACGCAACCCGGCCTTGTAGGCTTGTTGCATGTCTTCCACGGGCTTCCGCTTGCTGACACCAATCAGGGTGATGTCCTCACTGGCCCGACCAACCCCATGAGCAGCTTCTGCTACTTCATCTTGGATCTGGCTCAGCCGTTCAGCAAAGGTTGAAGGTCCCACGGAACAACTCCCTTATTCGGCTGGCGGTGCTTCTCCCTCACCGTCAAAGATATCTTTTTGCTCAACTTCAGGGGTTTCTCCCTCAACAGAATCAATTTCTGCAGGGTCTTTCTCTTCCTGAACCCGAGTCACTGCAGCAATGGAGTCACCGTCGTCCAGGCGAATCAATTTGACTCCCTGTGTATTCCGACCAATACTGCGAATGGAGGAAACCGGCTGGCGAATGAGCACGCCACGACTGGTAATAATCATGAGGTCATCATTGTCCACAACTTCCAGGAGAGAAACCATACTACCAACCTTGGGTGTGGTCTTGATGGTGATGATACCTTTTCCTGCGCGATTCTGGACACGATAGTTGATCACTTCGGTGCGTTTGCCAAAACCATGCTCAGAAACGGCCAGGACGGTTCCTTCGCGACGGACGACAATCATGCCCACGACGCTATCATTATCGCCTTTGAGTTCAATACCCTTAACTCCCATGGTTTTACGACCGGTGGGACGAATATTGGTCTCGCTAAAGCGAATCGACATGCCATTTCTGGTTCCCAGAATAATGTCATTTTCACCAGAGGTGATCTGTGCATCAATGAGGTGATCATCTTCACGAATGTCTATGGCAAAGATACCACCCTTCATTGGACGGCTATATGCTGTTAAGGCGGTTTTCTTTACCAGACCCTTGGATGTTGCCATGGTGATAAATAGATCTTCTGAGTATTCTCTTACGGCAATATAGGCCTGGACATTTTCGCCCTGATCCACACGCAGCAGGTTGATCAACGCACGTCCGCGGGTTGCTTTGCCAGCCTGTGGAATTTCGTGGACGCGTAACCAATGACATTTTCCACGATCTGTAAAGAACAGGATGTAGTCATGGGTAGAGGCCGTAAAGAGATGCTCGATAAAATCTTCATCTCTGGCCTTAGCCCCCGCTGAACCTCGACCACCACGGTTTTGACGACGATAACCACTCACGGGATAACGTTTGATAAAACCGTTATGAGTAATGGTGATCACCATCTCTTCTTCAGCAATCATATCTTCAATAGTGAAATCCTTGGCGTCAAAAACGATTTCTGTTCGTCGTGGATCACCATAACGCTCCTGAACATCACGAAGTTCCGTTTTAATGATTTCCATCCGGAGACCTACATTGTTGAGGATCTCGTTCAAGCGGGCAATCAACTTGAGTACTTCTGTATACTCATCAATAATTTTCTGGCGTTCCAGACCGGTGAGTTTCTGCAAACGCATGTCCAGAATGGCTTGAGCTTGAATCTCTGACAAACCAAATTTTGAGACGAGGGCCACTTTGGCTTCGGGTGGGTTTTTTGAACCTCGAATGGTCTTGATGATGGCATCAAGGTTATCCAGCGCGATTTTTAAACCTTCTAAGATGTGAGCTCTGGCTTCGGCTTCTCTGAGTTCAAACTGAGTACGCTTTACAATGACTTCGTGGCGAAATTTGACAAACTCAGCGATTACCTCTTTCAAGGTTAGCACCCGGGGTAAACCATTCACCAGTGCCAGCATGATGACACCAAAGGTCTCCTGCATTTGAGTATGCTTGTAAAGCAGATTCAGGACAACTTCTGGAACCACATCGCGTTTTAGCTCGATCACAAGCCGGATACCGTCTTTATCTGATTCATCACGGATATCTGAGATACCCTCAACCTTTTTGGTTCGAACCAGCATGACAATTTTTTCAATAAGCGAAGACTTGTTGACCTGATAAGGGATTTCAGCAATGACCAGGCTATAGCGCCCATTCTTATGCTCTTCGATATTAGCGCGGGCACGGACGGTAATCTTTCCGCGACCTGTTTCGTATGCTTCACGAATACCTGAAGCACCATAAATAATTGCGGCTGTTGGGAAATCAGGACCCTTGATATGTTCCATAAGTTCTTGAACAGTGATTTCGGGATTGTCGATTTGAGCGACGATGGCATCCACCACCTCATTCATATTATGAGGGGGGATATTGGTGGCCATACCGACAGCAATACCACTTGAACCATTCAAAAGCAGGTTGGGAATGACTGCAGCCAGTACGGTGGGCTCTTTAAGGCTTTCATCAAAGTTGGGAATAAATTTTACGGTCTCTTTTTCAAGATCCTTCATCATCTCACTGGAAATCCGCTTCATACGAGCTTCTGTATAACGCATGGCCGCAGCACTATCACCGTCAATTGATCCGAAGTTACCTTGACCATCTACCAGGGGATAACGCAGGGAAAATTCCTGGGTCATGCGTACCATGGAATCGTATACAGCAGAATCACCGTGGGGGTGATACTTACCCATGACGTCTCCAACAATACGAGCACTTTTACGATACGCTCGATTATATCCAACCCCCAACTCCATCATTCCGTAAAGGATACGACGGTGAACGGGTTTTAAACCATCCCGGACATCGGGTAGGGCACGTGAAACAATCACCGACATGGAATAATCCATATAGGATTTTTTCA
>JACKQG010003914.1_pt1 | contig 17744 bp, 17 predicted proteins | sample 8237621 | NCBI WGS metagenome assembly JACKQG01 (sample SAMN15677084, study PRJNA649215) | marine metagenome | biome: marine; feature: Black Sea; material: saline water; isolation source: suspended particulate matter (SPM) from the Black Sea western gyre | collected 2013-06-09/2013-06-10 | depth...
ACAAATGTTCACGTGCGATTATCATATCCATACCAATATTTCACAGTGCGCTATGGAAGATATGGAGTTTCAGGAAATTATACGCGTTCAGGAAGAGCGCGGAATGACGGAAATTGGTTTCGCTGACCACTGTTATGGATTTAGATATAGGCTTAAAAAAGTTGAGGAAGCGAAGCAAAAAATAAGTGACTGTGAAACTTCTATTAAAATACATTTCGGCGTCGAAGCACATATGTTACAATACCGGATGCCATCTGTCGGAGTTGAATTTGCTTCTCTTTTTGATTATGTGCTCATGGCGCCCAATCACTATCATATCCCCGGCGTAGCAAGACCCGATGATAATAAGCCAAGATTAATAGCCATTCACGAAATCTATATGTTCGAATCTGCGGTGAATTGTCCTCTGACCGACGTCGTCGCACACCCATTTGTATTCTTTCCGAAAAGTTTTGGAATGAATGAAGAAGAAATGCCCGATTTTTCGCTAGAAATTATGAGCTATATCGATGACAAGCGGTTGGCTTCTGCTTTGGATACAGCCGCAGATTTGGGCATTGGAATTGAGTTAAGCCCGAAGTTTATTTCTTTTGGACAAGCTCATCTAATAGATTTCTATCAATTATGCTTAGAACATCAGGTCAAGCTACTTATCGGCAGCGGAGCTCATTCTTTTGATGAACTGGATAAGATTTCGTTGTTAGAACCGATTATCTCAAAACTGGGAATCACCGAAAAGCATTTATGGCATCCCCATGAATGGAAGTGGTAGGGATACCACTGAACTAATGGACGCACGCGGATGTATTGGTTTTTGTCCGCGTGCGTCTATTCTATCAGCGGTATCAGTCGCTTAGCCCTTTGTCCATAATTCCAACTGCCCTTCGCCTTTTGGAACAAAAATCAAACAGGGCACAATCATCTCCTGCATAGATATACCACCATGCACATAGCGTTCTCGCTGTGAGGTAAAAGATTTGTTTAGGTTCTCGGGATAGCTTGCGCCGTCTCCTTTGGAATCCGATATGTCTTTTATCATTAAAGGCGTATTTGAGGTTGCAAAGCCGTATTGCACAATGCCCGAGTTCCGAGGTATTTTGATGTCGTCTGTGTCGAAGAATACTATATTTTTAGGCATATCTGAAGACTGTACGGAATGCTTTAGACCAAAGTATCGTCTCCTAACTTCAGCATCTTCCAAAGGAATTGGTTGAGCTTTTCCCTTCGTTTCGATTAAGCCATGGTCTGAGAAAATGAAGACTAATGAATCAGATGGAATTCTTTCCAGGCATGGTTGAATGATGTCGTCAAAATTGACTAACACCTCTTCGTAGAGAGTCGAGAGATTTTGTCTCGAGCGATGTAACTTGTTGTCGAACAAAGTGAAATTTATAACTTTTACTTTGACTTCAGAATCTTCAATAAGTTGCACGAGTTGATTGAGATTTTGCTCATGAACAGTTATCGCTTGAACTTCGTTAATTTGACGTTTCGCAAAAGCAAGAGATAGAAGTTCACGCCAATCATCAACACCAGGTGATTTGCCTGTTACTACCTCCGATGGAAATAGCCCACTTACGAGCGCGCAACGGGAAAATTCAGTTGTTGTTGGCAAGATCGAGAACAAGGGAACAGTTTTTTCGAGAGCCAATTTGCCTCCAAATGTTTGAAGCATCCGCGTCTTAATAGTATTCCAACCATCCCACCGCATACCGTCGAAGATTATTATGAACGCGGATTTTTGTTTTGGGTTCAATTCGGCAGGGGAGCCAAAACGATATTGCGTTGGTGTTCGGATATATTCTTCATAGAAAGGCATGAATAGTGTATCTAAAAAGTTCGCCCCCAATAGTGGGCTATCTTTTGCGCCTGCGACCCAATGGGTGTAACGCGATTGTACCAGACGCGCAAATGCTTCATTGTAATTGGCAAATAGTTCATCAACCTTTTCGGAAATTTGATTAACCATTACTTCCGGCAGAAGTTCACACCTGAAGTTTAGTAATTTCAATCGGTCAATGAGATATTCTAACTTGGAAAAGTATTTTGAATAGATTTCACCCCACAGTGAAAATCTGAGTTGAATTTCATTTTCCTGAAGCCAAATTTTTCCCTCAATTTCTCTGAGAATCTGGATGAGTTCGATAAGTTTGGAAAACGCTTCGAACGTATCCCGAATTCGGAGGTAGGTAGTATTGTCCTGCTGAAATAGATGTTTACTCTTGATATTGTGAAGCACATAATTCAACAATCTTGGTTCCAACAAGTCAGGGCTTAAACATAGACGCTTTGCTAAGTAGCGAAGAGCCTCCTGAATGGAAACACAAAAGGTGCGTTCTGTCGCCGCAAATTCAGCGGTACTTTGTATGTCTATTTCATCGACGCCCACGCAGCTATCAAATAAACGAAGCCGTTCCGAATCCTGTGTGAGCCAAAACTCCGTCCGTTTAATTTGTTCAATTACACGTCGCGCGTCATTTTTTATCAAATCGCTACAAAATTGTTTGATATCGGAAATAGGTGTGTTAGCGTATTTCTGCCAGATCCTATCGCCAAAAATATGAGGCAAGAATAAGTCATAATTTCCATGATGTTTATCCAAAGAATTCATTGTCCACAAGAAATACACGAAGTCGACGTCACCTTCCAACTTTTCCATCATCGGAATTGTAGCACGCACTCGCCGGCTAAGTATCCGCCATAACCTTGGATATTTTTCGGAAATTAGATTTTCATCCTCATCCAGTCCTCTCCATAGCTCAATAGCATCGCGATTTGACAATTCACCTGTTAAATCCACATCTAATAGAGCTGAAAGCACAACGTGAGCACAATCAGTAGGGGAAATTTCTCTATCGAGTTTCAATCGAAACTGAGTGAGTAGTTCAAACGCTTCCCAAAAATCTCGTCCATGCAACTGATTCACTTCGCTCATCCATTGGTACCCGCTTTGAACAAATTCCAGAATGTCCTTTGGTGTAACTTTAAGATAATTGCTGCGGGAGATATAATCCAATATCGGAATTTCTTCCTCCTCTGATTTCTGAGAAATAATGCAGAATTGCTTACCCACCCCCGTCCCCTCCCGAGAGGGGTGCTTTCCACTTAGATTATCCTTGTGTCTTTCCAAAGCATCACGAAGTTGCAGAGCATTCTCAAAAAAAACAATCGGATAAATTCGGGTGAGAATAGTTAGACTGCCTTCACGAGGAAAGATAGCAGAATAATCGGCTATGAATATCAAATCCCCAGGGAATGGCAGCTTTGACGTAATATAATGTTCCAGTAATTTTCGATCGATTAACATTTTCAAACCGTGAAATATGTTCTGATGATGTACTCCTACAATTCCTCGGCGCTTGTTGCCTGATTTAACAAGGTTACTGCACGAAAGCCATCATTGCGCGACGCAACCTTGGTAATCCTGCATCATCGAACAGGACGAAGAATCTGGGATACCTTAAATTCAGCCAATACCATTTTGATTGTACTTAGGGTTTTTCCCACCGTGATTTCTTCGATAGGTCGCAAGTGATTCAGCTTCCTTCTTTTCTGCGCCTTCTCTGGTCATTCTGCGAGATGTCACGACCAGCTTGGTAAAGTCTTTGCCTTCTCTTAGGTGTTCTGCTTCGCGAATCTCTGGGTCAGTAGTGATGCCCCGATAGACAACTTCTCTCCCGTTTCTTAACTCATAAGTGACAGTATCTCTTGGTTTCTTTCCAAACGTGGTGTTCACTTCCTTCCCATAACTATCCGCTTCTTCTCCCCAAATAGCTCTTTTAGCTGCACCTCTCACTGCGCTCTTCCTCAGTCTGCTTTGTCCAGGTGGGTCTTTGATTATTCGACCTCGTTTCGACACCTTAATCACCTCCATTAAAATTATACTATGTTTCAATTAGTTATTTCTAACCGATTATTATATCGTTAATCTTTAGCCATTCTGTAATAATCAAAGTATAGTCACTAAAAATGAGGTCACTAGCATCCAGTCGAAAATCCATAGCCATTTTAGGCAAGTCCTCAATGAAGGCCTGATAGCGTTCTCGAATAATGTCACCACCCAAAATTTTTGTTCGTTTCGATGCTGTGCGGAGCCAATTACGCACAACCTTTATTATATCTTCAGGGTTGCCATTATGCACTTGGATATCCTGTCCGGCAATGTCGGATATGAATTTTTGATATCGATATTGTTCTTTATCCAATATGAGGCACTGCTTTTTCTTGTGGTCTCTTGTCCCAAATTTCTTTGCGCCCAGAAAAATCCCTAATTCCAACGGCATATTGAATCTGGGCAGATGTGTATTTGCGTCTAGTTCAGTTCTTGATATATCATGAATTCCATAACGGCAGTTCGCAATAATACTGTAAATTTTTTCTATACGAATCTGACTTGCATCTTCTTCTTCCAAAGCACACCGAGCAATAAATCCGCAATCAAATATAGCAAAGACCATAGCGTTAAACAAGGGGTTATAATTTTTATCAAACGGACAGTTGACAAAAACATTGTCGTTATAGTTAGATGATTGCATAAAATCTTACCATAGTTTCCTTTTGCCAAACATCAACCCTGATGCCGCAAAACCGCACTGGAGTTTGCATAATTTGAGCGTATTTCAGGGTGTGTTGTTACACTGTGATCCATTTTGTATCACGCTTCATTCTGCTGAGTGCGCGATTGCTGAAACCTGAAATAAAGATAAAAGCCTATTGTAATCCATACCATCAAACCAAAAACTAAACTAGCACCCCATACAACAAAATGCAGTTGATTGTTGTCTGGAGATGTTTGTTTTTGGCTTGGAAACTCTATGTAAATTTTTGCTGTTATTGTTGCTAACAAAAAAACAGGGAACACCCAAGTATATAATATATGCGCCCAATCAGAAAGTCGGGGATAGTTTTTTAAATAAGACACCCCTTCGCGAGTAAAAGTGACCTCACTTGGATAAAATTTCGTCAACTCTTTTTCTAACTTATGAATATAGCTATACTGTCTTTCAATTCCAACAACTGTTTGACAATATCTTAAAACTATACTCAACAAAACAAACCAGATCATACCTCTAATGAAGGTAATATTCAAAGTTACGCCATTCAGTTTTTGCGAAATGAATTTTGAGATGGCATTATCAAATTCACTAGGAGATACCATCTGGAAATACATGATTGTTAAAACAAGTAGAAGATAAAAAAACAATCTATCTCGGGTTTTTATGGCGTTTCGTATGTGTGAAAACGTATCTTTGTAATGGTCATTTAGAATTTCCAACTTTTTATCATCCGATAAAGCCATATTTCCACCTACCCACTTTCATGCTCGATTCAGCGCGTTTACAATTGCTGTTTCACTAAAAGGCATCGCCCATGTTGCTCCTGAACCTAATAGTTCCTCTGGAGATTCATATTCTCTCTGGATCTTCACAGCAACGAACTTATTTCTATTAGCCTTGCTTCTCGCTATTTCAAAGTTTATCCAATTTCTGTAACCAATCAGTTTGTAATCCTTATGGAGTTTGTTTGCTTCTTTGCCAATTATCACGAGCGTGTATCTAGCAGAATTAATCTTAGCGGTTAATGCTGCTTTTACTCGTCCAACATTATAACTATTGATCTCACGGGAAGATTTATCTGCGAAAAGAAAGTCAAACTTTTTATTTGCATCCCATGCTTGTAAAAGAAACTTATAGTGCCTATCATTCTCGTAATCAAAACTCACGAATATGGTTTTCTTAGCCATGATGTAGAAAACCTCCTCAAGGGTACCGGGCAAATCGATACAAAATTGCCAATATTGTAACACAATTCCAAATCAATTCGGTTGGGATGGTTTGAACATTTTCCTCAGTCCGTCAAATTCAAAAACTTTCCCAAACCGTGTATTTTAATTATAACATATAAAGCCTGAAAAAGCCCCAAAATGTTCGGCAGAAATCCTTTCGTACCTAGAAGAATTAAATCCCAAATTACTTGTTCGTGTTCTTGTTTCTTTTTTAGAATGTCTGAATATAGTGTCATTTAGGGTTGTAATCCATATCTGAATCCAATGGAATTTCACAAGGAGATACAGCCCGTTTTTCTTCAATGGAGCGGTAGGCAGCCATACAAGCCCTAATCACTTTGAGATTGTCGCGTCCGTTGGTGATTGGTATACGGTCATATGCGACACATTCAAGAAAGTGCGCCATAGAATTTCCAAAGGCATCGGGGAACCATACACCTTTGATTTCAGGTCGGATATTTTCTACCTTAGGTTCAGTCAGATGCACATTCATTTGTTGGCTGTTCCCAAAGATAGTGCCTTTCGTGCCTTGAATGCGAATTTCCTCCATTGAATGCTGCCGATGTCCTACCTCGCCACGCCAAACCCAATTCGTAATGAGCAAACACTGCATCCCGCTTTCAAATTCTAACATCAACATTGCAAAGTTCTCACCATCTATAATCTCTCCGCCTTCGCGTCGAGCCATTGCAAAGACACTGCTAATCTCCCCGAACCATTTGCGAATTAGGGCAATGTGATGTACTGTCATCGCCAGAATAACGTGTCGTTCCGGAAAATTGGGGACAAAACCTGTGGCTTCGATGCTGGCAAAATATATTTCGCCGAGATATTCAGGTTTGATGTATGGTTCTATATTCAAAAAACCAGGCACGAAACAGGAGTTTTGGTTGACCATCAACTTCACGCCATAGCGTTCACAGATTTCGACAAACGACACTGCATGCCGCATGCTCATGGCAAATGGTTTTTGGCAGAGGATATGCTTGCCAGCTTTAGCAGCGGCTTCGATAACAGGCGGTCTATCCCACGGTTGAATCGCAATGTCCACTATCTGTATCTCTTTCAGTTCTACCATTTCGCTGATATGTTTGAATCGTTTTTGAATGTCGAATTTATCGGCAGTCTTTTTCAGCCTTTCTTCGTCAATTTCACATACTGCGACCACGTTAAACCCACGATTTCGATAAGCAGTCAAATGCGTCTGCGCTATGTTGCCAGCACCTACTATTCCAATCGGAATTTCTTGAATGTTCATGTTCGATTGTCTCCTTACAGATTCCCTTCTTGCCCTTCCTTAATTACGCGGTAACACTTTGAAGGAATATTCGCTTAAACTTCCTGGCATTATATGCCTCCATTATCTCCCGCAACCCATCTCCATCTTCTGAATTCCGCAACTCAAGCACAAGTTTTCCTTCGACATTTCCACGTCCTGAATATCGCACTTTCTCTTTCATATCGTCAATACACAAATAAACTTCGCCAAATTCCCGTGTATTCCATCTCCAATCGTCGAGATTTGCTAATATACTTCCTTTTCCCTGTATGTAGAAAAGACTATCAACAGCATAAGAGTTTTTATCACACATTTTAAAATTCCCTACCTTGGTTGTCTGATATCAATCAGGCTTAATTTTGAGTAATCGCTGATGCCGCATAAGAAAATCATCTATTATTTTGTCTTCGCCCGGGCTCGGGTGGCCTCGTTTTAGTTGTAAATATCTGTGTAGCCATTCATGAAAAGCGCTCCAACGTCCTGCCTTGCCACGCAACAAAGAAATGTAAGACACGCCCCCTTCAACCATCATGTGTGAACCGGTTGCCGGCATTATTTCCAAATATGCTGCCATGTCACCTTCTGCCCATTCAGCTTTTACGTTTTGCCTTTTATTCATCATATCAATTAATTCATCAACTGTAGAAATACGTTCCATATTTAACGGTAACAATAAAACGCTTGGTGTGAGTTAGCTTTTAGTCTGATTAGATGATGCGTGAAACGTGTTGCGTAAGACAGAACACGCAATACGAAATAGATGTGGTTGTGGTTGAATATGCAATCTAAAACATTTTCCCATAGCATTCAGTGATAGCAAAGTTTAGTATAACATTTTTGTCGGTCCACGTCAATATAGTTTTTCTAATTGAATTCTCTAATTCTTCGTGATATAATGTAAACATCAAATACTTCAGGAGAAAGATAACATGGCAAAAATAAGTGTAAATCAGTTAAGGGAAGCAATTTCTACGCTTCCGCGAGTCAAATTGGTGTACCTTCCGACTCCTCTGGAAGATTGTCCTCGGTTCTCAGAGGCTTTGGGTGGAACGCATGTTTTAGTAAAACGGGATGAATTGACCGGGCTTGCATTTGGCGGTAATAAGTCACGGAAGCATCAATTCATCTTCGGCGAAGCAAAAGCACAGGGCGCGGATTGCATGATTCACGGCGCGGCTTCTCAGTCGAACTATTCGCGCCAACTAACGGCGGCTTGCGCGAAAATGGGGATGAAGGCGTATCTAACCCCACAGCGCGACCAACGTAGCGAAGTCGTTGGAATCCAGGGAAATCTCCTATTGGACGCTATCATGGGCGCGGATATCACTCTCGTCAAGACGGAAGGCGGGAAAAGTCAGGGGCAGGTACAGCAGGAAATCGCGGAAGAACTTCGTAATCAGGGACATAAGCCATACATCACCGGGCATTATGATGCCGTTTTGGGGACAGTGGCTTATGCTGAGTGTGGCTTGGAAATTTATGAACAATTGGAGGCGTTGGGGCTAAAAGCGGATTATGTTTGCATGGCTTCTGGCAGTGGCACGCAAGCGGGTATCGCTCTCGCTGCCAAATCCCTTGGAGCAGAATGGAAGGTTATCGGTTTTCGCCCCAGTCCGGGAGGAGATAACGCCGCTGTTTCCGCCAATATCGCTAAATTAGCCAATGAAGCGGCGGAATTGCTAAAACTGAATGTCGCTGTGGAACCTGAGGACGTTCCAAATATTAGTGATTACGGGGGAGAAGCCTACGGTATCATCAACCGCGCGGGTTGTGAAGCCATCGAATTGCTGTCCCGCACAGAGGGAATTATCCTTGATCCAGTTTATGTGGGCAAGGCTATGTCTGGTGTCATAGACTACATCCGCACAGGAGAAATAGAAAAGGACCGAACCGTCGTCTTTTTGCACACCGGCGGCACACCCGCTTTGTTCGCGTATAACAAAGAGATTGTAGATGAGATGGGTTATAGTGTGAAGATTGTTGGCGAATGATAAGATTCTAGACTAGAGAAACCGAGTTTTTCCCAAAAACTCGGTTTCTGGATTGCACTCTACAAAATCAGGGGTTGTAGGAGGAAAAATTCATTTGAAAAAAGATGCGAGAGATTTAACCGAAGGCAGTATTGTCCGAAATTTATGGTATCTTGCGCTGCCAATGATAGCTGGTAATCTGTTGCAAGATTTTTTTAACATCGTGGATATGATATTTGTGGGTAGGATTGGTCCCGATGCAATTGCCGCGGTTGGGATGGGTGGTATCTTGTTATATATGACTTTTACTATTGCTATTGGTATCTCTACGGGTACGGTTGCTATGGTGTCAAGATTCATTGGGGAACAAAAGCATGATGCAGCAGAGCATGTGACCATGCAATCTTTGCTTCTGGGAATTTTATGTTCCGTTGGGTTGGCAGTGGTAGGTTATCCCTTAGCTGAACCGATACTTAGATTGCTGGGTGCGAAGGGAAATGTGATACCGTTGGGTATATCCTATTTTCGCATCATGCTATTGGGTGCCTTCACCATGTTTTTGTCTTATACCTTGAGTTCCGCCTTGCGCGGTGCTGGGGATGCGAAAACACCCGTGATAATCTTCGCATTTTCAACGGTATTAAATATCATCCTCGACCCACTGCTCATCTTTGGGGTATGGATATTTCCCAGACTGGGCGTCGCCGGTTCTGCCCTGGCAACAGTCATCGCCAGGGGCGCTGGATTGGCTGTTTTTTTATGGGGGTTTTTCACCAAACGTTTCGTTTTGTGGCTCAAATTAAGCGATGCTCAAATTAATCTTGATATAATGAAAAGAATCATTAAAATTGGCGCTTTTGGGTCTCTACAAGCACTTTTGCGAAATTTGTCCGGGTTAATTTTGATGCGTATTGTCACTTTTTATGATAAAAAAATGCACCTTGCCGAAGCATCTACCACCACGGCAGAGATGCCTGCTGTCGCGTCTTATACCCTTGGTATGCGGCTGCGGATGATAGTGATGATGCCCGGCTTCGGTGTAGCGAACGCCGTAGCGCCATTAGTAGGGCAAAATCTTGGAGCCGGCAAACCAAAAAGGGCGGAAAAATCGGCTTGGTTGGGAGTGGCATTTGGTGCCGGAATTATGATGTTTGCGGGGGTAATATATATTGTCTTTGCAAACTTTATCATGAGCGCTTTCACACAAGACCCTGAAGTTATACGAATTGGTGTGGTATACGTGCGCATTCAGGCGATAACTTACGGATTTATCGGCTTATCTATTGTCCTCGGCAGAGGCTTCAGCGGCGCGGGAGACACTCTTCCGCCCATGGTTTTCACGGGCATCTCGTTATTGGGTTTTGCTATTCCGGCAGTAATAGTCATGGCTAATTGGCTCGGACTCATAGGAATATGGATAGGCATCGCCGCATCCAACGTTGTTCAAGCCACGATGATGGCATTCTGGTTTTTACGCGGCAAGTGGAAGGAGAAGGAAGTTTGAAAGTCGAAGTGGCTAAGGAGTAATATTACTATAATTGGGTAACTGAGAAAGTGAAACGTAAAACGTGAAACGTGATAAATGTTTATGCTTCACGTTTCATGCTTCACACTTCACGCATCACGCGATACGAAATTGCCAAACAAAATCAGTATTAGTTATGCGCTTTTGGTTGCCCTTCCTTGTCTTTATATCTGTCGCTGAATTTTCTCTTTTAGCCAAGCATTGATAAGCGTCTCAGAAGAAACTCGCCTCAACCTGGCAATTTCTGTTAATTTACCAGCAAGTTCAGTGTCAAGGCTAAAGAGATGTGTTCTTTTCTTGATATCAACTTCAAAATGAGCTTCGGGCATCTCATCCCAATACTCACCTAAATCGTTAGTGTCAAAGAAATTTACAAGTTCATCAAGAGACTTAAAATTGGGCAGGTTCTTAGATTTACTTTTTGCCATATTGTCTCCTCTCTTTTCTCGCCATGTTTCTGGCGCTCAATATTAGCGCTTCTTTTGTCTTTTTATAGATGAAAAGCACAGACAAATATCGCCCTGCGATAGTTTGTCCTAAAGCCAAATATACATCTTCACCTTCACGTTCTCCTTTCTCAATGAAGCGAAACTTTGGTCTACCATTAAGCACTTCTTCAACTTCATGAGTTTCAACATGATGCTTAAAGGCAAGTTTATCCACAATATCTCTCAACCATATTATACCTTCAATATTCATTTGTAACCTATTATATTTTATGGTAATATTTTGTTTGAGATAGTATAGTATCTTATATGTGGATTGTCAAGAATAAAGAGCGTCAAACACAAATTCAGACTTCCGAAGTCTCGAAGACTTCGGAAGTCTAAATAAATGTTCGTAGGGAATTTCTAAGCATCAAACGGAAAAGTAAGGAGAAAACTATGTTACATAATTCAGACGTATACAAACGCTTAAAAATCGCTATTGACGACATGGAATTGATTGATTGTCATACTCATCTGCGCTGGCATCAACCGTCAGCGGAGACACTGACTGACATATTCAGTTATCACTACATCGCCACTGAACTTGTCAGCGCAGGCATGAACCCGGAACTCATCAGCGAAGATTTGCCTGCAAAGGAACGATTTTTGAATGCAGTGCCATACATTCCACGTATTCACAACACGACTACATGGTGGGGCTTCATGCAAATCTGCAAACAGCTATTCGAATTCGATGCAAAGTCAATTGACCCCCAGAACGCAGAGTCACTCTACAACAGCGCTGCTGACAAACTACAACAGCCCAATTGGTATCTTGACGTGCTATATCGAATTAAAATTCGGAAGGCTTTCCTCACCAACGAGTTCGATGAAGATTTGCAAGGATACAACAAGGATGTATTCATTCCGGCTTTGAGAGTAGATGGCTGGATTAATCAGATTACTGATGTCGCCGTCTTCAATCGCTTGGCAGCATGTACGAATTGTGATGTACACAGTTTAGCAACATTTAAACAGGCGACGCGACAAGTAGCGGAAAGTTTCAGGGAACATGGCGCTGTTTCGATGGCCATCTCCCTGCCGCCGGATTTTACGTTGGCTCCAGTAGCAGATGCTGCCGCGGAACGAGCATTTCAAAAAAATCTGGCGCAAAAACGCGTCGGCGACCAGGAAGTGTCCTTGTTGCAGTCGAATATGTTCTATCATCTCGTCGAACTATGCAATCAGTTCGATTATACGTTCCAGTTGATGCTCGGTGTTGATAGAGAAGTCTACATATCCCAGAAACGGGACGGATTTTCCACGCAGTTGGAGATGGTGAAAACATTTCTGGACGTTTTGAATCGGTATCCCGATGTAACATTCGACTTTACCATCCTCAACACGATTCTCGCTCACGAATTAGCCGTCGTAAGCAAACTTTTCCCCAACTGCGTTATCTCAGGACATTGGTGGTACACTTTTTACCCCAGTCTCATCAAACGCATCCTGCGTGAACGTTTGGAGGTTATTCCCTACGTCAAACTAAACGGCTTGTTCACAGACGCATACTACGTGGAATGGTGTATCGCTAAAGTGCTGGTGTACAAACAAGCTCTAACGGAAGTTTTAACGGAATTGGTTTTGGATGGATATATTACCGAGCAAATTGCTCTTGACATCGCGAGAGGATTATTGTGGGAAAATCCTGTAAGGAATTTTGGTATTTAAAAAATGCGTCGTAGTGCTTCGTGAAATAAATCCCGACATCCTGTCATCCCTTCGACAAGCTCAGGGCGGCGTCTGAGCGAAGCGAAGAATCTCTACCTTGAAGAATAATTTTGGACGTTTCGCTTGAACGGGGATTTTCCCGACTGGAAGTCGGGCGTCCATTGTCACAACAAATTTCACCGAGCAGTAGTCATTATGGAGGAAAGTCATGGATAAAATCGGAATTGGAGTAATTGGTTGTGGGGGCATGGGCAGTGGTTTGGCGAATAGCGCGAAAACTCTTGAACATGTCGAAGTATTGCGGGTGAGTGACGTTGATGAATCGAGAGCCCAAAATCTGGCGAACCAATTGGGCGTAGAATACGACCTGGATTATCACGATTTGCTCAAGCACGAAGAGATTCAAGCTGTTTTGGTTGCTACCCCGCCTTTTATGCACAGTCGAGTCTCAGTTGACGCAGCATCTGCTAAGAAGCACGTTTTTTGTGAAAAGCCGATGGCTCCGTCTCTGGAAGCCTGCGATGCGATGATTAAAGCAGCGCAAGAAAATGGCGTCAAATTGACAATAGGCTTGGTCTGTCGATATCACGCGGCTCATTCGAAGATTCATGAGCTAGTGCACCGCGGCGAACTTGGCAAACCCGTTTGCATGATGGTCAGACGAATCGGAGGTAGGTGGGGCGAAGGACATCCATCTTGGCGTTTTAAACGAGAGCTTTCCGGCGGCAGCTTGATGGAGATTAACGCCCATGAAATTGATTTTATGCGCTTCGTGTGCGGCGATGTGAAAAGTGTCTACGCCGTCGGCGGTACTTATGTGCAATTTGAAGCGGATTATCCTGATGTTATGGTGGTATCGCTGAATTTCCAAAACGGCGCTGTGGGGACGTTACATTCCAGCCATGTCTCCGCTATTGGAGGTTACGGCGGACGGGTGGATTGCGAAAATGGCTCAATCTATTTCCCGACCATCTGGGGCGGCGGAGCCGTTATAACATACCAAACAGTTGGCGAGTCAGCACAAACCATCCCGATTTCAGAGATAAAAGTGGAACTGCCTGTCAAACATGAAATCCGCCGATTTGTCGATGCTATCATCAAAGACGAAGAACCACCGATAACAGGCTATGATGGACGCGCCGCTGTCGAAATTGCTTTAGCAGCGTATCGATCGGTGGAGACTGGAGATAGAGTGGATTTACCGATGGCGTAAAATATCACGCGTGGCAGAAACCGAGTTTTGTTTTGATTTCTACCCACCTCCAACCCCTCCTACCCACCCCCGACCCCTCCCAAGAGGGGAGAGGGGAGGGAAATGAAATCAAAACTAATATTTTTTCCGAAAAACTCGGTTTCTAATTTTTTTCGATTGACAGGGATAGTCAATCCTGATAAAATGCTGTTTAAATAATTTACATGCAGTGGAGATAGGAGGAGATATTGCTATGAATATCGAGCAAACGGCAGAATATATTCAACCGGTGCTTGCTCACCCCATTGCACCGGCAGTGGATTTACCAAAAGTCACACCGCCGCCGCTGGAAAATGGAGACAGGCTGACTCGGAGCGAATTTGAACGACGTTATGATGCTATGCCGCATATCAAGAAAGCTGAACTTATCGAAGGAGTAGTATATATGGCCTCACCAGTACGATGTGAAAGTCATGCTCAACCACACAGTCGGATTATGACCTGGCTTGGCGTATATTGGGCCGCAACGCCTGGTATCCAATTGGCAGACAATGCGACTGTTCGCTTGGATCCTGACAATGAAGTACAACCAGATGCATTGCTATGGTTAGAACCGGAATTGGGAGGAAATTCCCGCATTAGTGATGCCGATTACATAGAAGGCGCACCCGAATTAATCGTAGAAATCGCAGCCAGCAGCGCGGCTTATGACCTACATGACAAATTGAATGTCTATCGCCGCACCGGTGTGAAAGAATACATAGTTTGGCAAACTTACGAAAATAGACTGGATTGGTTTAAGCTGTACGAAGGTGAATATTTGCCATTAAAACCTGATGAATCCGGTATAGTACATAGCGAAATCTTCCCTGGCTTGGATTTAGCGGCGGAGGCACTGCTCAAAGGTGATTTGGCAAAGGTTTTGTCGGAATTGCAGAAGGGAATAGAGACAGCCGAGCACGCGGCATTTGTCAAGCGTTTGTTGGGTGAGTAAATTTAGACAATTGCTAAAGGTGATTGCATGAAAAAAACAGTTATAATAATTTTCCTAACATTCATAACCGTACTCATAACTCCGCCAGCCTTCGCCATCAACCGCGTATTAGTGTCATCCACCGAGCCGATGATGGCAATTTATGGTTTGGAACAGGTGGATTTAACGTATACGGTAATGGAATTTCCGGATATGATGGCAATCAATTTACCAAATTTACCACAAAGGAGGGATTGCCACATAACCGGATTTGGGACATTCATAGCGCGGATAATGGAACAATCTGGATTGCGACCGAGGGTGGTGTTTCTCGTTATGCAGGAAACAACGGACGCCTTCGGATTACCGACGGCAAGGAGTTTAAGAATTTCACAACTGAAGACGGATTAGCGCATAACCGTGTGCATTCTATCCACAGTGACTCTGATGGTACGATGTGGTTTGGGACATGGGATGGAGGCATTTCTCGATACGATGGGGTGGAGTTCGTCAATCTCACAACCGAAGACGGTTTGGCGCATAACGGTGTCTGGGACATCTATCGTGATTCTGATGGCATAATGTGGTTTGGAACAGAGGGTGGTGTTTCACGCTACAATGAAGATCGGTTCGTAAACTTCACCCAAAAAGATGGACTGGCAGGGAACGAAGTATGGACTATTCACCAGGACGAGAATGAAATCTTATGGTTTGGAACTTATGGAGGTGGAGTCTCAGGATATGATGGCAAGGTATGGACTACGCTTGACAAACAATATGGTTTAGCGGACAACAGAGTCCACTCAATTGACCCAGACCCCGACGGCAGCCTGTGGTTCAGTACCGAGAAAGGATTAACGCGCTACCGCAGAAGTAAGAACCTGCCCGGAATTCATCTCGTTTCTGTGAAAATAGCAGATGAAGAACACACCGAATTGGAATCCATCCCGGCAGTTATCACTGGTCACCGCGTTACCGTTAAGTATAACGCCATTGATTTCAAAACCCTTCCGGAAAGAAGGCAATATCGCTGTCGCATCAAGGAAATAAACGACGATTGGCGCAAACCAACTAAATCTGTTTTTTTTGACTTCACTTTCAAAAAGCCGGGCAGCTATACCTTTGAAGTCCAAGCCATTGATAGAGATTTGAACTATTCCAAACCTGCAAGTCTCTCTGTGACTGTTATACCGCCGTTCTACCTGAGAGCCGGTTTTCTTATCCCAACGGTAGGTATGGGTACACTTCTGCTGTTAATCTCAATTATTTTGGCAATAGGTTACCTCAAGCGACAGAGGGAAGTGCAGGCTTATCAGCAGTTGGCAGTCGAAGAATTACAGGATGCGCGTCAAGTGCAAATGGGTCTGATGCCGGATACAGCACCACCTATAGAAGGAGTCGAAATCGCCGGCAAATGTCTCTCTGCCAATGATGTCAGCGGAGATTTTTACGACTATTTAGAAGGCAAGGGCAATAATGAAGTTGCCCTCGTTGTAGCTGATGTCACCGGCAAAGCGATGAAAGGTGCCATGAATGCCGTGATGACAGATGGCATTTTGCGTGCAACCGCGAAAGAACAGGAACAGTTCACTCCCGCATCCCTGATGATGACGCTCAACGATGTCCTGAAAGGTAGTATGGAATATGGAATGAATGTCACGATGGTGATTGCGACGATAAAAAGAAACCGTTGCGAGCGAAGCGAAGCAATCCCCAAAAACTCGGTTTCTGAATGGGAAACAACCTTAACCCTCGCTAACGCCGCGCATCATGCCTACCCGCTTCTCCTACGTGACGGCGAAATCCAGACTCTCAAGACTGGCGGATTGCCACTTGGAATGAGAACAGGTATACAATACACAGAGGAACAATTTCATCTGCAGATTGGCGATGTCTTGATTTTGATGACTGATGGTATCATCGAGGCGCAAGATAGCGAGGAACAAATGTATTCGGAGGTTGGACGTTTGGAGGAGATAATCAGAAAATTCACGCCGGATTTGTCCGCCGAAGCGATGGTCGATGCTATTATCAACGATGCGATGGATTTTGGCGGGGATAAAACCAGCAGGGATGATGATATGACAGTTGTGGTTGCGAAGATTTTGTAGTTTCCCAAATATATAACATTTGTAGTTTCAAATTTTGCACCGATCTAAAGATGAAGCCTAAAGGCACAGTGTTGGTGTGCCTTTTGTTCAACCAACACCGAAGCTTCAGTTTATGTCTTTAGACCGGTGATTAACCTGTCACTACAATAACTCCTCAAGGAGGAAGGAGGTAATCAAAATGGTAAAAGACATAGGTGTTGGAGTCATAGGCATTGGCATGGGCGAAAACATGCTGGCTCTCAATGAATATGCAAGTTCCAGATTTGAAGTGCGGGGATTGTGCGCCAGAACGAAAAGCAAAGTAGAGGCATTGGCGCAAAAGTGGAATATCTCCCTCGCCACGACCAATTATCGGGAAATCATAGATTGCAAGGAGATCGATGTCGTCGGCATTTATTCACCCGACCATCTTCATGGTGAACATGCTATCGCCGCATTGAAAGCAGGGAAGCATGTTGTTTGCACAAAGCCGATGGTTACGAAGATGGAGGATTGCGAGGAGATTGTCAGATTAGTAGATGAAACCGGGTTGAAATTCCTCGTTGGTCAGACGATGAGATTTGACCCAGAATTTGTCAACGCCAAACAGATGTATGATGATGGCGATTTAGGCGAAATCATCATGGCGGAGGCTCACTACGTTCATGACTTGAGAGATGTAGCGGATTTTACGCCCTGGCGGGTAGAAGCGCCTCAAGATTTAATGTTCGGCGGCGCATGTCATCCCATTGACGTATTACGCTGGCTTCT
>JACKQG010003915.1_pt1 | contig 17744 bp, 11 predicted proteins | sample 8237621 | NCBI WGS metagenome assembly JACKQG01 (sample SAMN15677084, study PRJNA649215) | marine metagenome | biome: marine; feature: Black Sea; material: saline water; isolation source: suspended particulate matter (SPM) from the Black Sea western gyre | collected 2013-06-09/2013-06-10 | depth...
TCAATCACTAATCCGCAATCCTGACAAACGGTTTCACCCCTTGTTTGGTCATGGTCAAGACTCCTACTATTACACTCCGGACACTTTACAATATCTTCAATTTGTACTGGTTGTTTTTTTGCCAAATTAATCACTCCTATGCTTACCCTACTACCATTATTAAGAGAAAGGTATAAACGGCGTTCAGCCAGGGTTATATAAGGTTTAGCGGTTTATTTACATCTAATAATATTCTGAAATATTAACTTCATATTTTGATTTGATAATGGTGATAAGTAACTGACACCTCGGAGTGTCTGCCCGTAGGGCAGGTGAAGAGTGATGGTAGAATTTTGGCCGCCTCAAGAAATCTCATTGACACCTGGAAAGAGAATCTTATTTTTGACAAAAAATCTTGACCTTATTCGACAACAATTGTATAATGGCCTCAATCTATCAATGTCAGATTTCACTGTTGATGACTTATTGGATGATATCAATACTGATGTGATGACTCCTGCTTGGGTCTGTTTTGACCATGACCCTGCTGAAATTGCCAAAAACGCTTATGCTGGTTTAATTCACCATGGAAAGCGCGTTTTTGAAGAAAACGCTCTGATAAATGGTGATTTTGAAGTGATTGTTTCTGGTCACCGAAAAGGAACAGGCAGTAGTAGAGAAACTGCTGCTCAAGCAGAAAAATGGGCTGGTGTCAGAATCGTAATAGCCGCTTCTTTCGCACCAATTCATGAAAGAAACAACATCAATCTTGGTCAATTGATGGGTGACCACAAAATGCTTGAAAGACTGCAAAACGGAGCAACTCTTTCCCTTTCTGAGTTTATTGATAAATATGATCCAATTACAAAACTCATCGTTGAAAATGGAGGAATCTTTCCCTTTGCAAAACAATTGAAATCTGGTAATATTGAACTGCCAACACCTGATTGTCAAGAAAGACCGATGACGATGTGTGAGAAAATTATTGCCAATAAACTACTCTCTAGAAATGGAGTGTCTGCTTTTGTGAAACCACATAATGCAGTACTCGCTGCAGTGAATGGTGGCTACTCTCATGAATTTACCACAGCACAAGTTCATGAGTTTTTGAAACTTGAATATGGAGAAAACTACTCCTTACCTGACCCAAATAAATTTGCTGTTTTCGAGGACCATTTGCTCTATGCAACTGGTGTACCACGGTTTGGTCCATTCGCTGAAAAAATACAGACCTTACGAAATATGCAGAACCTCTTCCAACAACACACTGGTGTTAGAGATTATTCGGCAAAAGATGGTGTTAGCCCAGGAATTTGTCACCAAGTTGCTAGGGAGGAATTTATTGATGTTGGGGATTTCATCCAAGCAACTGATAGCCACACCTGCATGGGTGGTGCTTCTAACGCACTGACTTATGGTGTGGGCTCAACAGAATATGCGAATCTCGCTTACAATCAATTTGCATTCGTGAACGTACCCGAATCTATCCGCTTTGAATTAGAGGGTGAACTCAATCCGGGTTGTACTGCAAAAGATGTGATTCTACACATTTTATTGGAATATGCAAGCACCTCAGAAACTCTTGACCGGTCCATGGAATTTGGAGGACCGGGGCTAGCCAGCCTATCTATGGATGAACGAGCAACTCTGTGCAATATGGCAACAGAATGTAGTGCTAAAACAGGTATATGTGAACCTGATGATGTTACGGTTGAATGGTTAATGAAACGCCGGCAAAATCTCACTGAAGATGAAATCAGGGCTGCTTTTGTACTCCCTGATGAAGGCGCACATTATGACGGAGGGGTGTACACAATCAATCTCTCCGAAATTGTACCAATGGTTGCCCACCCGGGTAACCCTGACGAAGGAATCCCATCGGATCCAACAAACGGTGTGAATATTTCTGATATTGGCGATGTTGCAATTGATATTGCGTATGCTGGTTCATGCACTGCTGGTAAAGCAGATGATTTCCAATACTACGCCGAAGTTGTTGAGGCTGCTCTAGAAGCAGGACTGACTATTCCTGATGGAGTTGAATGTTACATTCAGTTCGGCTCAAAGGCTGTCAAAGAATATTCACAGAGAATGGGTTGGAACGACATGTTCATTCAAGCAGGTGTGAAGTTGATTGACCCCTGATGTGGAGCCTGTATTGGTGCTGGTCCCGGTGTTTCAGATAATTCAGAACAAGTTACTGTCTCTGCTATCAACCGTAATTTCCAAGGTAGGTCAGGACCGGGTAAACTCTACCTCGCTAGTCCATTAACTGTAATGGCTAGTGCTTTTGTGGGAAAAATTGTTGCTTGGGAACCAAGTCTCTTTACTAGAGTTTGAGTGCCATGGGCAAATCCTATTGCTAACTTATATTGGCTTTGAAAATATACTGATTTTGCCAAGTTCACCCCACACTGCTTATGACCTGTCGGACAAGTCGAGGGTTTTGCCGCTAACTAGCCCCTCGTCATACGGCCGAGGGAGGACTGGGGGGAGGGTGAAGAGACATGGCGTCTACACGTAGCAAAATGCAACAAGCAAGTATCAGCGAATTTTTTGAGAAGAATAAACACTTTCTTGGCTTTGATACGCTAAATCGTTCTATCATTACTGCTGCCAAAGAATCTGTTGACAACTCTCTTGATGCTTGTGAAGAAGCACGATTACTACCAGATATTCACATTGATATTAAAAAAGTCAAAGGGAAAGCGGACGAACTCATTCTGATTAGCCAGGATAATGGTCCAGGAATTCATCCTGATTCAATTACCAAAGTGTTTGGAAGTTTGCTTTTTGGTTCACGATTTCACACCATCCGTCAAACCAGGGGACAGCAAGGAATCGGTATCACTGGTGTGGTGATGTACAGCCAACTGACTACTGGGAAAAAAACCCATGTTATCTCTAAAGTCAAGGAAGAAGCAACTGCAGTTCACGTTGACATTGGACTTGACACGAAGAAAAATAAAGCGATTTCAAGTAACAGAAAAAGAGACCACTGGTTCGATTCAGAAGGGGAAGTAATTGAACATGGGGTCAAAGTTCAAGCCCACATGAAAGCAAAGTACCAACGTGGAAGGCAAAGTGTTCACCAATACCTCAGAATGACTTCAATAGTCAATCCCCATGCATCACTTTCTCTGAAAGTTTACGATGAAGAAGGAGTTATCATTGATGAAGGGAATTGGCCTAGGGTTACTGAAATTCTCCCCCGGCCTGTAGAGGAAATTCGACCCCACCCCCACGGCCAAGAAATAGGGTCATTACAACGTTTTCTCAGAGATTCTGAGGACAGGAAAATGACTTCATTTTTACGCCACAATTTCTCAGGGGTTTCAATGCGGGCTGCTAGAGATATTCTAGCAAAATCTGCTATTGATGAGGCAAGAAAACCAGGCACTATCACCGCGCCAGAAGCACAAGCAATTCTTCAGGCATTCAAGGAGGTCAAATTACTAGCGCCGCCTACCGATTGTCTATCCCCAATTGAAGACTTACTAATCAAGAAGGGATTGTCTAAAGCCATTGATTCCAAATTCGTTTCAACAGTCACGCGGGCCCCGTCTGTAGCCGGGGGAAATCCGTTTCAAGTTGAAGTCGGATTGATTTTTGGCACCGACCTTCCATCAGACGGCCCAGTCGAGGTTCTCAGAATTGCCAACCGTGTTCCACTAATGTATCAACAAGGTGGATGCCTCCTGACAAAATCAATCGAAAGTGTTGACTGGAAAAAATATGGTCTTGACCATCCCGGAGGAAGGGGTGTCCCTAAGGGGCCAGCAGCGATTCTAGTTCACCTTGCTAGCACAAATGTCCAATTCACTAGTGAAGCAAAGGAAGCACTATCTGATAATGAAGAGGTGTTTAACGAAATACGCCTAGCCTTGCAAGAAGTTGGAAGAGGTTTGAGCAACCACAAAAGAAAAAGTAAGCAGAGAGAAAAGGCTCGTGAAAAATTCGAATTAGTTAACGTGATTCTACCAGAGATAAGTGCAAAATCAAGTGCTATTCTTGGACGGGAGGAGCCTGACTTAGCACCTGTAATCACTAACATAATGAATGCTGTATTTTCCGAAGAAGTGTCAGAATGGGATAGTGCTGAAAAGGTCATTAAATGTTATATAAATTTGTTCAATTACACTAATCGTCCCCGCCAATACACAATCTTAGCAACTTGGCCCGAAAGGGAGGGAGTTGAGATAATTGATGAAAATATTGAAGGAAGGCGTGAAGCTAAAGGGTTGAGAAAGTGGAAACTTGAGATATTACAGCCCAGTGAAAACTTAGAAATTTCTTTCTCAATTGATGGTCTATCAAAAGGGGATTGGAATCAATTTGATGTGTTCTTCCGCGGCTCTGGTGAAATTATCGGGGCAATGAAATTGGATGAGAATATACTTCAAGAAATCAGACGAGAAGAAATAGCCGCAATGGAAGAATCAGTAGTAACTGAAAATGGGATGGAATCTAATATTGAAGATCCTATAGATGTTGAATCAAGTGAACTTGATAATGTATCAAAGAACGCTTTGGAAGATGTTGTTAGTGAAACTACAGAAATTGAGGTCCCTGAAACGCATCACGTGGATGATAATGAAGTTTTGAATAATGAAGAAAACGCAGATACCTCCCCTAATTCTACAAGACAAGTGAAACTTTTTGAAGAAAATGAGTGGGGTGATGAATAGTGAATTCTAGTAGAGGTAAAACGAATGAAAGTGTAGTTGCTTCATTGCATGAGGTTGCAGAAGAAATGCATAACAAAATGATGAAAGGAACCGCTCCAACAATGTCATTACCTGTAAGAACAAAGAAAAACATTGAGTTTAACAAACGGTTAGGGGTTTTCAAGTATGGTAAAAAGCGTTCACTACGTGATGCCACCTCACTTCGTTCTGCCAATCAATTACTTCGAGCTTTGCATATTATTGAATTTATTGAGGAGATGATTGACAATGGTAAATCCTCAACTCTGAGAGAGATGTACTATATTTCCGAAGCATGGGGACATGGCAAATTTGGCAGTCAAAACGAAAGTAACAATCTTGCTGAAGACCTTGAAATTGTCACAAAATGTATGCGTGAGGATTTCAAACTAAGACCAGAAGAAGATGGTGCGAGAATGATTGGGGACATCACTATCAACGAACGAAATCGAAAAGGAGACTGGATGACAATAAACGCTCGTGACGATGTCGGCGATTCCGGATATGGTGTTCCTTACAATGTTGAATCTGAAAAATTAAGATTGATTGCAAATGATGTAGATTTCATTATGGCAATAGAAACAGGAGGTATGTTTGACAGATTAGTTGAAAACGGATTTGACGAAGAACACCGAGCAGGTTTGCTTCATCTTAAAGGGCAACCTGCACGCTCCACTCGTCGGATTTTGAAGAGGATGAATGAAGAGTGGAATCTACCAATAATTGTATTCCTTGACGGCGACCCTTGGTCGTTTAGAATATTCGCTAGTATTGCATATGGGGCGATTAAGACTGCCCATATCTCTGAATATTTAGCTACACCATCCGCAACATATCTCGGAATCACTGCTGATGATATTATGGCTTACGACCTCCCTGCTGATGATTTATCCAGTAAGGACATTGAAGCCTTGAAGGCGGAATTAAGTGACCCACGGTTTGCAGATGGGTGGTGGCAGGACCAAATCAATATGATGTTAGATCTCGGTAAAAAGGCTGAGCAGCAATCTTTAGCGAAGTATGGTCTTGACTTCGTAACTGACACATATCTACCTGAAAAGTTAGCCAAGGAAGGGCTAATCTAATCGTCACTTCCAAGAACAGCCCACCATGGTAGTTGGGATTTCTTACCAGCAATAATTACTGTTCTATCAGCGTCTGCAATTTCATACATCATCCTCTCTCTTACCTCGGTGATGATTGCTTCTGCCCGAGGTACTTCTAGACGAAGAGTTTCACTCCATGCATCCAAATCTACCGGACGACGTGGTCTTTCTAACAAAGTATGAACGAGATTACGTTCTTCGTATTGAAGAAAATTCTTATCTACAGTTGAAGATACTCTGCTCATTACTTGTTGATGTAAAGCAATTAAGGCATCTCTCTGTGCATCAAGTGCTTCAAGAGTTTCATTTAGTTGCCCAACTAAATCCATTGCCTCAGATACTGATATCTTTCTTCGACCCCCTATTTTTTCTGCAACAGGTATTGCTGAATCCGGTAATCTAGAGGATAATCTCACGGGGCCGCCCGCCGGCAGGGTTCTGTGATCTGAACGAAATAAGTCTGGACCCAAATCTAAACGCAGAGAAAATGATTGCTTGACTGAAAAAATCTTCTTGGGGGGGCCGCCTTTATCGCTTCTTACTTGCTCAGATTGAACGAATCCAGCCTCTTCCAAAACTTTCAGGTGTTTCATCACAGCTTGCTGACTAATTTCAAGATGTTTTGATAATTGAAGTGGGTAATGTGGCTCTCTAACTAGCATCTCCAAAATTAGCCGACGGGCTTTATTTTCAAGAATTGTCAAAGCGGTGTCAAAGTCAACCACACTATTCAACCCAAGGTTGTGTAATCAGTCACCTTGTAAAAACCCACCTGCAATAAGTGATTATATGTCATCAAAGTCAACAATTCTTGATTCTTGCATTGAAATATCAGCGGCAAAAGCAATTTTATGGCTGTTCAATGAATCACTCAATGATGTAGTTGCAAGAGATGGCTGCTCACCTCTCACCAAACTCAGGAAGTCCTTCACAAGGCGTAAGTCTCCCCCACCATGCATGTCTTCACTAACACCCGTATCAACGACCTCTTTAGTGTACTCTTTGCCGTCAATTGCAGCTGGTTTCCATACTGTAAACTGGCCACTAACCATATCACCAAAAATCTCGCCTTTAGTTCCTACAATCTGTAATCTACGAGTTGCTCTAGAACTGTTACTGACTAAATCATGGGTGGCAAGAGAACCATTTTCAAACTCAATAATGACTGATTGACGGTCCGCAACATCATTTTCACTATTCCAAACACATCGCCCATAATCGGTTGCAGCAATATGTGGTGCTGATGTTTCACTATCGGTTTCTTCTCCATGCTCATAATTTTTTTCGCCTGCTAAAGCGTAAAATGACCACCAATCATTATCGATATAATGGCGCTTTGCAGAGTATTGGCAATCACGCTCAATATCACAATCAAAACAATTCTCACCAGCACCATCTGGAGCGTTTTTGGTGGTGAAGAAATGGCGTCCCCCCATTGATGAAATCTTAGATGGTTTGATACCACTATTAAACCAACAAATTAGATCTAAATCGTGACAGCATTTTGCTAACATGATTGGATTAACTGCCCGCTTATTCCATTTCCCTCTGACAAACGCTACAGCCATGTGGTGATAAGATACATTTTCTGTTGAATGAATATGAATAATTTCACCAATTTCATCCGCTACAATCCGCTGTTGAATGTCATTGTAGAAGGGAGCATATCTCAATACATGACAAATCGCAACTTTCACACCAGCTTTGATAACTGCAGCATCAAGCAAATTTAATTCACTAGAATTGGGAGCAATTGGCTTTTCCAACAACACATGGTACCCTGCTTCTACAAGAGGGATTGTTGTTTCAACGTGGACCTCATCCATCGTTCCATTGATGGCAATGTCTCCAAATCTTGGTATTGCTGCTAATTCTTGGCTTGAAGAGAAACATTTGTCATCGGGAACACCATATTTTTCCGCAAAAATTGCCAACCTATCGCTGTCGGGGTCAGCTAAACCAACGACTTCCATTTCTCCTGGGTGCTGAAGTGCATAGGAGGCATAGCAAGCAGTTCTGTGACCTAATCCGACAAGCACTGCTCGTACCCTAGACATGGCTTCCACAAGATGTGAGGAGAGGTTCACACACTTGAGACCCGCGAGGAATTGATAGTCAGGAAAACGGGTGGTTGCTTGACTGAAGCACACAAGCATCAAAGGTGATAGGTGGGAGGCGATGGTGATGATGAAGAAGTGGTTCATGCGCCAGTATTGGCGATTACAACAATCCCAGACACTCATTTCTATGGTGTTTTGGTGTACCACACTCACACTACTTATTTGGCCATACGTTAGTTGGAGGTTTGATGCAAATCAAGAAACGCTTGGAGTTGCAATGACTTATTGGGGCCTCGGCTCAATCGCATTTGGTGTTCTTATTTCCGTTCTATCAATTGGATACATCTACGACCAATTTTTGGCTTTGTGGAAGGAACAACGAACTGTTGACACAGAACGCAACCCATTCGGAACTTATGCACTCATTCCTGCTAATGTTGTGATAATCGGTATGATGAATCGTGTCCTAAGAGACAATGCAAATGGGGATGAAAAAGTCATTGCTACTTGTGATTGGGTAGATGAGTGGTTAAAGTGGTGTAGTTCACAGGAAATTTGGGCTCGCTCTCAGAGATTTTGGGATGACACATTCCCTAAGCCTGTGCCTGACCTGTTCTTCTTACCTGATGGAGCAGTGGAAGCGGCTAGATCTGTTGGAAAGAATCTTGATGATTGAGAAATCAACCTTCATCCCAATCCTTCCAATTTGGTGACTTCTTTTCATCCTCTGATGATGTGGTTGATGATTCAGTGTCTACTTCGCTGATCGGTTGTTTTGATTGTTGAGATTCTTTGACACTTTGCTTGAAGGATTTTACCGCATCGGCTGAGTTATCATCGGGTCGATCTGAAAAAGGAGGTGGGACTGATTTTGAAGCCAAGCCACTTGGCATTTGAATATCTACTGTGATTTTACCATCTGGTCCAGCCTTCTCTTGTAATCTAGCAAGTGCGTAAATCTGTTCGGTTGTCAGAACTGCGCCGCTATTAGTTAGCCCCTCCATTTGCAAATTTAATTGTCTGCCATCTGATGTTTGGAGAGTTACATTTGATGATTTACCTGAATCTTTCTTCCTCATGAAGAATAAGATTAGTGAGAGCGGAAGCAAACAAACTGAAATTACTAATGAAAAACAAGAAGAAAGAATCACTGGTTGGGTGAATGCTTCTTCACTAACCTTATTTTGGTCTACCAAGTATATTGTTTGATTAGATTGGGAAATAAATTCCATTGTAGTGGCTTCAGATGGTTGTACCCAACCCATTGGTGAATATGTGATTTTACCACCATCATATTCCATTTCTCCGATGCCAGAAAACATTGAAGGAGCTCGAAGTTCAATTTCCTCCCCATCTTGAAGAACTGTGACTGAACCATCTATCCCATTAGATTCTGTGGTATTTTGAAATAATGAGTAAATACGTAATCCTGTTAGATTTACCTCAACTGTTGCTCCTGGTTCAATAACCGCATCGTTGAAATTATCGGGGACAAGGTCATCGTTAATTGATGGTAATGTACTCCATAAACCTGCTACACCAAGGATTAAAGTGATGATTCCAGCAATTAAAAGACGCTTGGGCCAGGGCGAATTCTTCTGGCCTATGTCCTCACTCATGCATTATCACACACGCTTCGTGTTTGAAAGGGGAACGGTGCAACTCAATGCAACTATACCCTCGGTGTTAGCACTCTTTCCCACTATGTAAGTGGGAGAGAGGCTGTTTTGTATTGTTTAATCAAAACATTTCGTCTGTGGATAACAGGCTACTCTGTTCTGCGACCTTTGCAAGAGCTTCTTTACGGCGTCCGTGCATCACTAATCCAGCCACCGCAAGCAACGACAATGTTAGCAGAATGATAATTCCTGGTACACCCCAAGCACCAAGCGTTTCTGTTGCTTGGTCAATCCAACCGTTGCTAGACTTCAATCCACCCTCTAACTCGAAGATGTTATCACGCTCACTTGATTCAACAATCATGTTATCTGGGTCAATCACTAATACAATATCGTGGCTTCCAGCCTTGACTGGATAAAGGAGAACAATCTCCGCAGGATCTGTTCGTTCTGCAGCATCTGGAGGCATTAGCGCACCGATGACTTGTCTGTAAGCAACATTCTCCTCATCGCAACCGTTCTTACGTACATCATCCTTTGATTGGTCTTGGCAGACAATAACATGAATATCAGTAGCGTGAACATTACCATCATTGATTATTTGTACTCTAATAGGTAACATATCTCCAACGTCACCAGACTTTACATCTGCTGTAACATCCTCAAAGAGTAGATTTGGTGCTCGCAAACGGATTGACACAATTAATTCGTTTGTATCCAATAATTCGCCTTCCCACGACTCGCTGTCATCGGTATCACCATCTTGCATCATGTTACCAAAGAAAGAACGGACTTTCAGTCCAAGTTGCTGATTACCTAATGCAGCCTCTGTGCTAATGTTAACAAGAGCAACTATTGGGATTGTTGAGTATGACGCCATCTCTGGTAGTATCCAGGTTCCGTCTGCATGACGGACACACTCGTTGACTGGAGCTTCTTCACCTACACCAAGTTGGCGGCAAGGGACTTCAAACTGACCATCCATTATAGCCCAAGAAACCTGCCACCTATCCAAATGACCCATACCTGGGCGTTCATCCCATGTGCCTGAAGAAAGGTCGATTGTATGGTTGTGCAAAGTTGCTCTATCTGGAACATTTCCGTTGTTAGTAACATTGAGATTGAATCTCACTGTTCGTCCAGGTGCTGTTGTCTTGACATCTGATTCAACGAATGGATCTAACAATAATTGCATATCATGGAATTCATTAACTGTAATAGCCAATGTTATTGAATCTCGCAACCGTGTTGGCCTACCCGCTGAATCTGGATATGATTCTTCGCTGAATACATCTAGAACAATTTCATAATTACCTGCTGTCACCATTAATGGTACATTGACTGTTACGGTGATGTTCTCAGAATCGCCACGTTGTAATTCTGAAAGTATACCTCTTGGCACATCTACATCCCACAGAACCTCGACACCAGATGCTAGGTCAGTAACGCGTGCGACGCGCACATCATAGCGATCAGCGCCGTTTCCATTGTTAGTCGTGATGATAGGTACCTCAAGTTCATCTGAAGGGTCAACTGTATACTCGTATGGTGGTGCTAAATCAACCACTGAAGATTCCAAATCATAAACATGAATTACATTCGTAGACAAGATTACTGAGTCCGAAACACGGCTTGCACCTGACAAATGCGCCTTTACTGTCAAGGCAGGACCAAGTCCTGCATTTGCGTTATCTGGGGCACATACAACTGCTGTTACTGTGTATGGATAATCAATCGTTCCCCAGTGTCTAGGTTCATTCAATCCCATTGAATTACCGCCGGGTGCATTTGCGAAGTCTAGTGTAAGTGTCCAATGGTCTTCTCTCCAAACATGCTCTGGAATTTCAGATGGTCTTTCAGCAGGTGCACCGGGTGTTGTGAAAATAATGTACCCCGGTTGGAAATGCTTGATGACATCAATGTCATAACTTGCACAATCACCAGGTAACACATATTCCGTAGTATCATATATTTCAAAGACAATATTACCTGTTGAACGGATACTGACGTTGACATACAATTCCAATACATCCATTGAACCCGAAGCTACCGACTTACGTGGTTCTCCCATCGACCAACCCTTTAGGAACAGCGCAAAGGTTCCCGGCTCTTGCGTCGTTGGTACGCTAATCTCAAGATTCTTCGTAACTGACTGGCCTGGATCAAGTGAAACTTGTAGAGGGAAACGGATTTGCCAACCAAATGGAAGTAACCACTCTTGTTGCCCTTCAATCGTGTTTGGATCATAGAAGGCAAAACTATCAAACACGTTTCCTGTGTTAGTTATGGTAATTGAGAAAATTGCCGTTTGGCCCTGCTCAACATCAGACCTTTCGTGTGAGGTGTCAAGTTGTATTCCGTGAACCACATCCATCATTGTCAGAGTCAATCTATCGGAACGTATCGCTGGATCTTTGTGCGATACCGCTGAAACCGTAACATACGAATTTTCGTCATGGTGTGCTTGATACACTGATGGCGCCCTTACGCGTAGATATATTCTCTCGGCTTCTCCACCTTTCAGGTAAATATCTGTGTCAGGGAATATGGCTGTATGGTTACTAGCAAAGAACATCGTCATTGTCCAGTTACCTGAATTACATTGTTGTGAAATTCCGTGTGCTTCAGCAATTTCTTGAGGGACAATACACATCATGCTGAGATTCAAAGAATATGTGTCAGCAACCAAGTCAACTGGCCCGGGTGTTGTGTTGTTAATTGTCATATTGAAGATGGTCTCTTCCCCTGGCTCAATAATGTGTAACCAATCAGCTTCTCCATCTTCAAGGAAAACATCGACTTGACCGGTCAAAATGTGTGTATAACAAATTGTGTACATATTGTTGTTTGATGAGCCATCACACTTTGTAGTGTCAGACCAAGCCATGTGTGCTCCGCTACCAAGGTCATTTGCAAACGCTGGTGGCTGCCCCATTTCGGGTGCACGGCCACTATTAGGGCCTAACTTATCAGATGCCCACTTTGTTACTGGAGTTGGTTCCCATTCATCAAGAATGTATGTTGCCAGTGAATTAAGAGGAATTCCGTCAGGGTATGCATCGTTGGTGTGATTCAAACGAGTATACATTATCTCTTCACCAGCGGTTACATTGGAATTCTCTAACCATGCGATGTGAATGTTATCTTGTGCATCTGCAAGAATAGAAGGCATGTAAGATGATGGACCCCAAGGTCGTGCCGGTGGGATGTTGTTCTTACCTTCAAATTCAGATATTGGATAATCGTAAATTTGTTTGATACCATACGTTGGTAATCCACCTGGAACTCCATTCCAATCACTTGAACCACGTAGTCTTAGACGTGTGTACCAAACTTCGTAGTTGTCATCCTTGTCAAATCCATAACCACGAGCATCCATCCAAGCGAGGTGAGTGTTTCCACTTGAATCAATAGCAATTGATGGGTGTAAACTGAATGCGTCATCGATAGTAATTCTGGTATCATTTACTACAACAAGACTACCCACGCCATTGGAATCAACTGAAGGGCCGATTCTCTCAAAGTATGAGTTACCTGAAACAGAGTGGCCAGCGTCACCGTATCCCCAAGAGTTGGGTGGGTTATTGATAAGTGAATGAGGGTCAAGTACAGTTAGATAGATTTCACGAGAATTGTTAGTTGCAAGATAAATCATTGCCTCTACAAGAAGATTCATTGAATTTGAACCACCAGATGGGAACGCATGCGCTTGACCACCTGCATCTGTATTTCGAACTGTTGAACCCGGGCAAATTCTTGGCCCGGTTGATGTTTGACCATTCGGGCATTTTGCCATGTCAATACTTGCCGAAGCAACACCTTGGTTGTTACCAGAATACATTGGAACCGGGGTTACACCAGCAAGGACACAAGCATCGTGTGCTTCGTTAATACTCTGTGAATCTTGTTGGTCAATTGGGTGACCTCCATATGGTCCCTCATCTGAAATCGGCATTACAATCTTAGTTGCATTTGGATTCCACTTGTGGTCACGCTGAGTTGGTGGGTTGCCTGGTACATTTCCACCAGCATCCTTCCATGACAAACAAGCCCATGTTGAACCTGGGCCCCAAAATTCAGAGTAGTATCCACCATCTGAAGGAAGATTAGTTGCTGCACCACCGTAGACAACTTCTGTCAACTTTCGAATCCCACCTGAATGGTCAGACGGGTTCAGACCTAGTGCAGTTGGGCGAACATTACCACCTGAACCACCAGTTGCATAAGCGGTTGAACAGGCGCCGGAACTAGCAGCGCTCGGAGTGTTACCACTCAGAAGGTACAAAGTTTCGTAAACAGATATGTTTGCATCCATTAACATTGGTTTGATACCTTGGAAGTAACCACCACTTGACCATTGGCCACCATAAAACACAGTACACATATCTCCCCATTCTTGGTACATTGAACCTGATGTGTCAATTGGTGCTGCGAATTCCACCTTTCCTCCACGTGTATCATCCCATACAATCTGAACAAAGTCGTTGGCATCAACAGCTATGTCAGGGTGACCCTTGTGGCCAATAATAGGAGTTAGTAGAGTATCATCAATTGCTGTGATTGCTTCTCGAGTAGAGAGGTCAATATCTAACATTGAGTAGTATATCTGGGGTTGTTGGTAAAATTTGTCAAGTTGTTCGTATGAATCTTGCCAAACAATGTGGACAGAGCCAAGCGAGTCGAGTGCTATGGCTGGCCATCCTCTGTCTTGATTCCGTTGACTAACTATGAAATCATCAACCATTGAAAGTGTTGAATCATCACCTGGTGAACCATCTTGAGGATGGAATGAAGGATCCAAAAGAGTGTACATGATTGAATGTTGTCCAGCAGTATTCGTCCATGTAACATGCACCATTCCACTGTCATCTACCGCAATATCTGGATTCCATGAGCGGTGTGCACCAGTATTGGATATCTGGGTAGCAGAAATCACTGTTTGCGCTCTTGCATCTAACATTGTGTAAAACAAATGTTGGGTGTTCCTACTCCAAACAATGTGGATATTACCATCACCATCTGAATCAACCGCTGCCATCCTATCATTCACTTGGCCACCATCGACCACTTGTACTGCATCTGTGATGACTACCTGGGCTGCTTCTGCATCTCCTATTGCTGGGGAATATCCTGCCAAAAGGCTGCTCATCACCATCAGCAAAACCATCATCATACTCTTATTTGTGTCATTCATTCTAATCGACTCCTTCAGTATCACTACTGTGTTCGTTCGAATGTCATTGATTTGGTACTTAACCGCGACGCTTTGCGGTCAAAATTCAATTTTTATTTTCTGGCATTAAATCAATCAGAAAATCAGCAGATTAAACTACCTATTTTTCATCTTTCATTGCCATTCAGATGGATCAAAACCAGAACCAAATGAGCCGGATTCATCGGTAGAAACTTCGGCATCTCGTTGCGGGGGCAATTGTTGTACCCCTTGTTGTTGCCAATCATCAACAGGCCCGGGTTTACCAACACCTGGACCAAAAGAATACTTTATTTCATGAATTAAAGCGAGTTTTGTCAGCCACAAATGACGGAGCGTTTGCATCAATTCATTCTGACTCAAACCATCTGTCCAAATTGGTTTACTTAGATTAAATGCCTGAAGGGGGCCCGGTGGGCTTTCTGTAGAATTACGAACATGGAGGACCCAATCAACCCCACTTTTTGTTAGGTTGAGGCGGCTTTCGTGTAACCAACCCTCCCAACCTGAATCGTCTTCTTCACTTCTCTTAGACATAGCATCTTGCTGGCCTGCGTCTACTTGTGTGACTGTTGAAACAACTACTAAGTTCCGCTGTTTTGGTGATGCTATATTGAATACATGACCGTGCGGTGTTGGTGGATAACGCACCATCAAATGGAAATCAGCGCGCTGGTCTGGTCGCTCTCTGACTTCAAGACCTTCACTGATTAGCCAATCACGTATATTGGCCTCGTAATCATCACTCATAAGTGTCGTGAGGATGGCGCACTATTTGAGCACACCGAGCATCTCTGATAACTCCTCGAATTCTGCTCTAAGAGAATTCCAACCCTTTGAGCGAGATGAAGAATCGGTGCGAATATTTCTTCTAATGGCGCAAGAAATACGAAGATGGCATCTACACAAAAATGTACTCACATCCGTAATGAACCAAAGGGCAGCGACCAGAATTGGCGCCGTAATAAAGGCAGAATATTCGGGGAAATAACCTACCTTCAATAACAACAAAGCTGTACCAATATGAACTAGTGGACGAATTAGAACTGTACCAAGCATCATTGTCATCATATGGAATGTTGTCCTCTTATCTACAGCCTCACTATTGAATTTCGCAATCATGAAACCAACAGTAGCCTGAATACCATTACCAAGAATTGTGAACGGTAACGCAACAGCAATCAAAGGTATGAGAACCAATGCCAATACTATATTTTTCCAGTTTAATTTGGCGGAGTCGGGGTGATATGCGCGGGCGTCCAGTTTCATATCATGGAGTGTTTTAGCAGTTTTACGTGCCTTCTCTGTTATTTTTGAAGTGGATGCTAAATCCTCTTCGCCGCACCCTTCTGGGCCTTGCCATACTTTGTTTGACGAACCGCGCATTCGGTCGCGGATTGCGCGCCCGTGCAATACTTCTTGTTGCCACGTAGTCAAACGCTTTCCATCTAATTTAGCAGCAATGTGGCCAAGCAACAACCACGCTCTCCAAGTATCAATATCTGGTGCATCTGGTGTTAAGGAACCTAACCTATCTCGCATCTCATTTCGAACCTCGATGGTTGTTTCTTTGTCTGGTTCAACCCATTCACCTGCGAGTAATTTCGCACCGTGATTTTTATCAGGGAGTTCAGGGAGTTGAATCGGTTCACCAAATTCAACTGATGCATCTGAAAACCAAGCGTGGGGGTCACGGAAAGTAAGACCTACTGGTAAAATAACAGGGACATCATTGCCAATTTCTCTTGCAAGGGCTGCTGCATTGAGGGCTGAACGAACCGGTCCTGTTCGCAAACGTTGAATATACCACTCACTATGAGAATGGCCTTCTGGTAACAATATTGATGCTTGACCATGTGCAAGTTTTGATGCTACCGTCAACATACTCGAGGAATTAACTCGGGTCGCTGTTTCATCATCGACAAATCCTCTCAATCTCTCTGCTTGGCGAAGCAATGGTTGGACACCCATTCTTCTTCCCCACCAACCAATGATTGGTCCTGTTAAGATGTCTTGTCGGCCCGCGAAAACATATGGTTTGTTTATTTTTAGAACTATCAAAAGTGGGTCTATCAAACCCGCAGTGTGCCATGCAACTGCAAGTACTCCTGGACCATCATTGGGGTCTTCACCATGATAATGATACCAAGTTCTACTCATCACATGATCATGTCCATAACGCATCATCGTACGAATTACTGGCCAAAAACCAGTAGTTGTAAGGTGAGCATCGGAAAAGTCCGGTTTATGTAATTTCAAAATACGCTCAAGATTAATGTTGCTTGAACGCTTTGTAAGAGGGGGTAATTCGTCGCCGCGGTGGTCAACTTCCTCTTCCATAGTCCTTCGGAGATGGCATCAAACCATCAATTCGACGGGTATCTAATCCGAAGATAATTCATCTGCAAGTTTTGCCAAGGCAGAAAAATCTGGCTCTACTGAACCGGGCGGAGGCGTGTTGGGAAACATGGCTAATGCACTTTTACCGCCATCCCCGTGACTTCTGGGGATGACATGAATGTGTACATGTGGAATCTCTTGTCCTGCTGCTGGCCCATCATGAACTACGATTGTGCAATCAGATATCCCAAAGTGATTACACAACTTTTCTGAAACTATTGCCACACCTTCCATCAAATAGTGTTGGCTCTCTTTACTCAAATCCCTAATCCTCTGCTTTTGCTCTACAGGTACTACGAGCGTGTGACCTTCTGCCCGTGGATTAATGTCAAGGAATGCAATCCATGACTCATGCTTAGCAATGAACGATGCTGGGATTTCTCCTTTGATTATCTTAGTGAATAAACTGGGCTCCATTATGCACAACTCCCTGGTGGTGTCCATACGAATTCGATACCTTTGTGACTAGGGCCCTCCCAACTAATGCGATGGCTTCCACCAATCAAATCAATCGTTCCATCACCATCAATATCACCTGAATCGAAAGTCATTACATATCTCAAAATTTGTGTGGATTCGTGTCTAGTAAATTTTTCATTACCATCGTTTTCTAAAATCACTATATCGATACGATTCCAATCGGGAAAGAAATCTGGAATCTG
>JACKQG010003916.1_pt1 | contig 17739 bp, 17 predicted proteins | sample 8237621 | NCBI WGS metagenome assembly JACKQG01 (sample SAMN15677084, study PRJNA649215) | marine metagenome | biome: marine; feature: Black Sea; material: saline water; isolation source: suspended particulate matter (SPM) from the Black Sea western gyre | collected 2013-06-09/2013-06-10 | depth...
TCTGTTACCGCTATGACATCATCTACACCTTTCAGGGCGTTGATGACATTACAATGGGTTCCCGGTGATGTGTCTATGAGTATGATGTCAAACTGATCAGCTTCATTGAAGACTCTTTCTTTTAATGCATTGACAACAAAAGCGCTTTCCAGCATACCCGGCTGCAGGTTGCCTGTATATACAGTTAGGTTGTTATCAGTGGTTTTGAACGTGTGCCCTACCACTCTGAGGTCTTTAGTAATAGCCTTATCATTACAGACAAGGAAGCAGGCTTCACAGCCGTTACATTCTCCCATGAGAAGAACCATGGTTTTTCCTTTTGGAAGGAAAAGACTGTTAAGCCGACAGGCCTTTACACATTCCCCACAACCGCTGCATTTTGTATTATCAAAAACCGGTGAGGTAACAGTAACGGCTTCCTTGTTTTTGAGGGAAAGATTGAGCAGGAGGGCAACATTTGGGGCATCGACATCTGCATCAACCAGAGCCACTTTTTTGCCCATATCGGCAAGAGCGGCAGCTATATTTACAGCGACTGTTGTTTTGCCAACACCTCCTTTCCCGCCGGTTACTCCAAGCACAGGAGTGGAAAAAGATTTATCATGAAAACTACGAATAACTTCAGGCCGCAACTCCTTCATTACTGAGCTCCTCTCTGTCCAAATCCACGGCCCATTCCCTTTCCGCCGCCACGACCTCGACCCATACCTCCACCGGTACCTCTACCGGCACGACACTTTCCTGAAGCCTTTGCAGATGAAGGAGCCTCCTTATCTTTTACCTTGTATGTTCCCGCATTGAATTTTTCTACAGCTTCCCCGACAGTATCCTGTGTTGAAACTCCCTCATAGATGGTAATCCCTGTATTTTCAAGGGCCATGAGTGCTTTGGGCCCGACATATCCGGTAAGGAGGCCGTTTGCTTCAAGATCACTGATTGTCTGGGCAGCTGCAATACCTGCGCCCTGGGATGCATCAGCTGAACTGTTGACCACAGCCTCAAAAGATAAGGTATCAGTGTCTATGATTATAAAATAAGGAGCCCTGCCAAATGATTGGTCGGCTTTTGAATCTAATGAGTTTCCAGTTGATGTTACGCATAATTTCATTTCTACAGCTCCTGATTATCTTGCTGATAATCTGTGGAAACATTTTTTAGGGACAGAGCGTACAGAGATGTATTTATTATAAAAAATTGTCTCTGTACGATCTGCGATTTATGTATCCTGCTTACCCTTCTGAAACAACAATGGCACCTTCCGGGCATACTTCAACACAGGTCTCGCACCCAAGGCATTCATCTATATTGACGGGATCAGACTTTCCGTCAACAATCTCTAAAACACCTGCCGGACAGCCATTTACACATTCTTCACAACCGGTACATTTGTCTTTATCAATCTCTACTTGCCACATTTTACACCTCCGCAATTTGTATTATTTGTTGAGACTTCAAGGGTAATGAAACCACTTTATTTTGTGCATATGTTAATAAATAAGCCCGAGACTGGATAAAGTCAAGGGATAAAATCACCCCATGAATAATTAGCCTTTTGGTCAAAATAAGATTATTTACCTCTGTATGAATGTATGAGGTTATTATAGAAATAAATTTTTGTATTCTTCTTCAAACAGGTGATCCCATTAAAATTATTGGTATTGGAGATTTTGGCGCTTCAAACAGCACGGGGGACACATTGAAAACCTTTGCGCTCGGCTCCTGCGTCGCTGTTATTATTTCTCATAAAAGCACTGGGACTATAGGTATGGTCCATGTCGCCCTGCCCGATTCCTCCATTAGCAGAACCGGCAAAGCAAAGACGAAACCAGGTTATTTTGCTGATACAGGAATTCCTACACTTCTGAAACACATGAGGTCTATGGGGTGTGTGGGGCCGGTTTCCAAAAGTCAGTTCAGTGTTAAAATTGCAGGGGGAGCTAGTGTCCTTTCCTGCAGCGATATTTTTCAAATTGGCAGGAAGAATGTGTATGCGATTAAAAACATTCTTGATTCTTATGGACTGAACCCTATCGCCGCAGATATTGGCGGAAATATCAGCCGCACGGTTTCCATTGTAATTGGATCAGAAAAAATCAGCGTGACTTCTCCGGCAAGAGAAGAATGGAAGTTATGAAAAACCCGAAAGAAACTGCTCGAAAAATTCTGAATGCTGTTAAAACAGTTCCTGTTCTCTCATCATCTGCCGGCAGAATTCTTCAAATTATAGACAGCAGCAATCCCAGTATTGCTGCCCTGGTGAATATCATCAGAAATGATTCTCCTCTTACTGCAAACATTCTCAAAGCTGCTAATTCAGCATTTTATGGTCTTCGGTCCGAAGTTTCTTCAATTGATCAGGCGGTCCCCCTTATAGGAATAGACGAAGTAGTTCGTATTGCATTGAGGAGCGGTGTTTCTGATGTTTTTGAGAAGGAACTGACAGGCTATAAAGGTGTTGCCGGTGAATTCTGGAAACACGACCTCCGCGCTGCCATCGCTTCCCACAAAATAGCCAGTTACGGCAGGATATATATTTCTCCGGAAATTGCTTTCACTGGAGGCCTGCTGCATGACATAGGGAAAGCCATAGTTTCATCGTATCTCGGTGATGTCAGCAAGAAGATTGTGGAGGCAATTGACCGTGGAGTTGTAAAGGATTTTCATGAGGCGGAGAAGCGGCTGCTGGGCGTTGATCATGCCATGGTTGGTTTCGAGGTGGCACGTCATTGGAATCTGCCGGAGATACTGCAAAACATAATCCGTTATCACCATACTCCTTCGGAAGCACCGGAAATGTTCAAACCGATTGTCTACTGTGTGCATCTTGGCGACATTCTGGCGATGATGGCCGGCTACGGAACTGGATCGGATACGTTATATTATCCCCTTGATGACAGGTATTCTGACTTTATTGATCTCTCTGAAGACGAACTGCATCTGCTCATACTGGAAATTGATGAAAAATTCGAGCAGGTGAATTATTAACAGATTTATAATGTCGTATGTTTCTGAATGAGTGACAGCTTTTTGGGGCCGATTCCGGGGACTTCGAGTAATTGCTGAAAGTGTGTGAATGTGCCGTGCTCCTGCCTGTGAGCAACTATCTGGCCACTGAGATGAGGGCCGATTCCAGGGATTGATTCCAGCAATTGGCGGCTGGCGGAATTTATTGGGACAGGATGAAAGAAAAGCTGACGAAGTTCGAGGGGAACAGGATGCTCAAAAAGGGATTTGTATCCATCCTCGTGATATGAGGATGGGAGCACCGTCAATCTGCTCCAGAAAAGGATACTAAGACCGAGAACAAGAAGAACAAGGATTTTATAGTCCTTCCTGTCCCGGGCTAGAGTGTTATCAGGATGAAGCCTGTTTCTGTTCATCCTTCATCAGCTTGTAGGTTATGGCATCCACCAGGGCCTGCCAACTTGCTTCAAGAATATCATGCGATACGCCCACTGTTCCCCATTCTGATTCCTGATCGCGGGATTCAATAAGGACCCTCACTCTGGCACCTGTCCCATGTTCACTGGCTAATACGCGGACCCTGTAGTCATCGAGCCACATTTCAGTAAGATTGGGATAAAAATGGGTGAGGGCTTTTCGCAGTGCATTATCGAGAGCGTTTACCGGGCCGTCACCCAGGGCTGCGGTATGAATCATCTCGCGGCCGACCTCCAGCATGATGGTCGCTTCCGCCTGGGGAGGCTGGTCCATTTCTGTTTTCTGGTTAATGACACGGAAGCCTTTTAGCTCGAAATAACGGCGCTGTGATCCAAGGGCGCGTCGCATAAGCAGTTCAAATGACGCTTCTGCCCCTTCAAACTGAAACCCCTCATTTTCGAGAGTTTTCAGTTTTGTGAGGATAGAGGTGACCACAGGATCTGTACTCTCAAGATTAAGGCCATATTTTTTTGCCTTGTGCAGGACATTTGATTTACCCGATTGATCAGAAATGAGAATACGGCGGATATTGCCGACTTTTTCCGGTTCAATATGCTCATAGGTCAGAGGATTGCGCTTGACTGCTGCGACATGGATGCCGCCTTTATGGGCAAACGCAGAACTTCCGACATATGGCTGGTAACGGTTGTGCTGAAGGTTGGCAAGTTCGTTAATGTAGCGCGATGTTTCGCTTAACCGGTCAAGATGTTTTGCAGCTTCGAACTGGCATTGCATCTTGAGGCCAAGAGCCGGGATAATGGATGTAAGGTTGGCGTTGCCGCAGCGCTCTCCATAACCGTTTATTGTCCCCTGGACCTGCACAGCACCATGACCGATAGCCATTAGCGAGTTTCCTACAGCTGTTTCTGAATCGTTATGGGCATGGATTCCAAGATCTACCACTTTGCCACCGGCCTTCATGTGAGATTTTACGGCTTCCATAATCTCTGGAATTTCAGTGGGTAGTGTACCGCCGTTTGTGTCACAGAGCACTAGGCATTCAGCACCGCCGGCAATGGCACGATCAATGGTTGCCAAGGCATATTCCCTGTTTTTCTTAAACCCGTCAAAAAAATGTTCGGCGTCATAGAAAAGATATTTCACATGGGGTCTGGGGTGGGCGTGAGAATCTTCTGTGATGTGGGGATTGTCCTCCAGTTCAATACGGAGTGCATCATAGACATGGATATCCCATGTTTTGCCAAAAATGGTAATGCCTGGAGTTTTTGCGGCCACAAGCGCCAGCAGATTCGGGTCCTTGTCGGCAGGATTCTTGAAATTCCTGGTGCTGCCAAAGGCGTTAATCTGCGCATGTTTAAGAGTATAGCCCTGAATCTTTTCAAAGAATTCCGTTGCGGTCGGGTTGGCTCCGGGCCAGCCGCCTTCGATGAAATCTATGCCAAGCTCATCGAGTTTCTGGCTCACCCGTATCTTGTCGTCAACGGATAAGTTGAAATTCTCAGCCTGTGTCCCGTCTCTCAGGGTCGTATCGTATATCGTCAGTTGTGTTGCCATCAATGTGTCCTAAGTTTACCTTATAAGCAAAGGTTTTTTCAGCCACGAAATCCACGAAAGAACACTAAAATAATTTCTATTCAAACAAAAAGGTCTTTTGGGGATACTGGATCAAATCCAGCATAGCTTTTATTTTCGTGTTGTTTAGTGGGTTTAGTGACAAATCTTCAATGTTGCCTTTATACTTCTTCCGGTTGGTTTTCTTTTTCGAGATTAAACGCATCATGCAGGGCGCGAACTGCAAGTTCTGTGTATTTTTCATCAATAACACAGGAGACTTTAATTTCAGAGGTGCTGATCATGCTGATATTAATATTTTCCCTGGCAAGAATATGAAACATGGTGGTTGCTATACCGGAATGATTTCTCATGCCGACACCGACTATAGATATCTTGGCAATCTGCTGATCACCGGTGACGCTTTCAGCACCAATTTCGCCGGCGATCTTTTCAACGATTTCCATGGCCTTGTCGTAATCTGTACGGGGAACGGTAAAAGTCATATCAGTGAGATGACTGGCCCTGGTATTTTGAATAATCATATCTACAATGATCCCGGCATCCGAGATCGGAGTAAAAATACGTGAAGCAGTACCAGGGGTATCAGGTACTTTGGAAATGGTTATTCGTGCTTCGTTTTTATTATATGTGACACCGGAAACCAGCATGGATTCCATAGATTTATCCTCCTCGACTACCCATGTTCCTTCTGTATCTGTAAAGGTTGACCGCACATGGAGCGGAACCTTATATCGTTTAGCAAAACCAACTGAGCGGATATCAAGAACTTTAGCGCCTAAACTGGCAAGTTCGAGCATTTCATCATAGGTAATGCGGTCAATTTTACGGGCTGACGGGCAGACATTGGGATCTGTTGTGTAAACCCCTTCAACGTCTGTAAAGATTTCGCACTGATCAGCTTTAAGTGCTGCGGCAAGGGCAACGGCGGTGGTATCGGATCCGCCACGTCCCAGGGTTGTTATATCATTGTCTTCGGTGATTCCCTGAAATCCGGCAACAACGATGATTTTACCTTCGTCAAGATAGCGGCACATGCGGTCAGTATCAATTGACTTGATTCTTGCCTTTGTATGCATGGTGTCGGTTTTAATCTTAACCTGATCGCCAAGAAGAGAAACACAGTCAAGCCCGGCGGCTTTCACTGCCATTGCAAAAAGGGAAACCGTTACCTGCTCGCCGCTGGATAATAGAACGTCCATTTCTCTGGGGTCGGGTATCTTCTGCATCTGCTTTGCAAGATCAACAAAGCGGTTTGTCTCACCAGCCATTGCCGAGAGAACAACAACCATCTTGTTGCCCTGACGGTGGAGTTTCATAACTCTTTCAGCAACGGCTTTGATTTTTTCCGGATTAGCAACGGATGTGCCACCGAATTTTTGTACAATAATAGCCATAATGTGAAATAATCCCTGTTATATCGATGAATATTTACCTATAATGATTTTACAAGCGAACAATATTACCAAGAAAAGTGTTGAAGAACTACTTTTTTTAATTAAAAAATCTTGTAATACCTGTCATATATGATAGAGGAATGGCAGGTCTATTTTAAATTTAGTAATCATTATCCATTTTATAGTGAATTTCTATGCGTTTATCAAGAATTGTTAGTGTCATTGCATGTGTTTTTGTTGTCGGTTTTATTATTAATGTCCTGTCTCAGCAGTCAGGGACAGATAAAGAACTCCCCCCTACCCCCGCGATAGCGTCAGTCCCCGAGATATATCCGGAGACTGCCCCACTGTCTGTTGTGCAGGAGATTATTCCTGTATTTCCTGAACCGCAGTATGTCGAAATCAACGGCAGCATAAAGAATGGCGACACCTTCAGCAAGGCACTCTCGAGGCAGGAACAGATTTCATCCCCGGTAAAACAGCAGATTATACAGAGCCTGTCGGCCTGTCTTGATTTCAGGCAGTTAAAACCCGGCGATGAATACAAGGTTCTGCTTGACGAAGAAAACAATCTGGTGCGATGCACCTATGAAGCCGGGCCTCTTGAAACATATGTCGTTGAAAAGGATGCTGGTGAAACAGACGCCTTTGTCAGCCGCAAGGAAGCTATCTCGCTGGAGGTTAAAACAGTTCATTTTGCCGGGGAGATGCAGTCATCACTCTTTGAAGCTTTCAAGGAAATCAAAGAAAACTCCAAACTTGTGTACGCTTTTGCCGATATTTTTGCATCACAGATAGATTTCAACACCGAACCACGACAATATGATCGTTTTGAAGGAGTTGTCGAAAAATATTACAAGAATGATGAATTCATCGGCTATGGAAATATTATTTATGCCAAATATGAGCAGCAGGACGGATCTGTTCACGAAGGCTTCTATTATAGGGGACAAGATGGCATTGATGGCCATTTCAACCTTGATGGTGAAGAACTGGGAACGTTCTTCATCAAATCACCGCTGCCGATGGGCCGTGTTACCTCCAGATTTACCTGGCGCAGGAAACATCCCATATCAGGTGTTGTTAAACCACATCTTGGTATTGATTTGGCAGCCCCTTCCGGGACCCCTGTTATAGCAGCATCCGATGGCAAAGTAGAATTTGCAGGAGTGAATGGCGGCTATGGGAAGCAGGTTATTCTTTCACATAGCGGAGGTTACAGGACCTACTACGGTCACCTCTCCAGATATGGCAAAGGTCTGAAGAAAGGATCCAGGGTCAAACAGAAACAGGTTATTGGTTATGTCGGCTCAACCGGCATTTCAACCGGTCCGCACCTGGATTACCGGCTGAAACTCGGCAATCAGTTTCTCGATCCCTTTGCCGCTAAATTCAAGCCCAGATCAATTCTGTCCGGAGAGACCTTCGCATCTTTTCTGAAAGAAACGGAAAGCACCTCTCTGTTTCTTGTGAACAGAGAACAGAATATCCTGTCGGTAGAGCAGAAAATCGTTCAGCCTGAAGAGACCCTTTCCATTCTCTAATGGCCAGGGTCGTGCCTCCATTCAATATCGTTCTCGTTGAGCCGGAAATCCCACCGAATACAGGAAGCATTGCAAGGTTATGCGGTGCCACCGATTCGGTTCTTCACCTTGTGAAGCCCCTTGGGTTCAGTACAGGAGATAAGCATCTGAAACGTGCCGGCCTGGATTACTGGAAATTCGTCGATATCGTCTACTGGGACAGCCTTGAATCATTCCTTGAGCATCAGGATGAACGCCGCCTTTACTTTTTCAGCACAAAAGTTCCCAGATCGTATACATCCGCCTCCTACCAGCCTGGCGATTTTCTTATTTTCGGCAGGGAGACACAGGGGCTCCCCGGTCATATCCTCGAACTATACAGTGACCGCAGTTATACTATACCAATGTCAAACCCGAATATACGCAGTATTAATCTTGCCATGTCTGCCGGCATAATTCTATACGAGGCACTCAGGCAGCAGGAATAAATCCAGGCGTTTTTCTCAGATTCTAAATCGGCTTTACCTAGCCTTTTAGACATGATATGATTTGTATCTAACAATAATCACAAGTTGCTACCCCCTACGGACTATACCGATACAAGATTATGAAGAAAATTCTTATTATAGATAATAACCCCGTCATCCTGAAATTGCTCAGTTCAACCCTCGAGAATGAAGGATACGATGTCCTGACTGCCTGCGACGGATTGACGGCGTTTGATATTCTGCAGCATCATGTCCCTGATATTATATTTCTTGACCTTATCATGCCCAATATCAACGGCGAACAATTGAGCCGGATGATGTGTGACATGGAGAGCCTGCAAAACACCCCTGTTATTCTTATTTCCGGAGTAGCCGCAGAAGCCGGTAAGCATTGCGACCTTAAAGGAATAGACGGTTGTATTGCCAAGGGCCCCAATTTAAAAACATTTGTCCTTGAAATAGTCAGGAAGCTCGATTCCGGTTCCTATAAAACGACGGCCGAAGTTACAGGTCGAGATGAAGTATACCCTCGCGAAGTTTCCCAGGAACTTCTTGCCACCAACCACCACCTCAAGGTTGTACTTCAGAACATGAACGACGGCATGGTGGAGATCACCAGAGACAACAGGGTTATTTTTGCCAATCGAGCCATATCTGATCTTATTGGGCTGCCGGAAGAAAAATTACTGGCAATTGATTTCACAGAATTATTTCAGAGAGATGACAAGCAGAGGCTCTGTGAAATTCTTAAAAATGTCACAGATGCCCCTGTTACAACAGAGCAGAATGAAACACTGCTTCTTAATAAAAAACATGTGACACTGCAGCTTATACCTATCAGCTCCCGGGAAACACATTCCATTATTGTCATACTCCGTGACATGACGGAAAAAGTAGAGGCGGAAAATGAGCTGAGAGAAATAAAAAATTATCTTGCTTCTGTTCTTGCTTCTGTCCAGGTAGGCATTTTTATTGTCGATGCCGAAACCCGTACAATTATTGATGCAAACCCTGTTGCCCTTGAGATGTTCGGTTTAGAGAAAAAAGAACTGCTCGGACGCCGGTGTTACGACTTTGCCTGCCCAAAGGCCCCTGGCGACTGTCCTATTCTCGATAACGATGAAGTACGGTATAAAACAGTCCAGACTCTTGTCGGCAGGAACGGATCAGATCTTTTTGTTCATAAAACAGCAACATCCTGCAAGATCAACAATAAAAAATATATCGTAGAAAGTCTTGTAGACATCACAGAACAGAAAGTCCTTGAAGAAAAACTGCGAACCCAGTCGATAACCGATGATATGACTGGATTATTGAACCGGCGTGGTTTTTTCATGATGGCAAAAAAGCAGCTGAAAATTGCTGATCGCTCTCAAAAGCCATTGTATCTCCTGTTTGCCGATGTTGATAATCTGAAATGGATCAATGACACCTTTGGCCATGAAGCCGGCGACAAAATACTTGTTCAGGCATCGAAAATCTTATCTTCAGTCAGGAGTTCTGATATCGTTGGCAGATTGGGGGGAGATGAGTTTGCTATTCTTGTTGTTGGTAATGAGGATAGTGAAAGCAAGGCTCACATTGAAAAAAGATTCGGAGACCTTCTTGAACAGGCAAATACTCAATGCGATGACAGGTTCTCGTTATCAATAAGCTATGGCGTAGTGCGCTATGACCCTGCCAGTCCAAGTTCCATTGAAGAATTGCTCTCCCAGGGGGACAAGCTTATGTATGCAAGCAAAAATGAAAAGCGGTCAGTTTGATACTATCTTCTTCAGTAGTTCCCCAGCCTCTTTAAAGCCAGGATGAAGCCTGATAATCTTCTGCAAATACGCCTGGGCAGAATCAAAATCCTTCTGCTGATAAAGTAAATTTGCGAGATTGTAGTTTACTTTCTTGTTTTGAGGCTCAAGCTTCAATGCACTCAGAAAGAAAATTCGTGCCTTGTCGTGCTGGCCAAGGCGTATACTCTGCAGGGCCAATCTGTTCCAGAAAACAACTGTTTTTCCGTCATCATCATCCTGAAATTTCCTGGCAAAAAGGTCGTCGGCTTGGTCTATCATGCCGGCGTTCATGTAGGCTTCCAGAAGCTCATTCAATTTGTCGATATTATTTCGGGCCAGACGTAAAGCTTCCTTGAAATTGAGAAGCGCCCCCTCGGGATCATTGGTCTCAGAGCAGGCAATGCCAAGATTCAGTGAAAGATTAAAACTGGCGGGAGCTATTTCAGCAGATCTTTTCAGGCAGGCGATGAGTTTCGGGTAATCTTTTTTTGTGCGATAGATTGTTGCCAGACCGGACAGTGCATTGATGAAATTAGTTTCAATGGAAAGAGCTTTCCAGTAATTAGCTTCTGCCTTGTCAATGTCACCTGTTTTTTCATGGATAAGACCGGTATAGAAGAACGGCTGGGCAGACCCGGGCTTTACTTTTCCGGCAATCTCAAAACTCTGAAGACTTTTTTGAAGATCGTTGTTGAGAAGATAATATTTTCCGGCAAAAACAGCTTTTTCATAACCTGTCGGTTTGGCAATGCTCCTGATGATCTTGTCGAGCATTTCTTCAAGTTTTTGAGCATTGAATGGTTTAATTATATAATAATCAACCTCGGCTCTTACCGTTTTCATGAATTCGCTTTTGCTGTCCACGCCGGTGACCATAACAAAAGGCATATTGAAATATTTTTTTGATTCCCTGATCAGGTTAAGCAGTTCCAGGCCGTTCAGTTCGGGCATCATCAGGTCACAGAAAAAGATATCTATGTCATCTTCCTGAATTTTCTTCCATGCCTCCTGCCCGTTTAATACAGACACCTGATTGTCATAGCCGAGACCGGAAAGCATCGTCTCCATGATTCTTCTCATGGATTGATTGTCTTCAGCTATGAGGATTCGATAATCCTTCTTTTTTTTCACTTATTCTCCGTATATGAAAAATGAAATTGTTTCTATTATAATGCTCTTAATGAATCCCTGGAGCAAGATTTAATGCATATTTTTATAGTTATTTATGGTGGTTAGTCAAGGTTTAAAAGGATAAGAAAGGCATAAAGGCACAGAGAGGTAAAGTGAAAAAGATGACATATCTCGTTTGATTACAGGTAGTTATGCGTCCTGCCTGCAGGTATTCATTGCAGTTGTTATTTTGAAACCCAGTGCCGTCTGCCTTTGGGCCATCATCCTCAAACTGTCGCCTTGCCTCTATAGCAGCTAATTTATCAAAAATTACCTTTACCTGTGGTGTCTGCTATGGCATATTTGATCGGTTTATCAGCCTCTTGGTAGAGAGTTTACGATTCACCCTCACTATGCAAGACAGCCTTTAATCCTTAATTCGCGTCAATAATTCGAGTCAATTCTATTATGGAAAATCTGCTTAACAGTATGAGTTCTATTGTCTGGGGGCCCGTGACAATTATAATGCTTGTCGGTACGGGAATATTTATCACCTACCTGATCAGATGCATTCAGGTAAGCAAATTCTTTTACGGGATCAAACTCGTTACCGGCAAATTTGACAACCCTGCAGACAAGGGTGAGATTACTCATTTTCAAGCCTTGTCAGCTGCGCTTTCCGCCACAATAGGGACAGGAAACATTGCCGGTGTCGGCACTGCCGTTGCTCTCGGCGGACCAGGCGCTATTTTCTGGATGTGGGTTACTGCCTTTTTTGGTATGGGTTTAAAATATGGAGAGTGTCTTCTTTCCCTGAAATACAGAACAATTCATGAAGATGGCTCCATCAGTGCCGGTCCCATGTATTATCTTGAAAAAGGACTGGGCCAGAGATGGCTTGGACTTCTTTTTGCTTTTTTTGCCGCTGTCGCTTCCTTTGGTATAGGAAACATGGTTCAAGCCAATTCAGTTGCGGAGCCTGTTCTAACCTATTTTGGCATTCCAAAAATTATTACCGGCATTGTTATAGGGGTATTGGTTTTTGCTGTAATTATTGGCGGTATTAAACGAATCGGCAGAGTTGCCAGCAAGCTTGTTCCCTTTATGGCTGTCTTTTATGTTATTGGAGCTCTCGCCGTTATAGCGACCAATATAGAGGGCCTGCCTGCGGCCTTTGCTCTTATTTTTCATGATGCGTTTACCGGTTCTGCTGCCACTGGCGGCTTTGCCGGTGCTGCTGTTGCCCAGGCTATCCGTTTTGGTGTTGCCCGGGGTGTTTTTTCAAATGAAGCAGGACTGGGAAGCGCCCCTATTGCCCATGGCGCTGCCAAAACCGAGGAGCCGGTACGGGAAGGACTGGTCGCCATGCTCGGGCCGTTTATCGATACCATTGTCATATGCACCATGACAGGCCTGGTGATCATACTTACCGGTGCCTATACGGAAGGACTGACTGGTGCCGATCTGACAGCCCGTGCCTTCAACATTGGACTGCCGGGAATCGGCGGTTATATCGTAGCGTTCGGCATTATGATATTTGCCTTTTCCACCGCGATTAGCTGGTCATATTACGGGGACAGATCTGTCGAGTATCTGGCAGGGGAAAAATTCATATTGCCATACCGTGTGCTCTACTGTCTCATACTGCCGGTAGGCGCCTCTTTCCAGGTAAGCCTGGTCTGGACCATATCTGATATTTTTAACGCATTAATGGCCTGGCCCAACCTGATAGGACTGATCTTCCTGAGCGGAGTTATCGTCAGAACCACCAAGGAGTATTTTGCTGACCCTGAAAGGATGAAACCATACAGACAGCAGTAAAGTGCATTAACTTAATTAACCACAGAGATCACAGAGAGTTTTTTTGTTTAGTGGCTATTAACGAAACTCAGCTGTAACCTTTCTGGACTCCCGCCTTCGCGGGAGTGACGCCACGTTTACTTAATGTCATTCCCGCGAAGGCGGGAATCCAGTAACCATAGGCGGCAGAAAAGTAAAAAGGAATCTTCAGCTGAGTTTCCTATAGGGGCACATTTTGTTTTAAAAGAAGATAACTCTGTGTCCTCTGTGATCTCTGTGGTTATAAATTCAATCTATATCAAACCCCTTTAAAACTACACATATACAGGAAACAACAATGAAAAAAATTGCGGTATTGGCCGGTGATGGAATCGGTCCGGAAGTTATGGAGGAGACCATCAAGATTCTTGATGTTGCTCAGAAGAAATTTTCTTTCTCTTTTGAATATCAATGTGAAGATGTTGGAGGATGCGCCATTGACAATCATGGCACTGCCCTTCCTGCGCATACCCTGAAAACCTGTGAAGAGAGCGACGCCATCCTGTTTGGTTCAGTAGGCGGACCAAAATGGGAGAGTCTTCCTCCTCAGGATCAGCCAGAGCGGGCCGCCCTGCTCCCTCTTCGCAAGCATTTTGATCTGTTCTGCAACTTCCGCCGTGCCAAGGTTTTCAAATCGCTGACCGCGGCCTGCCCTTTGAGAGCTGATATCGTCGGTGACGGTTTTGACATTCTTGTTGTCCGTGAATTAACCAGCGGCATTTACTTTGGACAGCCAAAAGGCCGTGAAGGAAGCGGTCCGGATGAAAAAGCCTATGACACTATGGTCTACACCCGTGGTGAAATTGACCGCATTGCCCGAATGGCCTTTGACGCGGCCATGGTCCGAAGCAAAAAAGTAACATCTGTAGACAAGGCCAATGTCCTCACAACAATGGTCCTCTGGCGTGAAGTTGTAAAAGAAGTTGCCAAAGAGTACCCCGATGTTGAACTGAATCATATCTATGTCGATAATGCCACCATGCAGCTTGTCCGCGATCCCCACCAGTTTGATGTCATGCTCTGCGGCAACATGTTCGGCGATATCATATCAGACGAATCAGCCATGCTAACAGGGTCAATGGGGTTACTTGCCTCCGCAAGCCTCAATAAAGACAAGTTCGGCTTATATGAACCGGCAGGAGGTTCAGCTCCGGATATTGCAGGCCAGGGAATAGCCAATCCAATTGCCCAGATTCTCTCAGCAGTAATGATGCTACGTTACAGCTTCAACCTTGAAGAAGCAGCGACTGCCATCGAAAACGCAGTATCAAAAACCCTCGAGGACGGCATCCATACAGCTGATATTGCTGTTGATCGAAGCAAGGCTGTCAACACCAAAGCCATGGGCGAAGCCATTATCGCCAGAATTGTTTATTGAGATAAACAACATTGATTCACCACGAAGGACACGAAGTTCACGAAGAAAAAATAAAAAAAACTTTGTGCTCTTCGTGTCCTTCATGGTTCTAATCCCATCTTTGAATTAACCCATTAACATGATGAATCCTGAAAAATGCGCTGTGGTTCTTGTTGAACCGCAGGGCTCCATGAATATTGGCTCTGTTTGTCGGGCGATGATGAATTTCGGGTTTTCAGACCTTCGCCTGGTGACGCCCGAGGCGGATCATCTTGACAAGCAGGCCATGGATATGGCTGTCAAGGCCAAGAAAATGCTGCAGGAGGCTGCCGTGTATGGCAGCTTTGCTGAAGCCCTGGAAGATTGTCATTTTGCAATAGGCACACCCCGCCGTTATGGGAAGTACCGTGAGGATTTTATCTATCCGGAAGATATTACCAAAGCAGCAGACGCCCTTGACGACAGCAGCCGTATTGCCCTGGTCTTTGGCCGTGAAGACAGTGGCCTGACAACTGCCGAACTCGACATGTGCCATCAGTTTCTGACTATTCCCACCAGTGAAGATTTGTCTTCAATGAATCTTGCCCAGGCTGTATGTGTCTGTCTGTATGAATGCAGTAAAAATCTTGATCTCGGCAGTGCAGAAGGCAGTTCCCGGATGCTGGCTGACTCGGCAAATGTCGAGGCGATGTTTCAGCATATGCGGCGGACGCTAACGGATATCGAGTATCTCGATCCTCAGAATCCGGATCACATTCTGAGAACTTTTCGACGTATTTTCGGAAGAGCAGGCCTTGATGAAAGAGAGACCCGTATTCTTCGCGGGCTGTGGAGCAGGATCGACTGGCTTAACAATCAGCGATAGATATGCTGTAAGAACAAACTTGACAATCTCGTAAAAAGTCTCGGGATGGCTAAGTAAAAAGTTTGATATACAAGGCGTAGCAATTTTTCAAGTGCGAGGCCATCTTACTGCCTCTGCGACAATCCCATTGTCTCAAAGACTACCCTGGCTGCTTTATCCGAGGCTCCTCCCTTCCCAAGATTCTTTCTGACATCTGACAAACCGGCGAGCATTGTTTCTCTTTCCTTGCTTCCGGGCCAAAGAGACTCCAGGGCCGCAAAAATATTATCGGCAGTGGCCTCATCCTGCAGGAGTTCGGGGACAATCTTTCTGTCTACTACAAGGTTCACCAGAGAGGCGTACTTTGCCTTGATAAGCCTTCTGCCAAGAAGATAGGTGAGAGAGGACATTCGGTAGGAAACCACCATGGGAACATTCAGAATTGCCAGTTCAAGGGTCACTGTTCCTGAGGCGGCCATGGCAAGATCACAGGAAGCCATCAGGTTATAACGATCTTCGGTAATGACTTTGACTGTAACAGGACAGTCGGATAACCCTGCCTGATCGAGATCTTCGCGGCTAATTGAAGATGCCTGGGGAAGCAGGAAGGTAATGTCTGCGTATTTGTTTTGCAGATGTACTGCGGCTTCCAGAAAAATGGGAAGCATGGATCTGATTTCTTTTTTTCTGCTTCCCGGTAATATGCCGACGACGACGGCGTCTTTTTTTATGGAGTGTTTTTCCCTGAATTCTGCCCTGGTAAGAGACGTTTTGACAGAATCCATCAAAGGGTGCCCCACATAGTCAACGGTTACTCCGCGATCCTGGTAAAATTGTTTTTCAAATGGCAGAATGACAGCCATACGGTCGACAAGTCTGCCGATCTTTTTCACCCTTCCGCTTCTCCAGGCCCAGACCTGGGGGCTGATATAATAAAAAACAGGAATTCCAAGTTTTTTCGCTTTGGCGGCAAGCATGAGATTGAAGTCCGGGTAATCGATAAGAATCAGGAGCTGGGGGGGATTGTCCCTGAGTTCATGAAAAAGGATATTCTGTGCCTGCCGGATATCTTTAAGGTGGGTGATTACCTCTATTAGGCCAACCACAGCCATCTTTGCCGCATCGTAGAGGATTTCCATACCCTGACGACGCAGTTCTGTGCCACCCATCCCGCATACTGACACATGGGGAAGATATTTTTTGATTGCCGAAACCAGATGGGCGCCGTGAAGATCTCCGGAAGCCTCACCGGCAACGACCATTATGCGAGGGGTAGACATTGCGCTACACGCTCCTGTTGCCAAGCAGGTCTTGATGAGAGCTAATATGCTGTTTGATCTGACTGATAATCTGCAGAGCTACAGCAAGGGCCTGGCGGCCATCACGGCCTGATACCAGGGGAGTCTGACGGGTGCGGACATTTTGAACGAAATCGATAAGCTCATCCTGCAGGGCATCCTTATCTGTAAAGCAGAAACTCTTCATCGTTTCCTGTGGAAAGCCTTGCTCTGTCAGTCCTTCACCTCTTTCTATAACGGTAATTTCCTTGGTTGCATAATTAACGGTTATCGAGCTTCCCGGCTGGAAGATACGCAGACTGCGGACATTATCATGGGCAACCCTGCTGACGGTAACGTTGGCGGTACAGCCGTTTTCAAAGGTAAGCTGGGCATTGGCAACATCTGTTTCTCTGGTGACGATAGGTGCGCCAATGGTTTGTATTGTCTTTAACGGTGAAGGAACAACGTTAAGAATGATGTCAATATCATGGATCATAAGATCAAGGACAACATCAACATCGGCACCGCGTGGATTAAATTTATGGACCCGCTGTGATTCAATTATCAGGGGCGAGGTCAAGTATTCCTCCATTGCAACAATAGCGGGATTAAAACGCTCAAGATGCCCCACCTGGAGGATGAGATTTTTGGCGTCAGCTATGGCAATCAGGTCATCGGCTTCCTCAAGTGTGACGGTCATTGGTTTTTCAAGCATGACGTCTACACCCCGATTAAGGCATGTCGAGGCGACCTTATGATGGTAGGGCGTCGGGACAACGATACTGACGCCATCAACCAGATCAAGAAGTTCCATGTAATCATCAAATGGAGTTGTATTGCAGGAGGCAGCTACCTGCCGCGTCAGTGTTTTTGAGACATCAGCAACACCGACAAGCTCAACATCATCCATGGCCGCATATTTCTGGGCATGGAATTTCCCGAGGTATCCGACTCCGATAACACCTATTTTTATTTTTTTATTATTCATGGAATATGAAAGTTTTAAGTTAATTATGAAAGTCTCTCACAGAGCACACAGAGTTCACAGAGTTTTTTTCTCTGCGCCTCTGTGTGCTCTGTGAGAGTAAAGACTTCGCCCTGCACATCTCTTTAATCTTTAAGTAAGCAAACGATCATCTTCTG
>JACKQG010003917.1_pt1 | contig 17739 bp, 11 predicted proteins | sample 8237621 | NCBI WGS metagenome assembly JACKQG01 (sample SAMN15677084, study PRJNA649215) | marine metagenome | biome: marine; feature: Black Sea; material: saline water; isolation source: suspended particulate matter (SPM) from the Black Sea western gyre | collected 2013-06-09/2013-06-10 | depth...
GAACATCCTGAGATCGAGATCGAGATCAAGATCGAGGTTAAGGTCAAGGTTAAGGTCAAGGTTAAGATGCTCAGTGTTGCGACCTTATTTTTTCTTTTCTTCATTTTTTTATTCTCCTTTATTTTAAACCTTGAAAAAGTTTATAAGCATCATCTTCTTGCTGAACTTTTTCAACGGTTAATTAGTACTTCTAACCATTGAAAAGGCTAACTGAAAGAATTTCTCTGTTGAAGCCGTTTTCAAGGTTTTGCCATCTTCGAGAAAGGTTCATTTTATTCATTACCGACATTATTCTTTTCCAAATTTTTCCCCTCTAATTTGAAGACATCGAGTAGGATTAGGTTTTTATTCAAACCGCGAATTAAATTACTGAAGTCATCTTTAAATTTTTCAGAAGGTGATTTGATCTTGGAAATTTTGTTGTTTTCTTTTCCGCTGTGAAAATCGTTGAAATCCTGCAAAGTCAATCCTATAAATTTATTTATAAAATCTTCTTTTTTAAAATTCTTAGCGTGCGGAGAAGACATTTTCTGGATGAAGAATCCGATAACTTTTCCTTCAGTATCTGTTGCCAAAATAAGCTGCATTCCGCCAAACATTCCTTTCTGGTTCACACCGTGAATTCTACCGATGATCTCTTTTCCTTTGAGTATATTATAGTAAGAATAATCCACCGAAAGGCTTTCATACTTGGGATTCAGATTATCATTTAAGTTCGCTTCGATGAGTTCAGCGGTTTCTTCTCCGCCGCGAGATGCGATGCTGATGTATTCTGTTTTATAGCCTGTTGATTCAGGGAAAAAACGCTTCACCTCTTTATCGGGTTCATTCAAAGAACAGCCGACGGCAGCGTGAACAAAATTTAGCGTTAAGATAATGATAATAATAATAAATATTTTTTTCATAATTCCTCTTTTATACCTTGAAAAAGTTTATAAGTATTTTCTTCTTACTTAACTTTTTCAACGGTTCACTTCAATATATTTTATTGCCAACCGTTGAAAAGACTAAGTGGAAGAATCCCTCTGTCAGAAGCCGTTTTCAAGGTTTTCCCTAACCAAAATAATAAAATTTGAACTGTAAATTTTCATCAGAAATATCATATAAAAAACTCAAAGTAAGAGCATCAAAAAAATTATATGAAGTTCCTGCGAGCCAATTCAGAGAATCTGTTTCATCAACCTTAAAGAACTTACTTTGCACTATGAAATTGAAATTTGGAAGCGTGAACGGTTTGTATTCAAATTCCGCAAAATTACTGATTATTTCAGCTTCATCATTGTATCCTGCCGAGAGTTCATTCTTAAAGTAATATGCTCCGAAATTGTATTGCAGTTCTGCAGCAATTCGCTTTTTACTGATGACTCCCATACATTTTTCTATCGGGTATGTAGCCATACTCATCGAGTGATGAACATCTCCGTAAAGAGCGGAAAAAGCATATTGAAGATCATTGGAAGTCGGAGATGAAATTCTGCCCGTAAACAAATAAGCATCTTCTCGAATTGCCATTCCGCTGCCCATTTGGGCTGCCAGAGCATAATCCAAGTTACCTATAAAACTGCGAAATCCGATTCCCCAATCCTTCTTAAAACCAACATTTTTCATTGCCATAGTTTGCCAAAGTGTTCCGTGAGTATCTGTAACATTTTCCAAACCGAATGCCGGAGCAAAATGTCCGACTCGAATGAAATTTCCCAAGCCTGCTTTGTACTCTAACCAAGCACTATGAATTTCCAAAGTAAGTGATTCAGGAATGTCTTCTTCAAAAGAATAGGGAACGCGAACTTGCAGATCAGCAGTCAAAAAATCTCCGTAATCGTCAGAAAATTTGTGAAAATACTCGAAACCAAGAGAAGTTTTATGATTCAATTCTTCATTAACATAATCTCCCTGATACGCAGCTTCGATATAGAAGTCTTTTGCGGATAAAGTTAGTGCTGATAATATCAGGAGAATCAAGTAAACAAGTTTCATTATTTTTTCCTCGAACAACAGCTTTTTGTTTTTTGCTTTGTTTCTTCTTTTTTCTCTTCTTTAATATCTGATGCTTTTCCGTCTTCAGATACGATAAATGTACCGGGGATCATATTCATCCAACAACTCCAAGCTATCTCACCGTTTTCTTTTGGAGTAAACTCGATAATCTGTTCACCTTTTTGCAGTTCGATCTCCAAATCATAATCGGGGACAACAATCCTGTCATTACAGTAAGTAAGCTCTTTGGCATTGATTTCCCACTTTACGGGAATTCCTTTTTTCAGTGTAAAAGAATTCGGTGTCCAACCGTGTCTGTCAACGGTCATTTCTATGGTTTGGAATTCGGTTTCTTCATCGGGAATTGTTTGTGTATCATTTTCGGTTGCCATTAAAGTCAGCATTAACACCGATAGCAGTAAGATCACTGATTTTTTCATTTTTATTTCCTCATCAATTTGTTAATGGTTTTCATCACTTCGTCGATCACTTCAATCTTCCCTTCATTAATTTGTTCAACAACGCAGCTTTTCAGATGAGCTTCTAATATTAATTTGGAAACAGATGTCAGAGCAGATTGGATGGCGGAAATCTGGTTTAGGATATCATCACAGTAAACATCTTCATTGATCATCCGATTTATGCCCCGGATCTGACCTTCGATACGACGAAGACGATTAGTGAAATCTTTCTTTAATTCTTCCGAATGATGTGCGTGCCTGATCGTGCAATGTTCACACATTTCATTCATTTTTCCTCCCTAATTCCGGCAAAGTCTTTTGAAAACGAAACCGGATTCATCATATACCCCATTGGGGTATGCTGAATAAGTTAAAATGAAAATCTTGAAAGGCAAATAATATTTAAAAATTTATACAAATACATAACGAAGACTCTTTCAAAATTAAAGGTATTCGAAATGAAGAAGTGTTATCAAAAAAGAATTAAAAATTGCTTCAAAAAATTCGCGTTTTATAGGAGTTATTATTCTCAAATCCCGAAAACAAAAAAAACTTCCGAAATTTTACAAAAAACTTCGGAAGTTATATTAGGCAACCGTCATTGCCTTTATAAATTCAGTTTGTCGATTTTATTTCAGCAAGATCATTTTCTTAACTTGAGAATAGCTGTCTGAGGTTAGTTTGTAGAAATAAATTCCTGAGGAATATTTGTTAGCATTCCATTCAATATTGTGATAACCTGCTTCGAAATCCATCTTATCGACAACCTGCCCTTTGATATTGTAGATCGTCAATGCAGCATTCTTATCTGCTTCTCTGATCCCAAACCTGAATGTTGTTGTACTTAGATCAGGCCGGAATGGATTGGGATAATTACCGGAAAGGAATGTTTGTTCAGGCAATTCATCCGGAGGATCATCGCTGGAAATAGTTAATGTGATCGGACCATAGGTATGAAGGTCACCGGAAGCATTTCGACTTTCCAGCCAATACCAGTAAGTTTCTTCTGCAACAACCTCATATCCGTCTGCAAATTCGTAATCTGTCGGACTTGCGGAAGTTCCTGCACCGTGGATCAGTTCCGGATTTATCTGCATAGAAACATCGAAATTATCCAAATCACCTCTATAAACATTCCAGCCGATATTGTTGGTTTCGCTGGCAGTTGTCCAATACAAAGTTGGTGAATCGTCAATGATATTTGCCGTGAAAGAAGATAATTCCACTGGTGTAGGTTGATCCTGATTATAAAAGAATCTTCCAATATCCGATCTTGTATTATCAGGATCGTCATATTGCGGATCAGGATTTCCTTTATCAACACAAGGAGAAATGGCATGAAGATTAAAATCCTCGTCCACCGGGCTGATGAAAATAGGATCGGCGTTGATATTTTCTGTTCCGGCATACCCACCAAAAATGTCATTGTAATCGACCGTTAAGTCTGAACGGGCAGCATCAAAGATTGGAATTCCGGTGTTCCAGATGATATTATTAAAAAGATAGGATGTCGTTCCAACAGACCATAATCCGAAATCATAATCATAGATAGTATTCTTCCAAATGGTCATACTGGTCGAATTTTCTCCGTAAATCGCAACATCGGTTGGAGTTAGGTCCTTCATAAAAATGAGGTTATGATGAAGATCGAGATGAGCATCAGCACCGAGAACGATCAATGCCGAATCACAGTTCACGAACTCATTATTGCTAACGAGAGCGTCGATATCACCGGTGATCTTCAGACCATCAGTGTTATCTCTGGTTATGGATTCCGGGCTATTCCTAACGCGGGAATTGGTCATTGTAAGAGTTTTTTTATCTCTTCCATCATTCGAAAAGTCGATTCCTGTTTGATAATAGTTAATATCACAATTATCGATGTCCAGATCGGTGTTCTCCGCTTGAATTCCTGTTATCAGGATAATTTCGCGAGTGCTTTGCGGACTGTTCCTGACCCTGGAATTTGTCATTGTTGGAGTTACTCTTCCACCACCGCCGGTTGGAATATATTTCAAACCATAAGGATAATCTTCGATATCGAGATTATCGAAATCAGCTTCGATATTTCCGGAAATATCGATCCCGATCTCGCCGGCTCGTGTGCTTTCCGGACTGTTTCGAACTCGTGAATTGGTCATTGTCGGAGTGGAAGTTTCTGTTGTTCCATTATTCATTTTTACGCCTGTTGGGAAATGGTCGATCTCACAACTGTCGATCACAACGGATGATTCACCCTGGACATCGATCCCGATCTCGCCTTCACGAGTACTCTCGGGGCTGTTTCTTATGCGAGAATTTGTAATTGTTGGAGTAGAACCCAATACTTCGATACCTTTTGAGTAATTTTCCACATCGCAATTATCCACTTTTGATTCCGATCCGTCCTCGATAACGATTCCCGAACCGGAACTATTTGTTCTGCCGGTTTGATCATAAAGGATCTGAGTATTGATTATATCGAAAGAATTATTTCCGAGATCGATCCCGGTTACTGCATTTTCGATGATGACATCACGAAATACAGATGTATCGGAAAGGGAATTGGTGAATGAAAATCCCTGCCAGAAATCAGCACGAGAACGTCCGGTTATATCGGTCGAAAATTTAATTGGATTACCGGGAGTTCCTTCTGCTCGGAGCGATCCGTCAACCTGGATACCGACGGTCTCATCCTGAATTTCGATAAAAGTACCGGTTTGAATTGTCAGCCTTGCATCAGGATTAATGGTGATATCTTCGTCGATGATCAGCATTTCATCACTTTCCCACTCTTCCTCGCCGTTAACATCTCCGCCTTCATAAAATGCTATGGAGATCGCAGCCTGGCTAGTCCCTCCGTAAGCTCCCATATTGATCCTGCTTCCATTAGGATTTGGTTCTTCTACATAATCAGTATATTGATTATTCGGATTATAAGGAGTTCCAGCATCGATCAAAGGATTTTTAGCATCACCGGCAAGATTATAGATCGATAGATGATAATTATCATTTATCGGATCAACAAAATTCGGGTTGACATTGATGTTTCCGGTTCCAGTCCAACTGCCCTGCACATTCGAATAATATATTTCACCATTTCGTTGTGGATAATATATCTGGTCAGGATAATTTCCCCAGATGTTGCTGTTATAAAAGGTAAAGTCGGAAGCAGACCAGACATAGATACCTCCGCCGTCAACCGTTGCACTATTATCCGATAAAGTGACATTGTAGAAATTCGGATTGCTGTTTATTCCGGTAACATAAATTCCACCACCACTTAAAACGGCATCATTTTCGACGATCAAGACATGGTTGAGTTCCGGGCTCGAGTCTGAACAATAAATTCCACCTCCATTGTCAACAGCATTATTGTTAGTGATGGAAGCGACATCCAAAGTAATATTTCCGAAGGAGCCGCAATAAACTCCACCTCCCGAACTGGCACTATTATTTCTGATAGATACATTGGATAATTCGGCTTGTGTATTCGTTCCGTAAAACCCACCTCCCAAGCTAGCACTATTATAATGGATAATATCGCCATCAAAGAAAGAATAATTAGAATTTGAGCAATATACACCTCCGCCAAAACCGTCAATTGTGCTGGCGTTGTTGCCATAAATAGTATTATCATAGAAATAGATATAATCAGAACCTTCTATGTACACCCCACCGCCGCTTAAAGCTTCATTGTTATATATCTGGTTATCATACAAAGTGATATTACTCCAGGAATATTGGCAGCAAATCGCACCGCCGTAACCGGTAGCAATGTTATTATAAATGTTGCTGCTGGAAATATTAACTTCGGCGCTATATTGCGTGTAGATCGCACCGCCGTTTGATTCATCGTAGCTTCCAATGGCTTTTCCGTAACTGATGTCACAAAAGCTCAGAGATGATGCTAATCTAGTTCCTCTTCCACCCATAAACCTGAGACCGTGCCATCCTCCGGTTGTTAGATCGGGATATTGATAAAAACCGGTGGTGTCATCGATAGTGAAAGTTATTAAATTTCCATCCTCACCATTTGCCAGGAGCTGACCGTTAATGACAAACTGGTAATGTCCCGTAAATCTTACTTCGACTCCGGCATCGATCGTAAGAGTTAATTCTTCGGGATAAAGAGGAATTTCAATATCACCCAGAATGTAATAGGGAGAACCGGCAAGATCCCAGGTTCCGCTTACATATCCGGAAGGAACAAGTGTGCCGCCATGATGATAATAATATGCTCCCATATCGGCAGTAGTTCCATCATCATCTGCAGTGGAATTCGGATCTCCCGAATCGATGCAGGGAGAATTAATCGTCAAATGAAAATCTTCATTATCTGGATTAACGAAGAGAGGATCGGATGAGATATTTCCTTCTCCCGGATAGGGAGCAGTAGGAGCAAAAACATCTGAATAAGTAACTGTTATCGATCTCGTCGATTCATTGATCTGGTCGGGAGAATTATTCCAGAAGATGGAGTTAACAAAGTCAACCGTTGAGGTTGAATTCACATTAATACCACCACCGGAATAGTAAGAAGTGTTTCCAAAAATTGTAAGTTTGTCGGCATCGATCGTACTGGTTTCGCAGAAGATACCTCCGCCCCAGGAATAACAATCGTTATTATGGATCGTTGTTCGGGTCATTGTTGAGGTTGAATTTTGTCCAATATAAATACCGCCGCCACCTCCGGCAGCAGTCGCATGATTATTCTGAATTTCCGAATCCGAAATATACATTTCAGCATCCCAGCAATAAATTCCTCCACCATCACTGTCTGTATAATTATTATCGATAATAACATTCTGTAGATTCAGAACCGAACCGGTTGAGCAGAAAATACCGCCGCCGAGACCATTTGCTTCATTATTGGTAATTATGGTATTTTGCACCGAGAGAGTAGTATTTGTCAGATAAATACCACCGCCGCGATTGTAAGGAGATACTCCATTTGCCTTACCATCACGGATATTACAGAACGCTATTTCGGAATCATCCTGCATGTTTGCATTTCCGTCAACAAACCGCAAACCGCTCCAACCATTGGCAGAAGCATAGGCATAAAAATGGATCGAGTCTGTTTCCGTTCCGACGGCAACCAGTCTTCCTTCAATAGTAAACCTGAAATGACCGGAAAATTCGACCAGAACTCCCGGTTCGATAATTAATTCCTCTCCCGCTACAACAGTGATGTTGCCATCGACGATGTAGGGACTGTTCGCTAAAGTCCATGTTCCATTGACATTTGCCGGACCAATATGAGTCTCGGCGAAACACACACAATAAAAAAGTAAAAAAATAATATAAAATACGGACCTTCTTTTCATAAAACCCTCCTGTTTAACTTATAAAGTTTTGTCCATTTCAAAATCTTGCTTATTTCATAACAATTCATCTCTTATTTCCCTCTTGGTAAACATCAAATTTCAATCGATTTTAAGTCAAGAACTTTTATAAATTAGCTTATTTGATCTATAATTTGGCAAAGATCGATGCTTCCTTTTTTTATCCAAACTAAGGATTTCTGCTCAGAATTGCAAGACCAATAGCCATTGTTTTGTAGGTTCCTTTTAGTTTTAAATGGATAAATATATTTAATGTATAAAAACCGAATATCCAATATCGAACAAGAAATTTCCAATATTCAAGTATTTATTGTCACCACCATATCTTTTCAGTCTTATCAAAACTCTTGAAATCAACATTCTTGCCGGATTTTAGCTTCGAGCTTAAATGATAAACTTTGAATTTCTTCGTGATCTGCTGCCATTTATACCTTTTATCAGTATTTGAGAAGAAATATATTTTCTTGATATTGTTACCGGTATTTGTTCAGGATATCAAAATTATTTTCTCTCATTTAAAATTCATTTCTCGATAAATATTTGTGAAATTTTCTTTACTATTTGGATGTTATCGAATCTCTTTTTTCTTTTTTCATACTTCATCGGTTGGATATTCCTTTTTCGATATTGGATATTTGTGATACTTACCCACTCATTTCTACATAGATGTATTTTGTATGTATTCAAAAAATAATAAAAGCATTTTATTTGCTGTAAATCTGTACCATTATAATTACATTGTGTATCTTATTCCGAACATATTCAACAATCAATATAATCGCTCAATCAGAAGCTGTTACACAATAATATTTCTTGTCTGCCGATATTGTTTCACTCCAATTTGTCGAAACCAAACCGGAAATTTCTGTTGTCCATAAAAGAATATCCAGGTAAGGATCATCAGAAGAATAGACAGAATAAGCAGCAGCACCGGAAACGGGATCCCATCCTAAATATAAGGTATTTCCAACGACCTGAACTGTAATATTTTCCGGAGCCGACAGAGCGGAAGTCAATATCTCAGCATAAACATCAGCAGAATTGGTCGTATTGACCGGAGTATCGTTAGAAGTATATGTTTGCAGCGGCGATCCTGCTGAGTAGTCGTCGTAAAATTCTATTGAGAATGAATTCAGAGTGCCGGTGGTTGTGGAATTTCCATCATAAATCTCGATAAAGAAATTATCAGGCGGTCCTGTTATATAAGAGTTGAATTCCGATATATCCAGGATAATATCATTTGCTGGAAACGGCTGATCACCGCCATTCAGAGTGTAATCATCAAATCTTTTCGAGAAAAGGGGAGATGCAGTATCGCCAATTCCGAGCGTGATCTGACATTCACCTCTTTTCGTATGATCGATCTGAAAAACCGAAACGATTTCCGGTTCGTATCCGGCAGAATTATCATAGAACATCGTATATAATATTTTCTGTTTCATACATTCATAAGAGATGTAGTAGAAACCGTCAGCCACATTTTCCCAGGAATTTATCCCCCAGGAATTGGCAACTTTAAAAGCACCGTAAGTATTGGGATTTCCATCTTCCGTGTAGGGACCGTAATTATCATCATACCCGACAATTGTGTTCGCGTGATTGGTTTCCCACGGATAGCTCGTGTAGTTGTCGATCGTCCAGAGGTCGTCAGCCGTGAGAGCGGAATAATAGGAAGCATTCAAACTGATGATCGTCAGGTTCTGATCGTCGAGGATTTGTTTGAGATCATCGAGAGCCGGATCGGAAAGCGTATAAAGGTAATTGATCGAATTTGCGGAACGATAGAGAGGAGCTTGACGCCAGGCATCTTCATCGGGCCAGGTCGTCGAATCATGAGGATCGTAAGGCATTTTTTCCCAACTGCAGCAGCCGATCTCAGACAATAATGTGATGGAATCATCATACCAGGAACCGGTGTCGGTTCCGCCATTCACCTGGTGATATATAAAATCGGGACTGAAGATCATATCCTGGTTAGCCGCTTGCGGATTTCCATAATATCCGCCAACCCAGGAACAGCCGGAAAGATCCCATGAATGTTCCAGAGCTTCCTGGTAAGTTTTCGTGTAATATCCGCAAGCCCAGGCAACGCATGATCCTTCTCCATCCTGGTTTCCGATGGGAGGAAACCAGTTGTCGGTAGAGTTATCAACACTCGAGCGATCTCTATCATTGTTTGAGATGACTCTTTCAACAACGACAGGTCGATTCCTGATATTCTGCCAATATTCTTCTGTCGGCGGTTTTAAGCCGGTGCCGTGTCCATCGATAAGAACATTATAATTCTGTCCTTCCCGACAGGTGCCGATATTCCTTTTCATCATCGCAAATTCATTATCGGTCATTATTCTCATGACGAGTTCCGAACCTGTGAGTGATAGATAAAACACACTTAATAAAATGAATGTTATCCAATATTTATTTTTCATGATCACCTCCCAATGGTCACTTCTAAAATTTATCTCCCGGATGAAGCTCTTTAATATAACATTATTTGTTCCATACAATATGTTTTTTTGGAGATGAAATCGAATAATTTGGGCGGTTTATCTAAGTCAGAACATAGTCGGTGATGACATTATTTTGTTCCAAGTCGTCTTGTTTCGAGTCGTAAGCTTCGCGACGACTCGAGTAGGTTGCGATAAGATTTGAAAGAAGAAACAAAGTTCTTGACTCTTATATTTCTCCCCAAAAAGTAAATCATAGTAAGAATAAGAAAGAAAATACAATCTTTCATAAAACTGAATGGAGGATAATGTCTGTTAAGTATGCAGTAAAGCAAAAAATAATCGTCATGATTCGAATACACAACGAAAGTGGTATGAAATAACGAAAAGCGGATTAAGTTTTCTAGTTTTAAACGCATGAACGACTTGAAATTTATTAGATTGCTTCCCGTATTAGAAATCACTTCGACTCCTCGTTTCACTTTGAATTCGAAGTTTGAATTTTCCGGTTCTCGAAACAGGTTAAATCCTTCGCTTTGTGAACTGTTTTGTCTCATGAGATAACTTGTTGAAATTAAATAAGATAAGAAGCAGGTTCAAACAAGATTTGGAAAAACAACAAAAGATACCGATAGTTTTGTATGAAAATTTTAAGATATGAATAAAAAGATAATGAAATGGGGAAATGGAGATATTACGAACTTTTTCAAAATCTATAATTTGTTATGCGAACTTTTTATAGGTTTGTGGCATACAGATGTTATACATCACAGAAGTAACAAAAAGTTTGATTAAAAAAGTGCTTCCAGAATTATCGTGCAAATTGAGTTTAGGATATAATAAATGCCAAAACAAAAGAAATATTCACTCTCGTGGTTAGAGAGTTTTTTAATGGAAGCCTGCGATATTTTGCGGGGCAATATGGATGCTTCCGAATACAAAGAATATATTTTCGGGATGCTGTTCTTAAAACGATTGAGTGACAAATTTGATGAAGATCGCATAAAGAGATCTAAAGAACTTAAAGACAAAAATCCTACTAATGAGCAAATTGAAAAGCCCAAAGCTTATGATTATTTTGTTCCGGAATCTGCTCGTTGGGAAAACATAAAAGACCTGAAAAAAGAAGTAGGTAACGAACTGAATATTGCTCTCGCAGCACTGGAAGATGTAAACGAAGATAAACTTGTAGGCGTTCTGAAAAATATAAATTTCAATCGAACAATCGGGAAAAATAAAAAAAGCCTTACCGATGCAATCCTGATAAATTTTATTCACCACTTCAACAAAATCACATTGAAAGATTCTTATTTTGAATTCCCGGACCTGCTTGGAGCTGCTTATGAATACTTACTGAAATACTTTGCTGATTCCGCTGGAAAAAAAGGCGGAGAATTCTACACTCCAAACGAAGTGGTAAAACTCCTTATCCGAATTCTTCAACCAAATGAAAATGCAGAGATATACGACCCAACTTGCGGCTCCGGTGGTATGCTTATCGAAAGCAAAAACTATGTGGAAACTCGTTACGGGAATTCCAAAAAACTCGGTTTTTACGGACAGGAACTCAGCGGAACAACCTGGTCGATGTGCAAAATGAATATGCTTTTCCACGACATTTACGATGCGGAAATTCTCAACGGTGATACGCTTGATGACCCGCAACATATAGAAAACGGAGAACTGCAAAGATTTGATATAGTTATCGCAAATCCTCCTTTTTCTCAAAATTATGATAAATTAAAAAACTTCCGTGACCGATTTAACTTCTGGATGCCGACCAAGAAAAAAGCAGATTTTATGTTTGTGCAACACATGATAAGCGTTCTGAAAAACGACGGAAGAATGGCTGTAATAATGCCTCACGGTGTTTTGTTCCGAAGCGGAGTAGAAAAAGAAATGAGACAATGGTTGGTAAAAGAAGGCAGAGTAATTCTGGAAGCTGTGATAGGTTTACCGCAAGCTTTGTTCTACGGAACCGGAATTCCCGCGAGTATTTTAGTGATAAACAAAAAAGGTGCTGAAACACGAAACCAAGTTCTTTTTATTAATGCCGATCGAGAATTTAAAGATGCTAAAAACCAAAATAAACTGCGACCCGAAGATATTGAAAAAATCAGCAGAATTTACCAAAACAAAGAGGAAGTAAAAAAATATTCCCGATTAGTAACTTTGCAGAAACTGGAAAAAGAAGATTTCAATTTTAACATTAGAAGATATGTAGATAACTCTCCCGAACTCGAACCGCAAGATGTTCATGCTCATCTGCACGGTGGAATTCCTTTATCTGAGATTGATGCTTTACAATCGTATTTTGATAATTACAAAGGAATAAGAAAATTACTCTTTTCCAATCTAAAAGAAAACTACTGTCAATTTACAGAAATTATCAAAGAAAAAGAAGATATTAAGAAATTTCTGGATGAATCGGAAGAAGTAAAACTAAAATTTCAGGAATATGAAATCGAAATTGAAAATTGGTGGAAAAATAATGTAACACATCTGCACCTGCTTCCTGACAAACAAAATCTATTTGAACTCAACAATATATTTGCGGACACAATTTCCGAAAACTTGAATAAACTCAACATCTTGGATATTAATAAATCCCGCGGTTCTTTTGCCGCTTATTGGAACGAACTGCTCACAGACCTTAAATCTGTTTCTGCCAGCGGATGGAATGCGGAACTGATTCCCGAAAGCGAAATTCTGGAATCTCAATTCCCGGATATTATAGCTGATAAACGGAAGAACGAAATACGATTGGATGAATTGGAAGCTCTCTTTAAGGAAGTGGATGAAATTGAAGAAGGTGAATTCAATGAAGAAGAATATGATGTTTTCCCAAAAGATATTTACAAAGAAATTAAAGCCGAATTGAAAGAAGTTAACGGCAGAATTAAGGAATTGAAAAAAGAAATTAAAACAACCAAAGCGCGCCAAAAAGTTGCCGATGCCCCGACAGAATTTGATGAAGTGATTAATAAATTCAATTATCAACTAAACCCACTCGAAGTGGAAAAAGAAGAAATTACTGCCAAACTGCAAAAACACGATGACACTAAAAAGGAACTGGCAGAATGCAGAAAGACCATAAAAGAGATAAAGGATAAAACCGAAGAATTAGTAGAAAAAGCTCGCGAAAAGATTACTCCCGAAGAAGCGGAAAAGCTTATTCTGGCTCGCTGGAAAATGGTGCTTGCCGATACAGTTATGAATTATGTAATGCAATATAAAAGAGAATTGCAAGCCAAACTGGAAATCATCTTTGACAAATACACAGTTACTCTTACAGACATCTTGGAAGAACGGGAAAAGGAAAATATACAATTGAACAATTTTTTGAAGGAACTGGGATATGATTAAAAAATACTTAAGCGATAATGAATTTGATTATATTCTACAAACCGGTGAATCTTATCTTGTAGAATTTAAAGAGAAAATCAATAATTCAATTTCTCGCGAAATTACTGCTTTTGCTAATGCTTCCGGTGGTAGAATATTTATCGGAGTTTCTGATGTCGGGGAGCCGAAAGGAATTGAGATTACAAACAAGCTTCGCTCTCAAATTCAGGATATTGCCAATAATTGTCAGCCGGCTGTTCAAATTAGATTAGAAAAATATAATAATACTCTGATAATTATTATTCCCGAAGGAAAAGAAAAACCTTATCAATGTTCTGATGGTTTTTTTGTGAGAATGGGAGCAAATGTGCAAAAAATGAAAAGAGACCAAATTATTGACTTCTTACAATTTGAAGGACAGCTTAGCTTTGAAGAACAATTTCATAAAAAATTCGATTTTGATAGAGATTATTCTTCAAATAAACTTACAGGTTTTCTCAAATTTGCCGGTATTACTAAAAACCTTGATGATGAAACCATTTTGATAAATCTAGGAGTTGCGGAAAAACTCGACGGCAAACTGAAAATGAAGAATGCCGGAGCTCTGTTCTTTACCGAAACCATTCAACTTTTATGTGAACAAGCCACCATCACTTGTGCAGTTTTTGACGGAACAGAAAGAGTCCATATTCTAAACAAAAAAGATTATGCGCAGGATATTATCACAAATATTGATAATGCTATTCATTTTATAAAACAGGAACTTCGTGTAAAATACGAAATGACAGGTAGTGCAAGACGAAAAGAGATTTATGAACTTCCGCTCGGGGCAATTCGTGAAGCTGTTATCAATGCTGTAGTGCATCGTGATTATTTCCTGAAAGGTTCGCATACGGTGATTGAAATTTTTGATAACCGCGTAGAAATATCCAATCCGGGCGGACTTCCAAAAGGATTATCGGAAAAAGATTTCGGGAAGAAAGCGGTGCGCAGAAATCAGATTATCGCTTCTCTGTTACACAGAATTGATTTTGTGGAAAATATGGGAACCGGAATAAATAAAATTCGCAGCCTGCTGCAAGAAGCAAAGGCAAAACCTCCTCAATTTAAATTCGGAAACTTTTATTCGATTATTTTTCCGCGGGTAGCAAAAAACACAACGGAGAAACAACGGAGCAAAGACGGAATTGATACGGAAGTAATACGGAACGATTTCGGAACGATTTCGGAACGATTTCGGAATGATTTCGGAAAGAATGTTCTAGCTGCTTTGCAGCTTATTACGGAAAATAATTACATCACCGCCGATGAAATTGCCAAAAAATTGAATAAAAGTTCGCGGACAATAGAATTGTATATTGATAAACTCAAAAAGAAAGGTGTTATTATCCGAAAAGGTCCTAAATTGGGTGGTTATTGGCAGGTGTTTGATAATGATAAATAATATTAAATTCATAAACGAATCTTCGGAAATAAGTTCAGATGAATTGAATAAATCGGGTGGCTCAATTGGTGGCTCAATCGAATTAATAAAAAACCAAAATGTGAACTTCTTGAAGGAACTTGGGTATGGGTAAACAAATTTCCAAAATTAAATTATTGGATGTGTCAGAAATAATTATGGGACAATCTCCTGATTCAAGTTTCTGTAATACCGAGAGTATCGGAATTCCCTTTTTACAAGGTTGTGGTGAATTTGGTAAAAAAAATCCAGAAGCTACAAATTATTGTTCTAATCCCAAAAAGATAAGTCCTAAGAATTCAATATTAATAAGTGTAAGAGCACCTGTTGGTGATTTAAATATCTCTGATCAGATTTATGTTATTGGTAGAGGTTTAGCTGGAATTGTAGCAACAACAATAAATCAAAAATTTTTATATTATTCTATTTTACAATTTAGAAGAAATTTAGCAAGAGTAAGTCAAGGTTCTACATTTGAAGCAATTAATAGCTCCGATTTGCATTCTTTTGAAATTAATGAATTTCCACTCCCACACCAACGCAAAATAGCCCGTATCCTCACCACAATTGATAATGTGATAGAAACCACAGAATCTGCAATTGCCAAATACAAAGCTATAAAACAAGGAATGATGCACGACCTTTTCACGCGCGGAATAGACATTGAAACAGGTAAACTGCGACCAAACAAAGAAGATGCTCCGCACCTCTACAAAAAAACAGAACTCGGTTGGATTCCGAAAGAGTGGGAAGTCAATAATATCCTTAGTAGCACTTATTTAAAGGGACGAATTGGATGGCAAGGTCTCAAAGCTAGTGAATTTATAGAAGAAGGACCATTCTTAGTTACTGGTACTGATTTTGAAGATGGAAACATTGATTGGAATGGTTGTTATCATATTTCTGAAAAGAGATATAGTGAAGCGAAATATATACAACTTAGAAATGATGATGTTTTAATTACAAAAGATGGCACAATTGGCAAAATAGCTTATGTAAAAGAATGTCCTAATCAAGCTGTTCTAAATAGTGGTATTTTCTTGATGCGTTGTAAAGATGGATCATACATTAACAAGTATTTATTTTGGCTGTTAAACTCATCTGTTTTTAATTCTTTCCTTTATAAGTCTTTGGGTGGATCAACTATAATTCACTTATACCAGAGAGAATTTGAGAAATTTCAATTTTGTATTCCTTCAATCAATGAACAGATAAGATTGATAAATAAATTAGAATCAGCCAATATTAGAATAGATACCGAACAAATGCAATTAGCCAAAGTGCAAAAGTTAAAGCAAGGTTTAATGCAGGATCTGCTCACAGGTAAAAAAGAAGTGGAACCAGATAAAGAGGATTATGAAGATGAATAAAGAATTTAAACTGAAAGAATTACCGTTATCGGAGAATATTGAAAACGGCAAACTTTTAACATATCTCAATTCTATGTTAAAATTTCCTCATTATTTTAACATAGCTCAGAATTGTGTTAAGAAAGTAACAATAATTTAACTTGGTTCATTTAGGTTTGGAATTTTAGGAGATTATGAAATTATGGCAGAATATATCAATGTAGAAAAACCTTTTTTAGAGAAGTTAAAACAACTCGGTTGGAAAGTAATCGATCACGGAATTTCGGGAATTCCTCAAAATCCTGCAAAGAGTTTACGCAAAAATTTCAAAGAGATTGTTTTGGAAGATGTTTTCAAAGAATCTCTGCATAAAATAAATAAAACTTCAGACGGAAAAGAGTGGTTATCAAATAAGCAGCTTGATGAGTTGTATTATGAAACCACAAATTACTCAGGAAAAAACTTACACGAAGCCAATAAAAATATTTTCAATCAATTACTACAAAATACCAATGTAGATCGTAATGAACTTACAGATGAAGATTCTCCGCTGGTTCGTTTTATAGATTTTGAAAATTGGGAGAATAATTCTTTCATCGCAATAAATCAATTCCGCATCGATACACCGAGCAGTGTTCGAGAAGCAATTATTCCCGATATTATTTTGTTCGTTAACGGAATGCCTTTTGTGGTTGTGGAATGCAAAGATTTGGATGTTGCCGAACCTTTATCGGAAGCTGAAAATCAAATCCGTAGATACAGTAATCGGCGTGATGATGAATTTGGAGTTAAGGAAGGAGAAGAGCGACTTTTTCATTACAATCTTTTCAGCATTATCACCCACGGAGAAGAAGCAAGAGCAGGAACTATTTCAGCAGATTTTGATTATTATTACAATTGGAAAGATATTTTCCCCGAAGAATATAAAGTTATAGATATTGAAAAAGATAATGAGCAAATTCAGGAAGTTCTTATTCGCGGAATGCTGAACAAAAAAATTTTATTGGATGTTATCCGTCACTTCACGCTTTTTATGGAAATCAAGGAAGGAACGGAAGTAAAGATTGTATGCCGTTATCAGCAATATAGAGCAGTCGGAAAAATATTACAAAGACTTAGGTTGGGTCAAACTCCCGCAACTCGTTCGGGTGTAATTTGGCACACACAGGGAAGCGGAAAATCTTTAACGATGGTTTTCCTGGTTCGCAAACTTCGTTCTCAATCAGATCTTAGAGATTATATGATTATCATGATAAACGACCGTATAAGTTTGGAAGATCAACTCACCAAAACCGCATTTCTCACAGGTGAAAAAGTAAATGTAATTTCCAAGCGGATCAGATTGCGTTACGAACTAAAAGAACATACCTC
>JACKQG010003918.1_pt1 | contig 17738 bp, 20 predicted proteins | sample 8237621 | NCBI WGS metagenome assembly JACKQG01 (sample SAMN15677084, study PRJNA649215) | marine metagenome | biome: marine; feature: Black Sea; material: saline water; isolation source: suspended particulate matter (SPM) from the Black Sea western gyre | collected 2013-06-09/2013-06-10 | depth...
GGGTGGTTGAGGCCGCGGGCTTTCTGGGAGGGGGCGGGGGGGTAGGACTTTCTACAGGGGATAAAGGTTTAAAGTGACCGCCCGCCTCGAAGTCGTCGAAGCGATTTTTGGCCTGCCTAGCCTCCGGTGGCACAGGAACCATGGGCCTGTCCGTCTGCGCGGACAAGGCACCATGGAGCCCGCCCTCGCGGTGGCCGGGGTGACCCGCCATAATGTGAATGGAGCGATTTGGATCATAAGCGGGAACGAAGAAAGGAAAGCCGTTGATATGATCCCAGTGTGTATGGGTCATCAGCAAATGAGCCTCGCGAATATCACGCTTGAGGAACTCATTGCCAAGCTCGCGAATGCCGGTACCTGCATCAAGAACAAAGATATGGTCGCCGACACTGACTTCAATACAACTGGTGTTGCCACCGTATTTAATGTGCTTGATCGACGGGCATGCAATTGAGCCACGTACCCCCCAAAATCGAACGTCAAACGCCATTCAAATGCTCCAGAATTTCCATGCCGAACCACCAACTCCATTTATATTGGCGATTCAACACCGTAACACAATATTTTTGTTAGCGATTGTAATCAATCGCACACGTCTGGAAGATAATAGAAAGGGCGTTTAAGACACCATGAATCCTGATTCCCTGCCTTCAAGAGCTTCAGCAGCAGCGGTTGTCGCGGTGCTGATTTTCTCGAAGGCGCGTGCCTCAAGCTGGCGCACCCGCTCACGACTGATGCCATAACGCTTGCCCAGTTCGTCAAGGGTCATGGGATCTTCACTGAGGCGGCGCTCGGTGATGATATCGCGCTCGCGCTCGTTCAAATTTTCCATGGCCCGGTGCAAAAGCTGACTGCGAAAAGACAATTCCTGGCTTTCGGCAGTCATGGATTCGGGCGACGGGCCGTCATCGACCAGAGTATCCTGGAACTCGGCCCCTTCATCATCCTGCGACAGGGGTGCGTTGAGTGACGCATCCCTGGCCATCAGACGTCGGTTCATGGAATTGATCTCGTCTTCAGACACATTCATGACGTCGGCCAGCTGGGTCAACTGCTCCGGGGTCAGGTCGCCACTATCAATAATATTGAGGCGGCTTTTCATCTTGCGCAAGCTGAAGAACAGCTTCTTCTGGGCGGCCATGGTACCTAGTTTGACCATCGACCAGGAGCGCAGCACATATTCGGTGATCGAGGCCCTGATCCACCACATGGCATAGGTTGAAAGCCTGAAACCCCGTTCGGGATCGAATTTTTTGACGGCCTTCATCAAGCCAATGCTACCTTCTGAGACAAGATCAGAAACAGGCAGACCATAACCACGATAACTCATGGCGATCTTGGCGACGAGGCGCAGGTGGCTGGTCACCAGTTTATGGGCGGCATCCGTATCGCCACTCTCGGCGTAACGTTTGGCCAGCATGTATTCCTCTTCCTTTTCAAGAATCGGAAAAGTCCAGACTTCCCGGAAGTACCTGGAAAGCCCGCCATCAACGGTGACTGTTGGTAAATTCATTGTTGCCATGTCGTCATACCCTCCTTCAAGAAGCAATATGTAACGCAACGAATTCTTGGCGGAATGTCGCTGCAAAAAGTAGCCTGTAACTCCCACCAAAATGGTCAGGACAGCCTGTTTTCGGCCCCATTGGGCACCGCTAATCGTCATTCTAGCAAATACCCAAGGAGAGTCAAGGGTTTTAGAAATATACCCATTGGTTACAAAGGGTTACAAAAAATTCGACGGATCTGTGTAGGCTATTGAAACTCCACCCTTTTCCTTGAGCGCGATCAGCCTTATGTATGGGATCAATGAAACGAAAACTAAAAATCCTGCTTGCCCGACCGCGCGGCTTTTGCGCCGGTGTGGTGCGCGCCATTGATGTCGTCAACAAAGCGATTGACCGCTATGGTGCGCCAATCTACGTGCGCCATGAAATTGTCCATAACAGGCGGGTTGTCAAAACCTTGCGCGAACGTGGTGCGGTGTTTGTTAAGGAACTTGATGAAATTCCAACCGGTGGGGTTACCATTTTCAGCGCCCACGGTGTCGCCGAGGCGATCGAGGCGGAAGCCGGTGAGCGTGGACTGCCGGTTATTGATGCGACCTGTCCGCTGGTCTCGAAAGTCCATGCAGAAGGTCGCCGTCACGCTGCGCAAGGCTTGGAAGTGATCATGATCGGCCATAACGGCCACCCCGAAGTGGAAGGCACGCGGGGCAGAATCCCCGGCGGCGTTCAGGTCGTCTCTTCAGTTGAGGATGTCACTGAACTGAACGTAAAAGACCCGCAAAAACTTGCCTTTGTTACCCAGACCACCCTCAGCGTCGATGACACCCGTGACATTATTTCGCGGTTGAGGGAACGCTTTCCGGCCATTGAAGGCCCCGACCTGAACGACATCTGCTACGCCACCCAAAATCGCCAAAGCTCGGTACGTGAGCTGTGCCAGCAAATCGACCTGTTGCTGGTGGTCGGCGCCAAAAACAGCTCGAATTCCAACCGGTTGAAGGAAATTGGCACGGAAATGAAGGTGCCAAGCTATCTCATTGACGATGCGGACGCATTTGACGAACACTGGCTTGAGGGCATTGATACCATCGGCATTACAGCCGGTGCCTCGGCGCCTGAAGAACTGATCAATGAATTACTGGATAGGTTGGCAAACCTCGGCGAGACCACAGTCGATGAAATTTCCGATCTGGTCGAAAACATCCAGTTCAAGTTGCCAAAAGCACTGAACGCCCTTTAAGACCTGACAACACAATCAGCCGCCAGATGGCCCGACCTGACGGCCCCTTCTATGGTCGCCGGCAGGCCGCTCTGCGTCCAGTCACCGGCCAGCAGCAGATTGCTCCAGCGGGTGCGCGTTGCAGGCCTTAGGCGGACCTGTTCGGGGCTTTGTTCAATGGTCGCGCGTTTTTCCTTGATGATGCGATGACGGCCAACGGGGGCATCGCCCAACTGCAAGGCGGTACAAACTTCCGCCCACAAAATCTTTGCAATGTCCCCGGCGCTTTTGGCCACCAGATCATCAGCGGCGCTGATCGTCACCGAGGCCACGTCACCGCGCACAAACAACCACTGGGATACACCGCCGACCATGCCTAAGAAATTATTGTCCTCGCCATGTTCCGGCAGCAGGAAGTGGCCGTTGACGATGGACCTGAATTTGTCAGGGGGATTTAAATCAGGAACCAGTGTTGCCGCAGCCTCGGCCGGCACAGCCAGAATTAACGTGTCGTCAGCGCCAAGGGCAACTTCAGCATCATCTGCAAAGGATAACGCCCCTGCTTGTTTTTCGGCAAAATTTATCGCCCGCAAGCGCTGGTTGAAATGAACCCGAACACCGCGTTTTTCAAGCACCGCCAATGCCGGATCAATGAAGCTTTCGCTCAACCCCAGCTTGGCAATGCCGGGGCGACAGGCTGCAGCTCCACGTCCGAAAGTCTGTTTGACGACAGGCCACATCAGGCGCGCCGCCGCCACCTCAACCGGTGTATTGAGGACGGAAACACAAAGCGGCTGCCAGAAATTCCTAAACAACGGCCGGGTGGTGTCAAAAACATCAGCGATGGTGGCGTTTTCAGACGCCCAGGCAAGCTTTAAAATACTAAGGTAGTCAAGCAGCGATGCGCCGGGCAATGCGTTGAACCCTGGCCTGATCTGCCAGCGTGCGCCATTTTCCAGATCAAGGAAAGGAAAGGCGGCCTGCTCAGGCTGGTACAGGGTATCCAGCCCACCTATGGCCCGCAAATATGCCATGGCATACATGTTCCCCGAAAGCAGCATGTGGTTGCCATTGTCTATGCGCCTTTCAAGCGTCTCATCGTAAAATGAGCGACACCGCCCGCCGCCATGGGCCGCTGCCTCATGGACGACGACGGACTGGCCCCTGTCGCTCAGACGGACGGCAGCCGAGAGTCCGGCCAGTCCGGCACCGATAATATGAACCATCATGCCCCAAGCAACCCGTAACGGATGGCAATCCAGACCCTGGTCAGGCGGGACAGGCGGACAGATGTGTTCAGGTCGCTCCAGCCACGGGCATTGAGACGCCGCAGAACCCGCTTGTATATCTCGCTCATAATAATGGCGGGACGTACCCTGGCCCGTTGTAATCCGGACAGGATGACATCGGACTGGGCAAAGTACTGTTCGGCCATCAACGCGATGTCGTCACAGACCGCCCCGATGGCCGGTGATGCCAAAACCTCTGCGGGCTCGGTTGCCTCTATACCGTGTCGCTTTAACAGTTCAAGCGGTAGATAGAGTCTGTCAATAGCGGCATCCTCCATCAGATCGCGCAATATATTGGTCAGTTGCAAGGCGCGGCCAAGGGATACGCTCAGGCTTTCTCGTGATTGCAGATCAAGGCCAAAGACCTGGGTTGATAGCCGCCCAACAGCGCCCGCTACCCGGTCACAGTAAAGTTCCAGTTCCCCAAGATCGGAGATCCTAACCCGGCCCTGAGTTTGACCGACACCGACATCCATTTCCATGCCATCGATAATGGCCAAAAAATCTGCTTGGTCGAAGTCAAAGCGGCGGTGCGCCACTGACAATGCCTGGCCGATCGGCCCGGAAGGATTTCCGGCAATGGTATTGGCAATTTCGGTGCGCCATAACTGCAACCGGGCCCGCTTGTTATCCGCTTCACCCGGGTTATCGGCAATATCGTCAACCACCCGACAGAAGGCGTAAATGGCATACATGGCGTTGCGTTTTTGCGGCTCCAGCACGCGCATGGCCCAATAAAACGAGGTATGGGCCCGCTTGACGGTCGCCGTGGCGTAGGCTTCCGCTTCAAGGGTATCGGACATCATCATCTGCTCAAGAGTCCTCTGATCGAACAAACCAGCAACTCAGGCTTGCTCAATTCGATACGTCGTGACAGCGGGTCGTGCTTTTTCAGTTTGCTGTTAAGCGCCCTGGCGATTTGAAAAATAACCGATGCTTCAAAACCCAGCCTGCTTGAGTACAGGTTACCGCTCAAGGACCCGGCATCAAGCAAAAGTGTGTCGATGCCGTGAGCCATCCAATCAAGCACCCGGCGCAAGGCGGGTGAAACCTGGGCGGCCCCCAAATCGGCAAAAACAGCACCGGCATCGCTCATCCAGTCGCCGGGCAGATAGACGCGGCCCAATGTGCGATAGTCATCGCCACAATCCTGGACGTGATTTATCAACTGCAAGGCAGCGCATAGGGCGTCCGAGGGCCAGTAACCAAGCCTGCAACCACCGTGCAAATCAATCAGGTAGCGACCGACCGGGGCAGCCGACAAACGGCAGTAAGCCATGAGTTCCGACCAGCTGTCATAGCGGGATTTCACGGCGTCCTGCCTGAAGGCGGCAAGGATATCCAGACAATGCTGAGGCGAAACCCCGGTATCATTCAGACTTTCGGCCATGTTGAGGGCATTTTGGCAGGCACGATCATTGCTGCCCTTGCCAAGCAAAACGTTCTGAAAGCCCTCTAGGCGCTGGTTTTTTTCCTGGGGCGACAAATCCGGGCTGTCGGCGATATCATCCGCGGCACGGGCGAATGCGTAGAAACAGGCGACGTGTCGGCGCAAGCCCTTGGGCAACAATACCGAACCAACCGGGAAATTTTCGTAAGCAGCATCCTTGCCCGACGGCATTTCAACAGGATCTGCGGTAATCAGGTTAACCGACCCGCTTGCGAAGCTCTGCAAGCAAGCCTTCAACATTACCGCCGTGCTGGCGGATAACCGAGGCGAATTCAGAGCGCTGTGTCTGGCCCATGCTGACGCCTTCGACCAGCACGTCAATGATCTTGAAAGTCACACTGTCACTGGTACGAACACGCCAGTCCACATGTACGGGTTGGGTTCCCTGACGGGCAATTTCTGAAAACACCACAGCGTCCTTGGGATTATTGACCAGGGATTTGACAATTTTCAGACTCTCACCGGAATAGCTGGAAAACCTGTCTACATAGGTGACGACCAGCAGTTCCTCGAAAAGGTGCAGGTATTCGGTCTTTTCAGCGTCGCTGGCCTTTTTCCAGTGCCGCCCCAGAACCCAGCGGCCAATGGTTTTAACGGCAAAATTATCAGCCAGCATGACGCGGAAGAGTTTCTCGCGATCCTGCTTTGAGGTATCGGGCTTTGTCAGCGCTTCAATCGCCTGATTGGCCAGACCCGATATAAACTGCTCAGCATTCTTGCCTGGATCATCGGCAGCAACGGACAACGGCCCAATCGCCAATATCAGGACGAAACCTAAAACCCAGACCATAAAAAAACGTCGTAAAAGCATTGCTAAAATCTAAGCCTTAATTCTGACAATAGTATGACGCCCCCATGGGGGTCGGAGGCATAATATAGAATCTGAACGATGAGACAAGAAACTAAAAAAAGCCCCATCCCGTCAGAGATGAGGCTTTTTGTCTTATTGGCTAAAACGGCTATTTCAGGGTTTTCAGATAGGCAATAACGTCCTCGCGATCGTCTTCTTTTTTCAATTTCAGAGACATTGAGGTTTTCTTGCCGTTATACTTTTTCGGGTTTTCCAACCATTTATCGAGGTTATCCTCATCCCAGACGCCATCGTCCGCTGAAAGAGCCTTATACTTTGAAAAATCCGTGCCAGCGACTTCACGACCGTAAACACCAAACAGATTTGGCCCGGACTTGTGCTTTCCGCCACTATCAACGGTATGGCAGCTCTTGCATTTCTTGAAAACCTTCTCACCTTTGTCTGCGTCGCCATCAGCCATGGCGGAACCCGAGAACAGGGCAACGGTTAAAGTTGCAGCAAGGGCGAATGCGGATACAATCTTCATGGGTAAACTCCTTCAAAACAAGCTATTGGATGAGATAATCCAATCATCACACTTAAATTCCATAGCTTAAATTCTATTTATATATGCTCGATGGTATAGCCGAAAATTTCTGGCAGTAACTTAACCATGGTCAAGTCCTTACTTTTCCCGATCGCCACGGGCGGCGTTGATGACATAGCCATGACCGCCTTTTCTGAACGGTTGAATCAGCATTTTATCAAGCCGTTGGTCCTCAGGATCACGGAACATATTAATACCGATTGTCATCTTATCGTGGCCTGCCTCAGGTTGCGCCTGATAGGTCCCAAACAGGCGATCCCACCAGGGCATATTGAAGCCAAAGTTACTGTTGGTTTCGGATTGGATCACTGAATGATGAACCCGGTGCATGTCGGGGGTGACGATGAACAATCTAAGCACCCCGTCAAGAGCCAGATTTAGCCGTATGTTGCCGTGGTTAAACATGGCGGTGGCATTTAGCAGAACCTCGAAAATAATGACTGCAACCGGCGACGCCCCCAGCACGCTGACGACGGCAAGTTTAATCAACATCGAGAGAATGATTTCGACGGGATGAAAACGCGCCCCGGTGGTGACGTCGTAATCCAGGTCTGCATGATGCATCCGGTGCAACCGCCACAGCACGGGAACCGCATGAAACATGACATGTTGCAGATAAATCGCGGCATCAAGCAGGGCCACGGCCAGTATCACCTCGAGCCACAGCGGCAATTCAATCATGTTGAACAACCCCCAGCCACTGGCCGAGACATTTACCGCCATGGCGACGGCGGCGACCGGAAACAAAACCCGCATCAAACCCGTGTTTAGAACAACGATACCCAGGTTTGACGGCCAGCGTTGCCAGCGGCCAAGACTGCGCTGGCGTCTTGGCATCGCCGTTTCCCACAGGGCGACCACGGCAAAAACGCCAAAGAAAAAACCAAGGCGGATGACCGGTTCAAATTCAAGAATGCTGTCAAACAATATTTCATGCCCCCCTGAAACACGACCGAGGTTAGCATTCGACCCGCAATCCGGTCAATTTACCAGCTTTTCGGGTTAAACCGTTAAGGCTTGCCGCTTTCGACGCACGCCAACTGTTTGACAATATCGTTATCGACCAGGCCCGGGAACAAGCGCTGGACCATAACAAAAAAGCGTTCCGGACCCATGGGGTATGCGCTGCGGGCATCATTTTCGATGGCCCCGACAATGTTACCCGCAACCACTTCGGGGGCATCGAGTTTCATTTTCATCGGTTCAATCAGGTGTTCGAATGCGCTTGTCGCACCCGTCCTTGCGGCACGCGGGGCGATATAGGTGACCGCCACCCCGTCTGCCTTCAACTCCCGTCTCAAGGCATCAGAAAATCCCCTAACACCGAATTTTGTCGCCGAGTATCCGGCGAACAGGGGAAAGGCGATGTCTCCGAACATGGAGCCAATATTGACGATACGCGACGGCTTCGCCTTTTTAAGCAGTGGCATGAAATCCCGGCACAGAGCCATGGGTGCGACCAGATTGACGTTCGCCATCATCTCAAGGGCTTCGTCGCTGGCTGCGTCCAGTCGGCCTACGGATACCACACCGGCGTTATTTATGAGAATTTTCAGCTCACCGAATTCCTGTTCCACCTTACCAAACAGCATCTTGCGATCTACCGGACTGGTGACGTCGGTGCGAACAAGATGGGCTTGTTCAGGCACCGCCAACAGGCTTCGGGTTTCCCTCAACCCATCTTCATTTAAATCGGCCAGAACCAACCGCGCGCCTTTTTGTGAAAGGGCCTGGGCCAGCGCCCGACCAATACCGGAACCGGCACCGGTCAGCACAATCGTTGCATCATCAATACGCATTAGCTGGATGTCCTGTTGACGTCGATATCCCGAAAGATATCGCCGTAGAGTCTGTAAAAGTCTTTTGCCGAATTGATAATGAGTTTCTGTATCTGTTGATCGGAGATGGTGTTGACCAGGCTCTCGAAAAACGCCACATGTTCGATATCGAGAGTTCCGTGTGATGTCAGGTAGGAGAATGCTTGCAGCGATTCGTCACCTAAACTTTCGGCGATCGATTTGGCCGCCTTGTCAGCCAGCAACATGGACATGCCTTCGAGCACATGTACCATGCCCAACAAGGCATAGGGGCTGACCTTGTCGAGCTGGAAATAGGCGTGGGAGACCATGACACGACAAGCAAGCCGGGCCTGACCAGCACGTACCGCCTGATCATCAAAACCAAGGGCCCGGATATCGTCCAGAATCCACTCATCATGCCCCTCTTCTTCCCGGATGTATTCCTGCAGGGCCGTTTTATATGTTTCATCCTGCGGGCCACAGCGCTCCAGAGCTGCCTGCAGCAACGGGCAGGTATGACGGACATGGTGATAGGCCTGACTGAGAAAGTCGGCGTACAGGTTTCTCGAAACCCCGTTTTCCACGACATGCGAGATCAGGCGGATCGAGATGAAATCGGCACGTTCCTGTGCCGTCTGGTCGAGAAGCTCCTGATAAAATGACATAACTTGTTTCCTGTTTATCAGCCTGTAGCAAGGTCCGGTTGGCTGATCACCCGCCACGACCCCGGACGCGCATAGTCTGGCGCTTGATGACAGAGTTCAGCGATCAATTGATCTACCGCCTCGGGATTTGCTGCCGCAAACCAGCGAGCGCCCGACAGGGAAGGGATAATAGAAACCCGGGTCCGGTTTTGTCCGTGACCCTCTAGGGAGCATCCGGCGATTCTGCTATCGCTTGCAATCATCGCCTCGATCCATTCAGGACTGACGTTGCGTCCGTTGGCCAACACAAGAAGATTGTCGAGGCGGCCCATGATGTGCAGATTTCCCTCCTCATCCATGCTGCCCAAATCCCCGGTATGCCAGCAACCAGAGACAGCCTCACCATGAAGGTATCCATCCATTACAGAGGGGCCGGAAACGACGATTTCACCATCGACAATGGTCACATCCAGACCATCCAGAGGCTTACCAACACTGCCCGCCAACCGTTCCCCAGGTCGGCTAAGGGCGACCACCGAACAACATTCAGTCAATCCATAACCTTCCTGTACGGGAATCCCCAGATTAACCGCCTGTACGACCATGGCCGGCGCCAACGGCGCACCGCCAACGGCAACAAAGCGAAGATTCTCTGGCGCCCTGCCCCCTTGCGCTGACAGGAAGGCGACCCATGCCGCCAGGAATTCCGGCACCAGAACGCTAATGGTCGGCTGCGTCCGTTCCATTGCACTGGCCAGTTTCGACGGGTCGCCCGCCATCAGGGAAGTAGCAACATCACAGGCAATGGTGACGTGCGCACCAGCCAGAACGGAAACGCAAATGCCGCAAATCTGTTCCAGCAAAAGGGCGAAGGGAAGCACCGACAGATAATGATCCTCTGCCCCGGCATCGACAGCCTGTTTCAGGGCGGCGGCACTCCAGTCAACCTGTGCGGCGCTCAAGCGGACACCTTTTGGAGCCCCGGTGGTGCCCGATGTATAAACGATAAGACGGGGTTGTCCCCCTGAATGAACAACGCCGTCCGTTTGCTTAATATGGTCACTGATGAGACTAATCGGCAGACCGGGAGAGCTCGCAAGATGCGCCATTTCATCGCTACATATGACGTGCGCTGCGGTGGAATCGCCGACAATATGATCAAGCTGCTGTTTGGAAAAGAACGGCGGCAGGGTGACGATGGTCTTTCCGGCCCGGGCCAGCCCAAGCCAGCCCGCCACCCAGTCAATACCGTTGGGTGCAAGGATGGCGATGACATCGGGCAAATCCCGAACCCCTGAGGCGACAGCATTTGTCATCGCCTCGAGTTCATCATAACCGACACGACGTTCACCATCACTGAACGCAATCCTGTCCGGACAATCTTTGGCTTGCTTGCGAAGCGCCGATAAAACCTTATGCACTGATAGCGACTCCGGCATCAAGCGGGGGTGGCGGTTCGGAGATCGAAAGCATACTGTCGTGCACGGCCACGACTCGCGGGTTGGTGTCGTAATAACCTCCCCACTGGTCCGGGTCCTCTACACAGTCGATACTTGTCTGGCCAATATCAAGCACCGGCACACCGTTACGCCTGAGGATCGCCCGCAATCGTTCCGTCGCCGTGAAAAAAGCCCAGGATACGGATCGTTGTCGCAACAGAACGACAATGTGTTTGATCAAAAACAGGCTGACGCCGGGTTTTGCTCCGACCAGGGAGGTTACTTCGGCAATCTGCTCGCGACCCACCGAAGATGCCCAGGCCTGATCAAGAATCCGGTCTATAGGCTGTGACAGGTAGCGTTCGGAAAAAAAGCCATCCCCACTAAAACGCAATCCGGCCGCACAAACAGGCTTGCTATTGTTATCGACAAGGGCGACCAGCAATGCGGGGAAGTCATTGATACTGGCGCCATATTCTTCGGCGTAGACCGTTTTGATAAAGTCTTCAACGCGTCTGCGAAGAAGATGGCGACGATTAATTTTCAGGAACTGCATATCTTTTCGCTCCGCCGTCAATCAACGCAGTTCGTAGCTGATGTCTGATCCGTCATCGCCCTTGAACTGGACTTGCACAAGGGTGCCTGCGGGATCGAACCAAAGCTCGCGCTCCAGATCGCCCGAAAGACGGTAATGCCGTGCGGCTATTTTGCGGCCCTTAACCATGACTTGATCCTGACCCAGGTCATCAACCGTGATCGCCATCATCTTGCCGTCCAGGGTGTTGATAAGGGCCGTGTTTTTGACTGTATCGGGATGCCACAGGCTGGCCGGCATGGCCCCGTATGCGGCGACACTCAATTTGCCGTCACCGTTAATTTTCAAATTGTTGCCGCCAAAGGAAACTTTCAGTTTATGGTTTTTGCCATCATCATTGGTGGTTGAAAAGGTGCTGACCATCTTGCCACGATGCCATTCCTCAATGGCCTTGTGTTCAAAACGATAAACCGTCAGGAACGCCACCTTGACCTTGATATCGGTGTTGATGTCGACAACCATCCGCGCGCCCTTTTCCCTGAAGGTATAGGCGTGGGTGCCGATAGGATCGCCGTTACGAAGCACCGTGTATGACAAATCCGCCGGAGCGTTTGCATGTGTCTGGCTTGAAGAAATAAAAACCGATGCCATCAGGATGGCAACGAGAGTAAGTAAGCGCATAATGGTCTTCTCCCCTGGAACGATAACTGATACGTGGGCGGAGATTACCGGAGAGAATCTGAACCTTGCCTGAATACCCGACTACCCATATGGATGGGGTGGTTGCATGGTCAGAAGTTGACAGAATCCTCTGTCGGGCGATGATGTCCTATGATTTTTTTCAATAAAGCACGCGCCATACTGGTTCTATGTAGTTTTATCGCCTGCCTTGCCGGGTTCCTGCCCGCACATGCCGGTGCCCAGTCGAGCAAGAACGAAAAAGTGAAGATTGGCGTTCTTGCCTTTCGCGGTGCTGAAGTTGCTTTGAAACGATGGGCGAAAACGGCAGCTTATCTGGGCGAATCCATTGAAGGCTACAGCTTTGAAATGGTGCCGCTTTCCCTATCAGACATGAAAAAATCCGTATCTGCCGAAGAACTGGATTTCGTGCTGACAAATACCGGCAATTATGTCGATCTTGAAGCCCGCTACGGCATCACCCGTATTGCAACGCTGCGCAGCCCGAGCACGGTACGCGCCGGCAATGTCTTTGGCGCCATTATTTTCAGCCGCGCTGATCGCCAGGACATCCAGTCCCTTGGAGACCTTAAAGGAAAATCTTTCATGGCCGTCGAGCGTAACGGGTTTGGTGGCTTCCAGATGGCGTGGCGTGAACTCATGGAGCACGGCATTGATCCCTTTGATGATTTCTCCTCACTGACCTTCACCGGCTTTCCCCAGGACCAATCGGTCAAGGCTGTGCTTGACGGGCGGGTCGATGCGGCAACCTTTCGCACCAATACCATGGAAATCATGCAGGCGGAGGGAAAGATCAACATGCAGGATTTCCGAATACTCAATGCCAAAAAATATCCTGGTTTTCCCTTCGCGGTATCGACAAGGCTTTATCCTGAATGGCCATTCTCGCGGATGAAGGGCACGTCGCAGGAATTGGCCCAGAAAGTCGCGATAGCCCTGCTGTCGATGCCCGCGACAAGCCCGGCTGCGTTAACTGGACACTATGGCGGATGGACGGTGCCGCTTGATTATCAACCCGTGCACGAGCTGTTTCGCGAATTGCGCATCGGCCCATACGAGGATTTGGGAAAGATCACATTTGCCGATATCCTAAAACAGCACAGCCACTGGATCATCCTGATTGCCACCCTTCTCGTTGTTACCGTTATCTGGGCGACCTGGATCGAAGTTCTCGTTAAACGCCGGACGAAGGAGCTTTCAGATACCAACCTTGAACTGGAACGCCAGATTTCAGAACGCATTCGGGCCGAAGAGGAAGCCTTTCACAGGCGCGCCGAATTGGCCCATGTAGAACGCCTCAATACCATGGGCGAAATGGCCTCGGGCTTCGCCCATGAGCTCAATCAACCACTGGCCGCTATCGTCAATTACGCGCGTGGTTGTATTCGGCGCATTCAGAAGAAGCAATGCGACAACGAGATGATCCTCGATACCCTGGATCAGGTTACCCTGCAGGCTACCCGCGCCGCCGAGGTTATCAAGCGTATCCGCGCCTTTGTTCGCAAGGACGAACAGCAACGAACTGACGCCGATATCAATCATGTCATTAATGCTTCTCTGGCTTTTATGAAAGGCGATGTGGAACGCCAGAACATTAAAATCGAACTCGATCTTCAGCCAAACTTGCCCGCCGTCACCATTGACCACATACAGGTTGAGCAAGTGATCCTGAATTTGCTTCGCAACGCCTTTGAAGCAATGAGCGAAACACCGGCTACAGCCCATATCCTGAAGATCCGTACCCGGGCTTCTGACGAAGGGGATATTAGTGTTTGCGTTATCGATACCGGGCCAGGTGTTATGCAGGATAAGGAAACCATGTTTGATCCTTTCGTCACCTCCAAAACCAATGGCCTGGGACTGGGTTTGTCGATCAGCAGGTCAATTGTTGAAGCACACGGCGGACGCCTTTTCATCGACAGCAACAACGGACCGGGCGTAACATTGACCTTTACCCTGCCAATAGCTGACACTGTTGATACTCTTGAAGAGGGGGGCTAATGAACACTCCAGAGCCGGTTGTTTATGTTATTGACGACGATGACGCGGTGCGCAAATCCCTGACCTGGCTGATTTCGTCAGTCGATCTGAACGTCAAGGCCTATGCCTCGGCCACGGCCTTTCTATCGGATTGTGAAAAGGTTCAAACCGGCTGCCTGATTACCGACATCCGTATGCCCGGACTAAGCGGTCTTGATTTACAGATCGAGCTTGAACGACGGGGTATTGATATCCCGGTTGTCGTCATTTCCGGTCATGGCGATGTACAAACCGCAGTCAGGGCGATGAAAGCCGGTGCCTTCGATTTCATTGAAAAACCCTTCAACGATCAGTTGCTACTCGACCTGGTCCATAAGGCCGTCTCGCAAAGCATGTCCTCGAGCGAAACCCATACCCAACTGGCGGAGTTACAGGCACGCGAAAACAGCCTGACGCCACGCGAGTTGCAGGTTCTGGAGCTGATTGCCATGGGGGAACCCAATAAAAGCATCGGTCACAGCCTGGAAATCAGTGACAAAACCGTCGAAGCCCATCGCGCAAAAGTGATGAGTAAAATGAAGGCAAGCTCATTAGCAGAGCTTGTAAAAATGGTTTTGATGTTGAACGGCAACGAGGGTTAACCCTTGCCTGTTTTGTAGATATCCCCAATTTATCCCTTTGACCAATACGGATAGGTTTTCAAGGAGGAAAATTAGCGGGATCAAAAATATTTCCCGTATCCAGCAAGCGGTCAGTCAGGGAGGCGACCGGAGCAAATGGCGACACCGTCGTCAACGTTCAACATGGGAGAGAGAAATTGAAATTTCGTATTTTAACGATTATTGCCGCGGCTTTTTTGGCCATTTCCGCTTTGTCTACCGGTGCCGATGCTGGTGAGCGTTACGGCAAGCAAAAAGTCGTTTACCACATAAATTATCCGGGCGGCGAGGACGACAAGGCCTACAAAGGTGCCATGCGCAACGTCCAGAACCACATCAACGCGGTCGGTGCCAGTAACCTTGACCTTAAGGTCGTTGTTCACGGCGGCGGTATTGGCATGATGTTATCGGCGAAAAATACTGGCGATCTACAATCCGCCATCGCCAACCTGAAATCGCAGAACGTCACCTTCCAGGTTTGTGCCAATACCCTGAAAGGTAAAAAGATATCACAGGATTCATTGTACGAAGTATTCGATGAAGACATCGTGCCTTCTGGCGTCGCTGAACTGGCCCACTTGCAGGCCCAGGGCTACACCTACATCAAACCCTGAGACGACAATAGATGTGCGGGCAATCAGCCAACCATTCTAAAGGGTTGGGACTGATTGCCCGCACGCGATAGCAGCGAGATCATTTATGGGAAACCACCCCGCCAACCCCGGCTTGATAGGACGACGCGATTTTGTCATGACGGGCAGCGCCAGTGCGCTGTTCATGACGATCGCGCCACTAAGCGCCCAGGCAACGCCTGAAGGTGCCTTGGCTGCTATTGAAAAGGTTATTGGGGCGAAAGCGCCGAAAAAGGGCAAGATCAAAGTCATCTTGGCCGAAATTGCTGAAAATGGCGGCACGGTGCCTTTGAAGGTGTCCGTCGACAGTCCCATGACCCCTGAAGATCACGTTCAGGCCGTTCATGTATTTACTGATGGCAACCCCTTTCCGGAAGTCGCCAGTTATTACATGGGGCCCCATAACGGCAAGGCTTTCCTGTCAATCAGGCTGCGTCTTTTGAAAACGCAAAATGTTATCGCTGTTGCCGAAATGAGCAATGGCGAAACCTTTATCAGTCGTAAAAACATCAAGGTCACCATTGGTGGCTGTGGCGGTTGACGGAGAACTCAATGGCGAAAAGAAATATTAAACCCCGTGTTCGGGTTCCCAAAGAAGTCAAAAGGGGAGATGTGTTCGAGGTCAAAACCCTTGTCACCCATCCCATGGAAACTGGCATGAGAGTCGAGAAGGAAACCGGCCAGAAGATCCCCCGTGAAATCATTTACAAGTTTATCGCCACCTATAACGGCCATGAGGTTATGAAAGCGATCTGGCACCCGGCCATGTCGGCCAATCCCTACTCAGCCTTTTATGTTGTAGCATTGGAAAGCGGCCCCATGACATTCACCTGGACTGACGACAACGAGGAAACCTACACGAAGGAAGTTATGCTCAATGTTGTCGGTTAACTGATGAATATCGCCCTTAACAATGCCGTCAATGAAACCAAATACTTTCAGGAACAGGGCTGCAAATACCTGCGACCCCAGTTTTTTTATCTGGCGTCCATCAACTGAGCCAATATCTGGGTCAGGATCAGTTCCATTGCCAACCCCATTTTGCCGCCAGGGACGACAATGGAATTGCGCCTGGACATCCAGGAATTATCGATTTTTGACAGCAGGAACGGGAAGTCGATATCGAACTTGTCCGGATCGCTAAAGCGGATAACGATGACGCATTCATCGACGGTGGGGACTTCCGTGGCAAAGAACGGGTCGGAGGTATCGACAGTCGGCACCAGTTGAAAATTGATGTCGGTGCGCTGAAACTGCGGGATCAGGTAATGCACATATTCGTGCATCCGTCTTAAAATGGTGTCGATCACCGCCTGTTCGGAATAACCGCGCTGGTTGATGTCGCGATGAATTTTCTGAATCCATTCCATATTGATGATCGGCACGATGCCCAGCTTCAGATCGACGTATTGGGCGACGTCGGAATCCTCGGTAACGACGCAACCGTGCAGCCCCTGATAGAACAGCATGTCTGAATTTTCCGGCAAGGCCTCCCACGGCGTAAAATCACCGGGCTTCAGGCCCGCAAGACCAACCTTGTCCACGGCACTTTGAGAATGCAGGTACTGACGGCGCTGGCCGGTACCGTTTTCGCCGTAACAGCGGAACAATTCCTCCAGTTCGGCAAATAAATTTGCCTCAGGACCGAAATGGGAAAAATGCGGATTGCCCTCGCTCACCGCCTTTTCAAGTTCCTCGATCATTTTGGTACGGCTGTAACGGTGAAAACTTTCACCTTCGACGCACGCTGCATTGATTTTAAGGCGCCTGAAAACGTGGGCGAAGGAATCCATGACGACCGGGGTGGCAGCCCCGGACGGACGTGCAAGGGCGACAATGGGGTGTTTACTGGACACCTTTATTTATCCATCATTTTCCGCAGGATTGGCGCCAGTATCAACTCCATGGCCAATCCCATCTTGCCACCGGGAACAACAATGGAGTTGCGCCGCGACATCCAGGAATCGTGGATCATTTGCAGCAGGTACGGGAAATCAACATCGAAATCATCGGGCTGCCTGAAGCGGATAACAACGAGGCTTTCATCGGGTGTTGGAATATCACGGGCGATAATCGGATCCGATGTATCGACGATCGGCACCCGCTGGAAGTTGATGTCCGTACTTTTAAACTGCGGCACGATGTAGTGAACATAGTCGTGCATACGTCGCAGGATGGTATCCATCACCGCCTCGTTGGAATAGCCGCGCTGGCTGGTGTCGCGATGGATTTTCTGAATCCATTCAAGGTTGATAACCGGAACAACGCCGATTTTAAGATCAACGTACTGGGCCATGTTGACCTCTTCGCTAACAACACAGCCATGCAGTCCTTCAGAGAACAGCAAATCCGTGGTCCCAGGGCTGGTTTCCCCATGGGCGAACTCACCAGCGCCAAGGCCGTCGTAAGGAGCGCCCCCGTCATCAGTTTTCTAATTCCAGCAGCGCCTGCCACCCACCTTGTCCCTCTAAACCATGACGATGTCTTGAAC
>JACKQG010003919.1_pt1 | contig 17738 bp, 25 predicted proteins | sample 8237621 | NCBI WGS metagenome assembly JACKQG01 (sample SAMN15677084, study PRJNA649215) | marine metagenome | biome: marine; feature: Black Sea; material: saline water; isolation source: suspended particulate matter (SPM) from the Black Sea western gyre | collected 2013-06-09/2013-06-10 | depth...
CCTCCTCTTTCTTTAACTAGCATGCATTCTTTTTTGAAAGCAAACTACGAAGGCAAAGTAAATCTTTTAGATTTAAACTTAGAGTTCCATAAACTTAGATTTTCTTCATACCAAGAATATTTTCAGAATAAAGATAAATGGAGTAATTACGATGAAGTTTCAAGTGATTTTTTCAAAGAAAGTTCTAAGGTTTATTCGAAAAGCAATAAATCAGTTGTAAATGGGCATAACCCAGAATTATTTGATGAACTACTTAAACAAATAATTGATGAGAAGCCCGATTTAGTTGCATTCAGCCTAGTTTATTCTAGCCAAGCATTTTATGCTCTTGGGATGCTTAAAGCTCTTAGAGGCAAAATAAAGACTGTTATTGGAGGTCCTGCTATTAATGAAAAGCTAAGTTTGGTTGCTGACAAAACTCTTTCTAACGAAGTTGAATTACTAGAATTTATTTCAGATAAAAAAATTGATACTACAAAACTTAACTTTAATTATTCAACTGAATTTAAACTAAGTAATTACTTTACGCCCAATCCAGTTGTTCCAATAAGAACATCGAGTAGTTGCTATTACAAACAATGTGTTTTTTGTACACATCACAACAATGTGAAATACGTTGAATATCCATTAGATTTGATTAAGAAACATATTGTGTCATCAAATCAAAAGTATTTTTTCTTAATAGATGACATGATTTCTGCAAAAAGATTATTAGAATTTGCAGACATAGTTAAAGATTTAAATATTAAATGGACTTGTCAATTAAGACCTACAAAGCATTACACTAATGAAGTATTAAACAAGTTAAAAGAAGCAGGCCTGAAAATGGTTATATGGGGTGTTGAGTCTGGAAATCAAAGAATCCTAGACCTGATGAAAAAAGGAACGAATGTTTTAGATGTGAAGAAAGTACTTGAGAATTCACACCATAACAAAATAAAAAATGTTGCTTACATTATGTTTGGATTTCCCACAGAAACAAAAGAAGAATTTTTGGACACAATAAACTTCTTGAAAGATAATTCTGATAATATTGATTTAGTTTCTACAAGTATTTTTGGATTACAGAACAATTCAGCGATGTATGATTCGCCTGAATTTTTTGGAATAAAGAATATTTGCAAAGAAGAAAGAACTGTTTTAGAGCCAAAAATAACTTATGAAACATCAGCTGGTCTTACTAAGAAAGAAGTGATGACTATGAGAAGTAATTATAAAAAAACTTTAGACAAAATCAATAAATACCCTAAAGGCATGAATTACTTTAGAGAACACATGTTAGTCATATAATATTTTTGATACGGTTTAATCAAAATAATCTTCACAGTCAAAAACAAAAATATTTTTGAGCAAAGATTATTTTTAATCAAAATAATCTTCGTATTCAAAATTCTTTATTCTACCTTCAAAAGTACAGCTTCCAGTTTCTTCAATTAGATTTCCATGTAAAAACTCTCGGAATTCATTTATCAATGATTTACAATCTGTGCATCTTCTAAAATCAGTTCCAATCTCGACTTCAAATTCTTTATCTGTGATTTTTGTTAGTTTATTAGGAACCACTGCTCGATTCTTGAAGTAACCATAAATAGTATTTACAAATGTATTATCATTGAATGCATCTGATAAAACAAGTCTTAGAACACATTTTTTTGGAGTTGTAAAACTAACTATTTCTCGTTTAATATTCATGCATCTTTGAGACTGCATTTTTCTTTTATCATCTTCTTTTTTAGCTATAACACTTCCAGGAAGTTTTAAGCTGCCATCAGAATTAAATTCTATCATTAAAAAACTTCGAACCACGTTTGTTTATAATCTTTTTCTTTTAAGAAACAAAATTTATAAAACAATTTACTATCGTGTTCTTTATGGAGTCTTTTTCACAGCTTAATCTGAAGCAAGATATAATTGCCGCCTTAGATAGCTTGAAGTTCAAGGAGGTCTTTGAAGTTCAAGAAAAAGTTATTCCATTAATTCTTCAGGGTAAAAATGTTGTTTTTACTTCTAGAACTGGCAGCGGTAAGACTATGGCTTTTACTATTGGTTTCTTGGGTAAAATCAACAAAAAACTTGGTATTCAAATGATTGTTCTTGTTCCAACTAGAGAGCTTTGTATTCAAGTAGGTAAGGAGATTCAAAGAGTTTGCGAGCCATTAAACCTAAATGTTGGTACGCTTTATGGTGGCCGAGAGATTTCAAATGATTATAGAACAACCAATAAGAAAAATCATATAATGGTTGGAACGCCAGGAAGACTAATCCAGCATGTTAATACTAAACAGATTAAAATTGGTGATACAAAACTCATTGTTTTTGATGAAAGTGATCAGATGTTTGATGATGGTTTTTTTGAAGATTGTGTTTATGTAAAGAAAAGGGCCAGTAACGATGCTCAATTAGTGCTTTCTTCTGCTACTATTACTGAGAAAGTTAAAAATTTCATGGATCATGTCATTGTTGATTATGAATTATTATCTGTTGGATCTAAAATTCCTAAGAATATTTCTCAAGAAAAATTATTTTGTAGAATTTTAGATAAGAATCACATTCTTCCTAAATTATTTTATAAGAAGAAAAGAGTGTTAATTTTTTGTAATACCAAAGTTAAATGTGACGGAATTGCAAAATTTCTCTCTGACAATAAGTTCAAGGTTAAAGCCATTAGTAGCAATTTGACTCAAAGTGAAAGATTAAATCATCTGGCTTTGTTTAGGGATGGTAAACTTCAAATTTTAGTTGCTACAGATGTTGCCGCTAGAGGTCTACATATTGAAGGTGTTGATTTAGTAATTAATTATGACGTTCCCACAAGAACAGAGTTTTATATTCATAGGATTGGTCGAACCGGAAGAACGGATAAGAAAGGTCATGCAATTACTTTTATTTGTCCTCAAGATGAAGAAAGATTTAGAATTATAGAACATAACTATAATCTAGATGTTAAAGATATCTCATAAAAATTTATTCAATTTCTAAAGCTTTAATGATTTTGTCAAGTTTCTTATTAATTATGTCAAAATCTTTACTAGAAGTTTTACTTGAACTGCCTTTTTCTTCTTTTCTAAAACAATCGCTACAAAAAATCGGTTTATTAGAAGTTGGTTTGAAAGGAACTTCACAGTTAGAACCACATGAAGAACAAACAACCTTAGTCATTTCAAAATCACGCCTATTTCTGACACCACGACCAGATCCTCTACCTGAATCTTTCCTGTTTTTAGAAAACTCTGCGAAACTTTTTTCACTACCAGAGTCTCTTTTAGAATCTCTCTTTGAAAATCGTTCTTTTGGGTCTCTTTTGTTTTTTCTATCCTTTGAATGTTCGAATTTAGGCATAAACATGTAAAATCAGTGTTAGTTTATAAGAGTATCCAAAATTAGTCTTTATTTTATGTTTCCTTTTTGCCAGTCTTTCAAGATTGTTCGGGCCATTTTATCAATGTTAGGTTGATTGCCAGCCATAACGATATTTTTAGAAATAGCTATGTTTTTAATAGATGCTTCAAAATCATCGAGAACCTCAACACCATAATAAGCCTCTATTCTACCAGGAAATTGTGCCATTATTTTCATAACTGCCAAATCAGGTTCTTTAACTTTAGTAAAGTCAACAGAGCCAATCATAGAATGTTTCTCACTTTCTTTCTCCATATATGGAATTACTCCCGGAGTGTCTAAGAATAAAATACGATTATCGCCTCTGATTTTCTGCAAACCTTTTGTATGGCCACTCATTGAACTAGTTGAAGCTGCTCCTCGTCCACTCATAGCGTTAATCAATGAAGATTTTCCGACATTAGGATAACCGAGAACTCCAACCTTAATAGACTTAGATTTCACTTTATGCTTCTGGGCTTCAATTAATATTCGTTCCCTAAGAATAGATGTTCCGTGATATTCTTTTGCGGAAACAAAAACGCAGGGTTTTAACTCTTTCTTGTATTTTTCCGTTGCATCTTTATTCCCAACCAAGTCAGACTTTGTAATAACGTAAATCAAAGGTTTACCCTCTGATCTGACTCTGTCTTCAATTTCTAAATGCCTTGTTTCATTAACGAGTCTTGCATCTAACAAGATAAGAAGCACATCTGCTTCTCTGATGACATTATTAACTATAGACCAAAAGTTTCTCATGTATATTTAGAAATAATGCTATTATAAAAATCTAATTAATTATTATACTAATTGTATCCATTTCTTAGAAGAAATCTCAATAGTTGTATCTTCTTTTGGTATGATCTTAATGGATTTATAATTTGTACCTTTCTTCTCGTTATGCTCTCTATGTGTATGGTCACAGTATGGTAGCTTCTTACTTTCTCCACACGTGCAAATCTTTACTTTTTGATCTTTTTTTAAAATTATATTAATTTTCTTTGTATCATTATCCTTAGTCATAATAATCTTTTAAGAAAAACTTCTTTAAAAATATTATTAATATTATATTCCGCCCAAAATAACCACGAATATTATTCCAATGATAAAAGAGAATATTGTACTATGGCTCCAACCAGTATTACATTTATTACAAGCAGCAGGTATGAGTTCATCACCTGAAATATATATCATCACGCCTGCAGTTGCTGCAACTATGAGCCCGATAATCATGTGTGGAATGTTTTGGAAAATGAAATGTGCAGCCAAGAATCCTAATAGTAATGGGATTGCGGTTGAGCTTGAAAGTAAGAATGCTTTCAATCTTTTTTTAGTGGCATAATAATAAGGTGCACTAGTACAAATTCCTTCAGGTATATTGTGAATTGCTATTGCAAAAGCGATTGTTAGCATCACTTTAAAGCCAGCAGCAGTTCCGATAGCAATAGCCATACCTTCAGGGAAGTTATGCAAGAATATTCCAATCATCAAGAAAACAGCTGTCTTCTTCAAGTTTTTACCCTGTTCTTGCTGATAAAGTTCCGGATGAATATGCGGAATGAGTTTATCAAGTGCAAAAATGACAAGAGAACCGATTATTATACCTATTACTGCAACTGTTACGGACGAAAGCTGAATTGCTTGGGGAATAAGTTCTAAAAAAGAAATTGCAAGCATTACTCCTCCTGCAAAAGCCAGCATATTATACATAAAATTTTCAGAAGGTTTTTTTAAAACTCCAATCAAAGAACCAATAATTGGTCCCATTACACTTATTAAAACAATAATCCAAATATTATACATCGAGAACAGTTTGGTTTATTCATTTAAAATTGTTTTTATTATTACAAATCAAAATCTTCTATAAACCCTATTATTGTTTGGTACTTCTCTAAGTACTTAAAGCCTCTATCTGTAATGGTATAATGTTTTTTTCCTTTTTTATCGAGTATTTCTTTTACAAATTCTTTTTTTAATAATTCATTAATATACTCTGTAAAACTCTGCGAGGAAAGATTTGACTGTCTCAAAAGAGGTGTTGGCTTTATAGAATTATTTTTAGCTCTGATTATCTTAAGAATGTCAAATATAACTTCTAAGCGATCTCTTTTCTTCATCATTTTAGCCATTTCAGAACTTTGAAGTAAATTATTATGAATACAACCAACGAGACAATTTCAAACACTAATTTGAGTTCAAGGGATAAAAACTTTCTCGGAAGAATAATCCATAAATTAACCACCCAAAAAATTAGAATTAGTGTATACAACACATTGTTTTTACAAAACTTTTTCTTTTTCTTCTTTGAAACAAAATTTATTACTAAAGCAACGATTAATAATGCTAATTGCAAATACGCTAAAATGTCATGTGATCTTGTTAAGAAGGTAACAACTGCCAAAACAACGGCTATAATATGTCCTACAAGAAGTAAATAATGATTATTAATTTTCTTCCAAGAAATACTAAACACCAAGTTTAATATTGCGATAGTACTCAAATATCCTATTAACATTAATATAATTGGAAATAAATAAAATCTTGGTATGAATAAATGCGAACCTCTAGTTGAAAAGAAAACTATTTCCATTAAGAAGCGAACAAGATAGGCCAATCCAAAAAATAGAAATGCATCCCTGAAATATTTTATTCCACGGTGTTTCGTAAGACTATAAGCTTCCTTTGTCTTAAAATAAATTAAGAAACAAATTATGAATATTATAATTGTATAAACAATCTGAGTTCCAAAGTTCCAAGGGTCAAAAAAATGTTGCATAGGCATATTATCACCAATCAGAATTGTTTTTTAAATATTTATATTAAAAGTGGACTTCAAGTGTACATTTAGGCTTCTTCTTGCTTATAAATAAATTCATTCATTATTTACTTTATAACTCATTCGCAAGAATGAAGGAGGTAAACAAAATGAAAAAAACAGCAATATTTGGAATACTTGCAATCTTGCTTGTTGGATTATTAACAGTTGGATTAGTAAGTGCTTATAGAGAGGATCCTAGTGTACAAGGTCCTGACTACAGCGAAGAAAGACACGAAGCAATGGAAGACGCTTTTGAGTCATTGGATTATGACGCATGGTACAATTTGATGGCAGAGAATGGCCGAAGTACAAAAGTTATGGGTGTTGTAACTGAAGATAACTTTGCAATCTTTGCACAAGCTCATGAAGCAGCAGAGAATGGAGATTTTGAAACTAGTGCAGCACTAAGAGCAGAACTTGGTTTGAACAATGGTAATGGTCCAAGAGATGGTACTGGCTTTGGAAAAGGTAAAGGTATGGGTCAAGGCAGAAATGCTGGTAATGGATTCATGAAAAAATCTTTCTTTGTTGACGCAGATAATGATGGGAGATGCGACAACGTAGGTCAAAGAATGGGTCAAAGGCAGAAAGGATTAATTGAATAAGAAGAGGAAACTCTTCTATTTTTTTTAAATAATAATATTAGTACAAATGGAAAAAACAAAAATAAATTATTGGATTGATGTAGGTTTAGCAATATCCTTTCTAGCAGTTTTTATTACTGGAATATCAAAATGGAAAATTTTGATTAGACTTTTTGGTTTTCGTTACAGCGATTTTCCAACTACAGAATTAACTTTTGTTCATGTGTGGAGTGGAATTATTATGGGATTACTTGTGTTTGTCCATTTGGCTTTGCATTGGAAATGGATTGTTTGCATGACTAAAAAAATGTTTAGACGTGCTGACAAATAATGTGGCGTATAATATTTTTCAAAAAATTTATAAACATATTTATGAATGTAAATGTGTTATGAGTTACGAACTTAAAATTTTTAAGGCATTATCTGATAAAACTCGTCTTGAGATAGTTAGTTCTCTTTTGGAAGGAGAACTTTGTGTTTGTGATATAACCTCTTATGTAAAGAGGTCACAACCCACTGTTTCTCTTCAACTTAAGAAGCTTGTCGAACTTGGCATTTTGATGTCAGTAAAGAATGGCAAAAAAAGATTATATCGCATTTCAGATCATAAAGTTTGTGACGCTTTAAGACTTTTAGGCAATAAAAGAATAAGTAAAATAAAGAATTGTTGTAGGAGGTTAAAAAAATGAAAAAAATATTGGTGTTTGTAGCAACTATTTTTCTGCTTAGCGCATTAGTGTTAGCACAGCAAGGCGGAAACAATGATCCAGGATTGGGCAGTAATGCACCTGATGGTCAAGGTCAGGATAATGACAATGGTGCTCCTGAGAACACAGGTCAAGGAATTGGACAAGATTCTGGCGAGAGTAATGGACAAGGTGCTGGAAATGAAAATTCTAGTGAAGGACAAGGAGGAAATCCTGGAACTGGGCAAGGAGAAATGAATCAAACTCAGCAACAGCTTAGAGATGGTACTGGAGATGGCAGTGGCAATCAGTTAAAGATTCAAAACAAAGAAAGATTACAAACTGGTTTACAAAATGCTCTTGGAAAAGTAAAAAATGAGGTTGCTAAGCGAGTACTACAACAGAATATGGAGATGTTTCAACAAAAATATGAATTAAAACTTCAAAAAATGCAAGGTTTTGAAGTTGATGAAGTTAATGAAGAAACAGGAGAAATAAAATTAAAAGCGAAAGAAGAAGTTAAATTCTTAGGTTTCATAAAAGGTAAAGCCACAAGAACTTATAATATTGATGTTGAAGGAAATATAAATGAGAAAAAACCTTGGTACAGATTTATGTACAAAGGGACTTCCGAATAATTTTTTTTTAACATTTATTAAACAAAGTAATATTAAAGTTTTAAAGAAAAGAAAATGTTTTCCTTCATAAACCAAAATATATAAAAGACAGTGCCGGTTCACTGTTCGAATGAAAGACGCTGCGTTAAAATATCATTCAGAGGGTTCGCCCGGTAAAGTTTCAATAAAACCTACAAAGCCTTGTAGGACTGCTGAAGATTTATCTTTGGCTTATTCACCAGGAGTTGCTTATCCTTGCTTAGAAATAAGGGATAATCCTGAAGACGCTTACAAATACACTTCTAAAGGCAATATTGTCGGTGTTATTAGTAACGGAACAGCAGTTCTTGGTCTTGGTAACATTGGTGCATTGGCAGGTAAACCAGTTATGGAAGGAAAAGGAACTCTCTTCAAGCGATTTGCAAACATAGATGTTTTTGACATTGAAATTAATGAATTAGATCCTGATAAATTAATTGAAGTAATTGAAAAAATTGCTCCAACTTTTGGTGGTATTAACTTAGAAGATATCAAAGCTCCTGAATGTTTCAAAGTAGAAAAAGCACTCATCGAAAAACTAGATATACCTGTTTTTCACGACGACCAACATGGAACTGCAGTTATTGCATCAGCAGGTTTACTAAACGCTTTAGAAATTGTTAATAAGAAAATTGATGAAGTTAAAATTGTTGTTTCTGGTGCGGGTGCAGCAGCAATTGCAATTAATCATTTACTATTAGATTTAGGTGTGAACAAAAAGAATATTTATATGTTTGATAGCAAAGGGCTTATAACAAAGAGCAGAGATAATTTGAACGAATACAAAGAGTTCTTTGCTCAAGAAGAAGAACAAACATTAAAAGAAGCAATGAATGGTGCAGATGTATTTTTAGGATTATCAGTTGCAAATTTATTAAGTAAAGAAATGGTTGCATCTATGGCCAAAGACCCAATAGTTTTCGCCATGGCAAACCCTAATCCAGAAATAACATATCCTGATGGCAAAGAAGCTAACCCTGATATTATTATGGCTACTGGAAGAAGTGATTATCCTAATCAAGTTAACAATGTTTTAGGATTCCCATTCATCTTCAGAGGTGCATTGGATGTCAGAGCTAGTACAATCAATAAAGAAATGAAATTGGCAGCTGTTAAAGCATTAGCAGGATTGGCTCACGAAGAAATGCCTCAAGTTGTTATCGATGCATATGGAGAAAAATTCAGTTTTGGAAGGGACTACATAATTCCTAAACCTTTTGATCCAAGAGTTCTTTATCATGTTGCACCTGCAATTGCAAAAGCAGCTATGGATTCTGGTGTTGCAAGAAAACCTATCGCGGATTTAGAAGCTTACAAAGAAGAATTAAAGAAGTTAGCTGAAGAGCTTGCTAAGGGATTTTGATAGTTTCAAAAAAGCAAACTAATTAAAGTTCATAAAATTATCTTTAACAATGAAGATCCTTCTTATAAAACCAGCCGCAGACGCTAAATTATATACTTACTTAAAGTATCTTCCACCAGAAAATCCTCCTATTGGACTAGCGTATATTGCTAGTTTTCTAGAAAATCATGATTTTGAAGTAAAAATATTAGATTTAAGTATAAAAAGGTATGATTTTGCAAGATTAACAAAGTATGTTCAGGATTATTCGCCTTCGGTAATAGGTTTTACATCTACAACTCCTTTAATATTAGCAGTTTACAAAATCATAGATAATCTTAAGAGAGAGTTTCCAAATACGAAATATGTTCTCGGCGGACCTCATCCAACTGCTTTGCCCGAAGAAGGATTAGAACACGCGGATTTTGTTGTTCGAGGAGAAGGAGAAGAGACGTTCTTTGAACTCGCAAAAGCAATCAAGAATAACCAAAAATACTTTTCTATAAAAGGTCTCTCTTTTAAGCATCAAAAAAAGTTTTTTCACAATCCTAATAGACCTCCAATTCAAAACCTTGATTTAATTCCTTTTCCTGCATGGCATTTACTGGATTTAAAAAAGTATCATTACTTTGGGTCAAGAAAGAATTTTACTGTAAATATTTTTACTAGCAGAGGTTGTCCTTACAATTGTGTTTTTTGCAATAAAAATATTTTTGGTAGATCTCTGAGAGTGAGGAGTAATGAAAATATATTGGAAGAAATAGATTTATTAGTGAATAATTTTGGTGAAACAAAAATAAATTTTTCTGATGATGTTTTCAACATGAATAGAGAGAAAACAATCAAACTATGCAAAGAAATTACCCGCCGAAACTATGATTTAACTCTTTTCCCTCAAAATGGTATGAGAGTAGATTCAATAGATAAGAACATGCTAGATTCGTTTTGGGATGCTGGTTTTGAAGGATTAGTATTTGGTGTTGAAAGTGGTGATCAAAAAATACTAGACAAAAACAATAAAGGAATAACTTTAAAACAAATAGAACACGCTTTTAAGATATCTAAAGGTTATGGTTTTGTTCGCTGGGGTTTGTTTTTAATGGGTTTACCTGGAGAAACAAAAGAAACAGTTATGAAAACAATCAATTTTGCTATTAAGCTTAATCCTAATATAGCAAAATTCGCGGTGTTAGTTCCTTATCCTGGTACCAAGGTTTATGAGATTTATAAAGATAAATTGAAAACAAATAATTGGTCTGATTTTTCTATGTGGGGGAAACCTGTTTTTGAGCATGAAAACATGACCTCAGAGGAGCTATGGAATTTGTATGCTCACGCAACGAAAAAATTCTATTTAAGGCCAAGCAAAATATCTTACTTCTTAAAAGATGGTTTGTCAAATCCTGCGAATCTCCAAAATTATTTTAGAACGGGTTTGAGAATTCTGAAAATGAATAAGTAAAATGATGTTGCTAATAACTCTTGGCAACATAAACTATTTCTTTTGCTTGCTTTTTACAGACAGCGCATTTATCATTCTTGCTGACTTGCTCTGGTTTTGGATATAATGTTCCACAGATGTTTCCGCCTTGAGTCTCTGCTTTTAAGATCTCTGCACACTCTTCTCCATCTTTGTCTACAGAACAGAATGGAATTCTAATAAAGCCTCTATGTGTTTTCATTATTTTCTTCACATCATCAAGTGTTTTAGCATCCCTTGTATTATGGTCAAAGTTTTTTTGCGCGTTTTTCCATATTTGACTATCCAATTCTTTGGCTTGTTTTTTTATCTCTTTAATTATGTCAGTTGCTTTAACAGTTGTCTTGTTACCATCAGTTCTTCTAGCAATGGTAACTTTTTTATCTGCAACTTCTTTTGGTCCAACTTCTATTCTTAATGGAACACCAAATAATTCCCAGTGATTAAACTTAAACCCTGGTTTATTATCAGAACTATCAACAATCACTTTGAAGTCTGCTTTGGCTATTTTCTTTTCGATTATTTTAATATAATTCATCACTTCTTTTGCAGTCTTGTTCTTGAATATGATTGGTATAATAACCACTTGTTTTGGGGCCATATCAAAAGGCACAATTAAACCTTTGTCATCTCCATGAATTGCGATAATTGCAGCCATGATTCTCCAAACACCAGGTCCAAAACATGTTTGCCAAACATATTTTTTCTTTTCTTTCTCATCTGTAACTCTAATATCGTATGCTTCTGCAAAATTAGTTCCCAAATCATGAGTTGAAGCTAATTGATTCCTTTTTCCATCAGGCATAATCGTGTCAGGTGTAAAAGTATTATCTGCTCCTTTGAACTTATCCCATGCTGGTCTTTTGAAGTATAAAAATGGTATCTTTGCTTTCTTTCTGATGACTTCATCGCAGGTTTTCAAATCTAATTTGATCTGGTCTAATGCTTCTTTATGTGTGTTGTAAACATTATGAGTTTCGAAGAATGCGAACTCTCTACCTCTCAAGAATGGGCGAGTTGTCATCTCATTTCGAAAAACAGTGTGTCTTGATTGGTATGCTTTAAAAGGTAAATCCTTATGACTTCTAAACCACAATGAATAAACTGGGTATATCTGTGTTTCGCCAGTAGGCCTAAGGGCAAATCTCTCTTCTAATTTCTTTGAACCTGCATGTGTAACCCAGAAAACTTCTGGTGAAAATCCTGCGTGCTCTTTCTCTTTCATCAAACTCTCTTCTTTGACTGCTATTGGAAACAGCATTGGATCATGTTCTTGGTTTTCCACTTCTTCTTCTAAATACTCATAGATTTTCTTGATTATCTTAAAACCCCAAGGTCTATGTACTATGAATCCTTGAATTCCAAATCTCACATCTGCAAGTTGTGCTTTTTGGATTAATTGCGAATACCACTCTGAAAAGTCATCTGCTTTCTTTACAGTGATACCTTTTTCTTCCTTTTCCATTCCAATATTTAGTGCAGGGTATTATATATAAGTTTTGGTTGCGGCAACATGTTTTTGGGCATTTTCCGATAGATATTTATATTTGTAAGTTAAAATATTGCTATAAACAACTTTTAGGGGGTGTAATTAAAGAATGGGTGATGATATAGATCCCGTAACAGGCTTACCAAAAGAACTCGTTTCTTTTGAGGATATAGCGAAGGAAAATCAGGCAATATCCGTAAAAATAATAAAGAAAAAGTTTGGAAAAAAATATACCTTGATTGAAGGTATAAACAAACATGAGATAAATCTCAAAGATCTGGCTAAGAAGTTGAAAAACAGATTTGCTTGTGGAGGAACAGCAAAGGATGGCTATGTTGAATTGCAAGGAAATCACTTAGGCGAGATCAAGGATGAACTCGTTAAATTTGGATTTCAATCGGAAAATATCGATGTAAAACAATTCAAAGTGTGAACTAATCTAAGAAAAATTTTCAAGGTATAAACATGAGCGAACATAATTCTCGTACTAAGATGAATTTTTTCCTTCAAGAATTGAAGGAGGAATTTGGATTTTATTCTTCTAAACGAGAGTTACTGGAAGCATTGATGGAATACGGCAAATGTTTGGAAGAATTATCACTTGAATTTAGAACTGATGAATACAAGGTTCCTGGTTGTATTTCAGGAGTGTTTATAACCGCAGAACTCAAAGATGGTAAAGTATTCTACAAAGGTTTCTCAGAGTCTTTCATTGTAAAGGGCTTTGTTTATATCTTATTCAAAGCTTTGAGTGGCTTAACACCTAAGGATATCATTGATGCTGAACAAACATTGAAATCTTTCTCAAAAGATACGAGCTTGAGTGCAAGCGAAATAACTTCTAGAGCAAACTCTTTTGGCAACATTTATGATTTCATGAAGAAAAAAGCTCTTTTTATTAAATAAAAAACTTTAAAAACAACTCTTTAGCAAGTGTCTTTAAAATGGCAAAAGAAAAAATTACAAGGGATATGCCTTTGGCAGAAGTTGTGCACAAATACCCTGCAGCCGCAGACATTTTAATGTCTGAAGGAATTCACTGTATTGGTTGCATGGCTTCGCACTTCGAGAATCTTGAAGAAGGCCTTATGGCGCATGGAAAGGACGAAAAAGAGATTATTGATCTTCTTAAGAGGATGAACAAAGCCGCTGAAAAGAAGGCTTAGATTCTTTTTTTCTAATTTCCCATAATTTTTTTATAGTAAATTCTGCTAATGGCTTTAAGTTGATAATATCTTCTTCATTGTATTCTACTAATAGTTCTATGAAATTCTGATCTCCAGTAGCTAGAAATTTTCTCCATAGCAATGCAGGATCGCCTCCATACATTCTTTCAATGATATCTCTTCTCTTAATACCTATCCTTTTTTCAATCTCTTTTAACCCACCATTCAAACCGATTCTTGCACATAAATGTCTGAGATCAATATGTGGAATTTTTGGTAGTATATCGTTGAAGTATTTTTGCAATGCAGGCAAGTCAAAGCTTCCACCATTGAATGTGATTATAAGTTTGTATTGTAGTAATTCTCTTCTAAGTAATTCTTTGTCCAAGTTGAATCCCTTCACCATTGTCTTTGTTTCATAGCCATCAAACATGCCAATAACTGTTATATCACTGTAGTCTTTTGCAATTTCAATATCTAAGAACACGACATCATCTCTGAAGTATTCATATAAACGCCACGATTCTGGCATATCTTTAAAGTATAGTGAATTATAATCTCTTAGAGCGCCTGCTGCTTCTCTAATTTTTTGATCATAGAATATTTTTCTAGCTGGTGAAATCCCAAAAACATTTTTTTGTTTCAAAAACTCATTCCAATCATTGATGCCTTGTGCCCAAATGTTTTCTTCGCTCTTATCACTTATCCTGTCCAAGAAGATAAAACTCTCTCGTATCATTAAACTCTAAGAAATAAATCTGTTTAAATACCCTGCGCGTACGTGACCAGTGCTTACAAGAAAATTTCTCTTAGTTTATCTATGATATCCAAACTCTCATGCATTGGTTTACCATTAATCTCTAAGCAAGGCACTTGTAGTTTGCCAGCCAAGTCAAACAGTTCTTTCTGATTACTATCATTGTTCCATGTTTCTTTGATTGGAATGTTGATTTTGTTCTCTGCTATGAAGTTGGTAACTTTCTTACAGTATGGGCATCCCTCACCTATGAATAAAGTTAGTTCCATGTAAAAATTTCAAAGATACCTAGTATTTATTTTTTCTTATTAGAAAAACTTTAAAAACTCGGTCCGTACCTTCTTATTGGGTGGTTCTAAATGCAAACAAAAATTATCGCTACAACTGGAGAAACAGAACTTGAACAACAAATTAATTCTTTCATAATTGGTAAGAATGTCGTTGACATCAAACTCACAGAATGGGTTAGTTATCAACATCAAACAGGTGGCTACTCTGCTCTTGTGATGTTTGAGGAAGGTCCTCCAACAAGGCAAGTGCAGGTGAAGATTTTCGCTGCAACTAATGAAGTTGATATTGAGCAGCAGATTAATCAATTCATTTTTGGGAAAAGTGTTGTTGATATCAAGTTTACTGAATGGGCTGAATACGAAGCAAAAACTGGTGGTTATACTGCGTTAGCCATTTTTATCAATCAACCAAACGCATCTTATCGACAACAAACACCACAACCTACAAGACCCCAACAAAATGGTCAGTCTCAGCAATTTAACACAATATGAAACTCGGAATAGATCTTGGCGGAACAAAGATTGAAGGTGCATTGGTGTCTGAAGATGGGCGACTAGTGAAGAATATCAGGGTTCCTGCTAAATACGAAAGAGATGCTTTGATTCAAAGTATTGTTTCTATAATCAAGAAGCTTGACAGAAAAGATGTTAATGTAATTGGTCTTGGCATCCCAGGCCCTATTGATGATGAGGGATTGTTTCATGGTTTTACAACTATTGATTGCTTACAAGACTTGAATGTTGCAAGAGAAATCGAAAAATACGTTGGGAAAAAAGTTTTCCAAGAAAATGATGCAAATTGTTTTGTTCTTGCCGAACATTTAATTGGTGCTGGCAGGGGTTATACAAATGTTGTGGGAGTAATCCTCGGAACAGGTGTTGGGGGAGGAATAATCATTGATAGGAAACTTTACAGATCTCATGGTTCGGCAGGAGAATTTGGTGAAATGATTATTCATGCTAAAAAAACATTTGAGGAACTCTGTGGCGGGCCACATATTGTCAAGAGATATGTTGATGCGGGTGGAAAGATGAATAACCCTGATCCGAAAAAGATTTTTGCTTCAGATGAATTTGTGGCTAAGAAAATTGTTGAAGATACTTTTAGATATTTAAGGATAGGATTTGGCAATATAATTGTTGCTTTGAACCCTGACATTATTGTTGTTGGTGGTGGTTTGAGTAATTTACCAATTTATGCAAAGTTGAACCGAGATGTGAGAAGACATTTGCCTGAAGCTTTCAATGTGAAGATTGTTAAAAACAAATTAGGAGATAGTTCTGGAGTTATTGGTGCAGCGTTTCTCCGAGCATAAATCGAAAGGTTTATATACTTGTATCGCACATAAAGTTATCATACGGAGGGAGTATATATGAAGAACTTATTTTCGTTTAAGAAATTCACGCAAGCTAAACATTCTGACAACGTCATGGATGAAGACATGGGCGGTGAAGAATACGTAGAGATTGACACAGAGGCAGAGAAAGAACGAACTTCGAAAATTATTGTTCGACCTTTTGTTATGGAAGATTTTTCTGATATCAAAGAGGTTCTTGATACGATAAGAGAAGGGTACACGATTGCTCTGATTAATATTAAACCTTTAAAGGACAAGGATCTTGTTGAGTTAAAAAGAGCTATTAACAAACTCAAGAAAACTTGTGATGCGATTGATGGTGATATTGCGGGCTTTGGAGATGACTACGTTGTTGTAACGCCTAGCTTTGCAGAAATCTATAGAACGAAATCTACAAACAATCTTAGAGATGAATAAACTATTTCTTTTTTTCTTGTTATTTATTGGTTCTTGAAGTTAGAATGTTGTTTTCTGAGTTTACTGTTTTTAAATTTTGTTGGATTATAGTATATGATTTTTCCGAGTATATATCAAAAAACCATAATCTATTTAAATAAAAATCTTTAATGCAAGAATATGGTCAAGAAAGAAGAGAGCGCAGGTAATATGAGTGTTTTAGAAGGCGAAAGATGTCCTTTTTGTTATCAGAAAACTTTGTCATTAAGAGAGGCTGAAAGAGACATTCCATACTTTGGGGTAGTTTATCTTTTTTCTATGGATTGCTCTAATACTGAATGTAATTATCACAAGGCAGACATTGAGTGTGCAGAATCTACTAATGAAGGTGTGAAGTACACTGTTGAGATTGATTCTGAAGAAGATATGAAGATTAGGGTTATTAAGGCTAGTACAGCAACAATTAAGATTCCTCATGTTGGTAGTATTGAACCTGGCGAAGCTTCTAATGGTTATGTAACTAATGTTGAAGGAGTTCTTAATAGGTTGAAGAAGCAAGTCGAAATTTTACGTGATGAATCTGAAGATAAGTCTGATGTTAAGAAAGCTAAGAATATTATTAAGAAACTTACTAAGGTTATGTGGGGTCAGGAGAAGTTGAAAATTACTTTGGAAGATCCTGCTGGTAATTCTGCGATTGTTTCTGAGAAGGCTGTAAAGAGTAAATTATAAAAACTCTGTTTACAATTTTTCTTTTTATGAAGATTTTAGTTTTATTGTGTTGTATGCTTTTACTCATAGCTTGTACTGGAGGGATTGATGTTAATCCTTTCTTTATTAAGACGAGTGATGGTATAAAGATATCTGCTAATTTTTATCCTGCTGAATCTGATAAAGGTATTATTCTGCTTCATATGCTTGATCGTGATAAGAATGATTGGCAAGAATTTATTCCAATGCTAGAACATCGCGGTTATAATGTTATTTCTATTGATATGCGTGGTCATGGTATGAGCGAGCTTGATTGGCAGTCAATGTCTGGCATTGAACTTGGTCGCGCTGTTTTGGATGTTGATGCTGCAAGAACTTATTTAGAAGAAAAAGGCGTTACACGTTTTGGTGTTGTTGGTGCTAGTATTGGTGCAAACATCGCTTTGAAGCATGCTTCTCAAGATACTTCTATTAAGTCGATTGTGTTATTATCTCCTAGCTTAAATTATCGTAATGTCGAAACTACAGAAAATATTGCTGTTTACGATCGTGCACTCTTTGTTTCTGCTAGTAAGGATGATTTTTCGTCTGTTGATGATTCTTTGACTTTGTATGCTACTGCCATTG
>JACKQG010003922.1_pt1 | contig 17728 bp, 10 predicted proteins | sample 8237621 | NCBI WGS metagenome assembly JACKQG01 (sample SAMN15677084, study PRJNA649215) | marine metagenome | biome: marine; feature: Black Sea; material: saline water; isolation source: suspended particulate matter (SPM) from the Black Sea western gyre | collected 2013-06-09/2013-06-10 | depth...
GGTCTTTGGTCATTATAATTCACTGGCTATTATGGCTATTGTGGCTATGAAACACTAACCGGAACGGCGGGCTAACTTGTTACTGAAAATGGAAAGCAGACCGCCGAGCATAAGATAGCTAATAGCAAGTTCAAGCATTATCCAGACTCTTCCTGCAAAATTCTCTGGTAATGTTAAATTTCCAAAACCAAGCGTGAAAAAACTAATAAAACTATAATAATAAGGTGAAAAACAATTTAAAACAGGTTTTTCAACTGTATAACTTACAATTGGATTGATAGAATCGATAAAATCAGCAACAAAATTTGGCATATAAGCAGGTATATAATAATCAGCATTGATAGCACCAAGAAATCCTATTAATACAAGACACCAAAATAGCCACAAGAAAATATTATTGCCACATCCGCAAGACCCTCTCCATAAACAATACCAATGTGGATGTTTTTCTTTGAATCGATAGAGATATTGCTGGTCTTTGACATATTTGTATAAATCTGGAGCCATAGTAGTGTCGGCATCGTCAATGTTTACGCCGTAAAAATCTGTATAAAACCAAGGAACAGTTAAATGGTTCCAAATGGATATTAAATTGGGTTTTTTAAGTTTAATTTTTATGTCGAAGAATTTCTTGAATTCAAATTTAAACAATTTCTTTATTGAGGGTAGTTTTATCTCTGTGAAAAAGTGATCGCGCCAGAGAGGCAGAAATCTGCAATTTTTAAAATATGTCGATCGTTCAGTTGGTCCAAGTTCTATACTGACAATTTCTTTACCAAAAGCGGCATCCTTAAAAGAACATGAAGTTAAATCCATATCAATAAATTTTGTTCCTTCAACAAAAGCCGTTCCAAAATTCACATTACATACTTTTCTTGTATCACAAAATGAAGCACCTTGAAGATATGTTCTAGAAAAAGTTACATTAATCAAAGTCGACATTTCAAATCTTGCTTCTCGCAAATCAGTGAAATAACATGTGATATCATTCAAAGTACTGTCTCTGAAAAATGAAGCTTGTAATCGGGCGAATGTAAAGTCAATTCCACATATCGTCCTTCCTAACAAGTTAATTCCCCTTAAGTCTAGTGAAAAAACTTGAACTGTCCATTTAACAATTTTTTCTTCATAGTTATCAATACTTTTTTTCAGAAAATCATTTGCATTTTTCAACCTTTCATATAATTCTGCGTTATTGTTTGGCTCTATTTTTTTATCTCCTTGTAATATCATTATCAATTCATCTATTACACCATTCTTCCCCTTCCATCTATCCCGCCATTTTTGGATTTGGTCTTTAGTGATTTTTTCATCCATAGGTTATGCCTTTTTAAGCAGTAAATAACTGTTTTTTGCTTATGCGCTGTGAAAATATTAATTCAAATAGCCAAAATAGCCAAAATAGCCAGTGAATTATCTTTTCCCAATATCGCATGCCAAATGTCGATTTTCATTCATCATTTGATCAACAGCATCTTCCTCACCTGCCTGAAATCCCCGGCTTCCAATCTTACAAAATACATCCCGCTGGATAACTCACTTCCATCGAACACTGCCTCGTGATAGCCGGGTGACAAATGACCACTGACGAGTGACTGCACCTCTCTGCCTTGCACATCGTAGACTACCAAACTCACCTCGCCCGCATCCCGCAGTTCGAAACTTATAACTGTCGATGGATTGAAGGGGTTGGGATAGGGCGTATGTAGTGAATATTTTTCCGGAACTGTCGAAGCGGATGAAGCCATCCATTTTTCAAATGATTCGCCGGTGTTATTCCAGTTTGATACTATGAAGCCATCGCCGGTCGTCAGCTTTTCAAAGGGGAAATCATCGCTGTTCCATATTACAGTTGGATATATTCCTACATAAGCGTTGTAGCTGTAATTCCCGGCGGGAGCATTAGCGGGGACATTCTGAGTGCGGTCGCGGTTACCGCTGAAACCGGGGACTACGGTCAGGTTCACTGGTCCTATCACGGGCCCATATATCGAACCGCTGGGAAGCGTCACATCGCACCATACATCGAAAGTAACCGCCGCCGCTTCATTATTAGCCACTTCAATATTGAAGTCGAAAAAGCCGCCGGAGGCGGGAATCTGAATCGGAGTAACCGCTGGTGTCAAATTCACGGTAACCGCAGGATAATTACTAATTGTAGTGAAGAGAATAGCCGTTCCGTTGGCTATTTCAGATGCATGCACATCGTATCCGCCGTCATAAAAATATTGCAGTCCGATAGTCTCACTGAAATCCTCGATGCCGACCGTCCCTTCAGACTGAAAAGTGTTAGATATATTCTTATATTGGAATTTTATCTCGCCGTCCCCGGTGGCGGTAATATAATACGCCGGATCGAACAAGATAACTTGGAAAGTCTCGAAAGAACCGGTGGGCGCATATTGCTCGATGTGATTATATTCCACTATCAATTGGTGATTGACCGTATCATACCACTGCCAAACTTTTCCGGAATTCGCCCGCTGAGGCGATAAATCTTCCCAATAGGGCGCTATCATCGCTTCCGGCCCATCGGAATTGGGAATGCCGCTGTTGGAATAATCCTCTTCAAAGATGTCGCCCATACCGATCCAGCCATTAGTGGCGATAGTGTAGCGGCTGTAATCCTGCCCGTAGTAGCGGAAAGTGAAGGGCAGATCGAATTGGAATACCTGATCATCCTGGGTGAAATTAATCATAGTCCCCTGCCCGCCGGAATCGGCGCTTATCTCCACCCATTGGTAACCGGGTAGTCCCGGCTCGTGGAGGGGATCATATGCGAGATAACCATATGCATCTGGTCCTGTAGGCTCAAATGCAGGGTCCCCCGCCATAAAATTAATCGGAACATTATGAGTGTAACCCCCGGCGGCAGTTATCGCCAATTCCGTCGACACATAAGTTCCATGAGGAGTGTCCTGATCAATCTCAATCACATAAGCCTGAAAACCCTGACCGGTTCCCTGCGGAATTAAATCGGGATAAGCGGAATAATTCTGAGTCACGGTTAAAAATGGGTCAATGGTGGAAAGGACGGCTTCGATATCAAATGCGCTGGAATCGCCGGCGTTGATCAAAGTGACCAAAATACTGATTGTTTCACCGGGATCCGGTTGTCCATTACCATTGCCGATAATTTCATCGAACTGCGTCTGATTCACCGCCAGATAGGGGCCTCCTTCGACTATAGGCACAGCGTAATCTGCTAAAGCCGCAATCGCCGCTTTAGTGCAGTTGACCGCGTAATCTATATCGCAGTTCACAATCAAATCGTTGACCGAATGGTAGTAGGGATTGAAATCCGGTCCCCAAGCTTCCTCTTCAATCCCTAAAATAGCGGGAAATCCCGCATCCCAGAAGGGGGAATGATCCGAATAGACTACGCTGGGATCAATCTCCACCACCGGCTCGACATCATTAGGAACAAAAGTCAATGCCGCTTCCTCAAGTTTATAGGCTAAAGCCTGCGAACGGGGGTTATTATCGGAATATATCATCAAATCCGGCGGCGGCGGGTCATCGCCGGAATAGCCGACCATGTCATAATTGATACAGCCGGCGACAATATCTCCGGCTGAGACCAAATCAGCAACATAATCTTCACTGCCGTATAAACCCTGTTCCTCCCCCGCAAAACCCACGAACCTTATCGTCTTTTCAAAATTATATTGTGACAATATACGGGCGCATTCTAAGAAGCAGGCGGTCCCTGTCCCATTATCGTCCGCTCCCGGAGATATCGGCTCTGGACTCCAAGGCGATCCCGCAGTAGCGTCATAATGCGCAGTGATGAACAGTATGGAATCCGGATATAGCAGTCCCGGCAATTCCCCTATCACATTTCGCTTATTGTAACTGCCGATGGTGAAATTATTATAATAAGCGGTCAATCCCATGGACTGGAACTGCCCCAGTATCCAGGCGGCGGCGTTGTCACAGCCGGTCGTGAGCGTGTTGCGCGTGCCGAAATCCTGGAGAGATTGAAGATAATCAAGGTACTGTGTATATGACACTTGATTGACTAATTCCTGCACGAAAGGATGAAATTCATCGGTGGCGGGAATTTTAAATTTTTCATATTTATAAGGTTTGACAGAAACGGTGATCCGCTTCCATTCCGCCCGGATTTCCGGCAGGTTCTGCAGCTGTTCAGCGCTCGCTTGAATAATCACCTCATTTTGGTCTGAATATAAGACGGTGACATATCCGGTTAGTTTGGCGGCTTCCTCTGATGAAGGAATAGAAAGGCTGAATAATTCTCCCTTTTCGGGCAGATAATCACACAGAACCACAGCATTTTCCGGCAGCGGCGTATTGATTGTATGAAGTCCGATTACTGCTTTTTGAGTATAATGCAGAGGCTGGAATCCGAATTCAGCCAGCGCATCATAATCGAAAGGCGCGGATATTCTGACAATCCGATAATCAGCGCCCATCGCAAAATTCAATAAAGATAATAGCGCTAAACTTATAATTGTGATTTTTTTCATAATTAATCCCTATAGTTTCATGCAAGAATTTTATTGTTATTTGATAATATGCACCTGCCGCGCTATGATTCCATGCGGATACGAATCGTTGAGTCCGATTATTAGGGTAACCTTTTTATAAAGCAAAATATGTACCTTCATGAAATATCAACCGATAAGTCTTGATTTTGTCGAATAATTTGTTAGCTTATATGGCAGCTGTTACTTATATTCAACTCAAATTATAATCATCTTATCTATATGAAATTTGATATACAAGAAATCATCAAGATACGCCGGCGGTTGCATCAATATCCCGAATACGCCTGGGATGAGACTATCACTTCAGATATTCTTCTGGAATATTTTAGAAATAAGTTTCCGATCAAATTGACTACCAATATCGCTGACAGCCCCAGTTTCGCAGTGCAATTCAGAGGTGTGGTTACCGGTAAGAAAGTCATGATCAGATGTGAATTGGACGCTTTACCTATCAAAGAGGATATGAAAATTCCGCATCGTTCACTGCACAAAGGTCTTTCCCACAAATGCGGACATGACGGGCATATGGCGGTGATGTGCGGATTGGCGGACATCTTTCATGATAAACCGCTGATTAAAGGGGAAGTCATGATAGTCTTCCAATCCGCCGAAGAAACCGGCGAAGGAGCGGCGCATGTTTTGGATGATATAAAAGACTGTTCTGATGCAGGTATAATCGATTTCAATCCGGACTATATCTTCGCTATGCACAATCTCCCGGGTTATCCATTAGGGCAGATAATAGTCAAAGAAGGCGGTTTCGCTTCCGCTTCCGAAGGGATGATAATCAAATTGAAAGGCGCATCTTCTCACGCCGCAGAACCGGAGAAGGGCAGGAATCCCGCTTTAGCGATTGCAGATATCATTCGGACGCTTCATGATACGGAAGGTTTTTACAACGATCTGCCGCCCGGCTGTAAAGCGGTTGTCATTGATATTAATATGGGTGAAGAAGATTTTGGGATTTCACCGGGGGACGCTGTTCTTATGGTCACTCTGCGCGCGCCCTCTGACGATGATATCACCGTACTCCGTGAGCGGTTAAGAGGGGAAATCAAAAAATTAACGAAGGAGTACGGACTAAAATATACTACCAAGAGGACCGAGATTTTTCCGTCGATTGTAAATCATCCTCAAGCGGTTAAAATAGTGAAAGAGGCGGCGAAGGCGTTGAAACTTAGTATAATCAAACCTTCAGTGCCTTTACTATTCTCCGATGACTTCGGACATTTCGGCCGGGATTACAAATGCTGTTACTTCGGCATCGGAGCGGGAGTCGATCACCCGCCTTTACACCATCCCGATTATGATTTCCCCGATGAAATCATCGAAAACAGCGTCGGACTTTTTTATAAAATGATACAAATTGCAGTGAATGAATGAATACCGGAAGGGAAAAATCGGAAATTTCAAGGTGTTTGGAGTGGCAGTACAGTTTACGGAAATAGCAGCAGGCGGTAGATATTAAAACTTGAATTTTAAGGTGATAATGAGTAAAATATCTTATTCACAGTTGGAATTTTTAATATAGAATCTGAGCATTACATGGAAGAGATAATTAAAAAGTATCTTGATGAAGTCATCAACCTGAATACTGAATCGGCGGTTTCTCAACGGTTTAGCGCATTGATCAACGAACTGTTCAAATCTCAGCTTGATTTCATCAATGATTACTTCTCCGGCATCGAAACTCCTTTCACCATTGAGAAGGATGACCGTTGTATCAGAGGGCGGGCGGACAATTTATTTGGCAATGTGATTATCGAGTTCAAGAAAACTCTGCCAAAAAATCCCGCAGACGCCAAGGATAAACTGCCTAAGTATGTGTATATACTTTGGTCAAGAGAAGAATTCGATGCGAGAAAACCCTATTTATGTATCACGACCGATGGGAAAAGATTTATCGTATATTCAGCGCTTCTGCAGGATAGACAAAAGATAGACATCACCATCGATGATGTGCGGTTGGAGATAATCGATGATGTCAACTGGCTGGAACTTGAGGACTTATCAACAGCGTATTATTGGCTTGATAGATATTTCTTAAGACAGGAGATACGAATACCCACCAGTGATACAATCGCCAAAGACTTCGGAATCGAGAGCCATGCTTTGAAGACAATATCAAATTCGCTAATGTCGCTCTGGAGAAAAATTAGAGAAAAAAATGAATATTCGGTAATAATAAATAATTGGGAAAAATATCTAAAGATTGTATATGGCAATTTCACCGCCGATGAAGAATTATTCATAAATCATACTTACCTCGCCACATTAGCGAAATTATTGATCTGGTCGCGGATATCTAAAGAAAAAACCCTCCCTGATGAAGAACAAATACTGGAAATTCTTGAAGGAAAATATTTTAAAAAACAGGGAATAGAGAATTTGATCGAGGAGGATTTCTTCTCATGGTTGATCCGTTCTGAGGCGAAGAAAGCGGCGTTCGACAGTGTCAAATGGCTTTTCAGTCTATTAAAAGATTTTGATTTGAATAAGTTATCTGAAGATGTTTTGAAGTCTCTTTATCAAGAGTTGGTCGAACCGAAATCCCGGCACTATTTGGGTGAATTTTATACTCCTGACTGGCTGGCGAACCGCATCGTTGACAAGTTTATGAATGAAAATCCCGAAGGTTCATTCCTTGATCCCTCCTGCGGCTCCGGGACTTTCATATATTTTACAATACTGGAAAAAATAAAAAGACTGGGCAGTTCAGCTGAAACGCTCAATAAAATAATGGACAGTGTATGCGGCGCCGATATTCATCCGTTGGCGGTGATTATCGCTAAAACTAATTATATTCTGGCGCTGGGAGATTTATTAGCCGATAGAGTTAGAACGTTTAATATCCCGATTTACTTGGCGGATACTATTAAACTGCCCAAAATGTGGGCGGAAAGGACTAATTCGGACTATGAAATAGATATCAACGGAGTTACAGCTTATCTTCCGGTGATATTCACTCAAGATTATGAATTGGGTGATAAAGCGATTGAAGCGGCGAAAGAATATGCCCTGCGCTCAAAGGGATTGGAAATGAAGTATAAGGATTTTAAAAAATTCATGGAAAATAAAGCGCTGCCGGTGCATGACGATCATGATTATTCCCAGCCCCTCTTCACCATTGCCGACGCTTTTAAAGTATCTATTGATAAAGATGAGGACTCGATTTGGGCGTTCGTATTGAAAAACATCTAGAAACCGCTGTCATTCCGAAATAAATTCGATTATATTGTCGGAAATCCGCCCTGGGTGGTCTTCCGCACGCTTGAACCCGAATATCAAAAATTCGTGAAAGATTTGATCAGAAATAAATACAAATTATTGCGGGACGGAGGCCATTTGATAACACATATGGAGTTAGCGACATTATTTTTCGCGAGAACAGCGGATCTATACTTGAAAACAGGCGGGAAAATCGGATTTGTCCTGCCGAGAAGCATATTTACTTCAGATCAACATAATACTTTCCGCCGCTCAAATTTTAAACTGCATGAGGATAAAATTCATAATTTGGCGGTTGAAGAAGTATGGGATTGCGAATATGTTGAACCTTTATTCATGGTACCTTCATGCGTGCTGTTTGCAGAGAGAGCTAAACTAACCAGAATATATAATTTGAAAAAGGAAAGAACAAAAATTATCGGAAAAGTAATCAGCGGCCGATTATCCAAAAAAAATGCTGCTAAAGCGGAATCTGATAAAGCTCTAATAACTAAAGATATTGAACTATCATTAAACACTATCGGCAGCCGGTCATTCTGGAGCGATAGTGAAAAAACCTTGAAGAGGAAAGTTAGTTATTATAAATCCCATTTCTTTCAAGGAGCGACCATTGTTCCAAGAAATTTCTGGTTTGTTAAGATAAAAGAAACAGCATTAGGAATCAATCCGAATCTTCCCTGGCTTGAGACAGATACACTTTCGATAAGAAACGCTAAACCTCCTTACAACGAAATTTTGTTTGAAGGGAATATTGAGCTGCCATTTATATATTACTCGCTCATGTCATCGGATCTTATTCCTTTCGGTCAAATTAAATTCTGTATGATAATTCTTCCTATTGTTCCTAAAGAAAAGACTTATAAATTTATGAATAAAAATACTTTAAGAGAGGAGGGATTTTTTCACCTTATGGATTGGTTGGAAAAATCAGAGCATTATTGGAAACTATTTAGAGGAAGTAAAGCGGATTCCTTATCAATTTATGAAAGATTAGATTATTATGGTGGATTGCGGATACAAAATCCTAAGACAAAATATAAAATTCTGTATAATTCTTCCGGTACAAATCTTGTATCAACTGTAATTGAAAATAAACAGCTAGATTTCAAATGTAAAAAGCAGAAGGTTCTAACAAGAGGTTTTATTGCTGATTGTAAGACATATTTTTATGAGACAGATAAAATACAGGAAGCTTTATTTTTATCCTCATTTTTAAATTCCGAATATATAAATAGGTTAATAAAACCAATGCAAAGCCGCGGACTATGGGGTCCAAGAGATATATGTAAAAAAGTACTGGATCTGCCAATTCCCAAATTCAATCCTGATAATGAGATTCATATCAAACTCGCCGGCATCGCTGAAAAATGCGCAAAAAAAGTCGAAAATTGGAAGGAAGCCGGCGGGCCGGGTGATATCAAAAGCATCGGAAAACTACGGGGAATTGTGCGGGAATTGCTGAAAAAAGAATTGGATGAGATAGATAAATTAGTAAAAATCGTCATTGAATAGTTTTCAAATTTACACATCTTCCTCAATCACTCAATCTCACATTAAACGAGAGATTCCTTCCCGCATTAACATGAGGGATGGTGAATACGCACCGCTGTTCCGCTTCGTCCACATGCACATTGACCGGATTTAGACCCACTTTACCGGAAGTCACCAGCGCCCTTTTATAGAATCCCCTCAGAAATACATCGACGGTGAGGTTTTCAACATCGTATTTGCCGGTATTGGAAATGAAGACCTGTAACTGTCCGGGGGCAAGTATTTTGCGTGAGACTTGGATTCTGCTCCAGGCGGAAGCGCGGTTCAGCAGGTCTCCCACCGGAGCTGTCCATACGGCTTCCTCCTTCAGGGACTGCGCCAATGTTTCTATCATATCCATCGCATTCCACTCGGACATTATCATCGGATCTAAAATAGCGAGATAAACTCCTCCGGTATAAGAGACTCTCCTTATATCTCCCATCATCGCTCGGAACAATTCTTTTTGATTTTTAACACCGGCGTCATCCACCCATTCCTTGAGGCTTAGTTGATTTTTGGGCATGGCGGCGATTTGGCGGCGGATAGTGAAGGGCCACCAGCTGGCGCTGACGCGGGCAGAGACGATCGAAGGGGAATAGCTTTCGGGGCGGTTCATCCTCAATATAATGGGTAGTTTATTCTTCGCCGCCGCCGCTAACAGCCCTTCATCCACCTGCCAGTTTTCATTATACATTCCCACAGGTTCGCGGTTGAAGATATGCTTTATCGTCCTTGAGCGGGTCTTGATGTCAACGGTCAAATCCTTGATAGTTTGATCATCGGAACTTCCAAAGTTTTCACCCAAAATGAGCAGATCTCCGACAGCGGAAGCGGTGGTCAGCATGGAGGTGCGGGTGTTGCCCCGGATAATCAGGTCAAGTTTCATTTTAGCTTTAGCGGCGGCGTCTAAAGCGCTTTGGGTAGGTCCTACACCATGTTCTTCCAATATGAAAGCCGCCCCCGCGGAATAACCATCGGGCCACATCCGGAGCGAAATCACCGGCCATCCCGCCAGCCATGACAACGCATTATCCAATAATCTGTTTAAAACTTCTATGTTGCGGGGGATAGGCTGAACCGATTCAGGAGTGAAATTCATCCAGATGAAATTACCGTCCAGATAATTCCCCCGCATTATCATAGAACAATCTTCGCATTTCAACATCTGTCCGCGGCGCCAATAGGGCGAAAAGGCGAAGCCTTCATTGACTGTGCGCGGTTCAACTACTTTGAATGCGCGGTAACTATTGTAGGTAAAAAACTGCAGATGCCTGCCCGGAGCGATATTAGCGGTTAAGGGACTGCCGGCGCGCAGGATGATATTAGCTCCTCCCGCCGAATCCGTCACCTGCTCCATAGGAACCGCACCTATAACCTGCGAGATGAAATCATATCCTAACCATTCACCGTATTCATCGCGCAGACCCGCCATCCAGCATCCCAATACTTGCCCGCCCTGCTTCAAATACCGTTTCACACCTTCCCGCTCCTCCGCAGATAACAATAAAGCGCTGGGGAGAATCAGGATATCGTACTCTACCAAATCTGCAGTGAGTCCCGGTTCTTCAATTACGATGTATTCGATATTTCTATCGCTAAGGGCAGTTTTCCAGAAATCGGCCATGCTGGGAACAGCCGATTCATCGAAAACCTCATCATCGACCTCCTTCACCGGTTCTATCATGCCGTTGGCGTACCACAGCGTATCCGCTAAAGGCCAAGGATCATTACGGGGTTTATAAGGCCATTCATGAATATCTTCGTCATCCTCCTGTATCCTGTGCAGAAATTCATCGGTGCGTCGGGGATTCACCAAAACAACTTTAGCGGCGCCGATTAAACTCGATCCCTTATACTGCTTGGAACTGAAAGAGAACGGCTGGAACTTACCCAGCACCTGCTCCATGACAGCGGTATATCCCCACCATCCCAGCGCCACCAATAACAGCACACTTAAGAAGAATTGGATGAAGAATTTAGTAACCTTCTTCTTCCGGGGGGATGTGGGTTTCTGTTTATCGCTGTTTTCCATATTTCATCTCATATCTCATATCTAAAATCTAAAATCTAAAATCTAAAATCTAAAATCTAAAATCTAAAATCATTAGTTGGATTTATCTTCTTTATAATCAGGTCTTTCCCAGGGCGGCAGCGTAGTTTTTAATTCCATAATATTAGATTTGTCTATAGGCGACGTCAATATCTCAAACTCTGTGCTGCCGGGAGTTTCCAGCCGCGATTTGACTTTCCTTCTGCTCAAATATAGCACAACCGCCGCTATGAAAACTATAGTCACTACACTCAAGACGAGAATGAATTCCAATATCGGCAGACGCCGCTCTTTCATCGCTCTCTTCTCAATAGAACCGGCGCTAGTATCGGATAAAACCGGATTTAAGCTGTCAGTATATGCGTTGGCAGTATCGCGTAACGATTCTTCGGGGGTTGTCTGAGAGAAAACAGGTGGATTAATTATGAGAATAGCGGCCGCTGACGCCAGCATTATTAATATTGAGAAACTTGTTTTCATAATTAGGAACTATTAATACTGTCATATTAAACCCTCAGGGGCGGCCGCAATGACCGCCCCTAAAGAGAATAATAATACCAACTTCGTAGGGGCAGGGTTCACCCCTGCCCATAATAGGGCGGCCGCAATGACCGCCCCTAAAGAGAATAATAATACCAACTTCGTAGGGGCAGGGTTCACCTCTGCCCATATTAGGGCGGCAGTGACAGGCTGTCCAAAAACACAAAAATGTCATTCCGGAACGCTGAAAGCGTATCCGGAATCCACTGTTTTGTCTATAAAATACAGGCAGATGGTGTCGACTGCGGAGAGTCGACACCACACAAATATTAGATGCGATCCTTCACTTCGTTTAGGATGATATATTCTGGGACAGGCTGAATGTGTCTGCCTTTCATTCAATAATATTTTGGCGGGTAAAGACCCCGCCCTTCAATTTGTGGAGTCCGGATTATCTCAATCCCGGCACATCAATATCACATATCACATTTCAAATATCACATATCAACTATTTATTTCCAGACCAGATCGTCATCATCGCCGGATATCGAGATATCATTATTTTTCAATTTAGTCTCCGGTTTTTTATTAAATCGAGGCTTTCTTCATCGGATTTATCCGGCAGGGATTTCAACTCTTCCGGTATCACGCTTTTTTTGGGTTCCGCCAGCCCAAACTGTACTACGAAAACTTCCTGCGCTTTACTCAAAGGCCCGTCACTGATGAACTGGCTTCTCTTTTCCTCCTGTCTAATTTCAGATCTCACAACGGAAGGTTCAGCGGGTTTCGCTTCGACCGGAGTTTGATTGGACTTAGCCGGCGCGGGAGCCTGCGCCGCTCTTTCGCCCTAAATATAAAATATGCGCTGGTGGCGACAATAAGCGTTATTAAAGTAGCCACAACTATCACGGTCGATACTATCGGAACGATATCCATTAATCAAACTCCAATTAATTTCTGTTTTCGGTTCTCGGTGCTCAGTTATCTATAATCTTCCTATTCTTTCCAGCTTGCCCCAGCTCATCTGCAATCCAAGCAATTCTTCCAATGTGCCCAGCAGTTTAGTTACATCTACAATCTGGATGAACATCAATCGGTAAAGAACGGCATAGGGCACAAGGGATAATTGCTCTTCTTCCAATGTGATACAATACATAGCGTCGATCATATCAAGCACTGTCAGTTGAATCCACCATAGCAATAGCAGGGGAGAAAGCCCGTACCAAATCGCCACAAACAGAAATATCGCGTTCGCCCATATATTAGCTATCGGCCAAATCACCGATTCAAACACCATCTGCCACATTGTGATTAAAGTTTTCCATCCGCCGATGGGTTTTATCAGGAGGCTGGAATGTTTGCGCATAGACTGTAAAATACCCCGCGTCCAGCGGTACCGCTGTTTGATAAGCTGTAATAGTTTCTCCGGCGCTTCAGTGTAGCTTATCGCTTCCGGTTCATAACCTATCCTCCAGCCGGCGACTAACAGCTTTAAAGTAAGGTCGCAGTCTTCAGCGTAGGTATCGCTCTCTCATCCGCCGACGCCGATTAAAGCTTCACGCCGGAAAATTCCGATAGGTCCCGGCACTATATTAACTGAACTGAAAAACGCCTGAGCGCGGCGCACCATGTTCAAACCTTCGATATATTCCAGCGCCTGCAGTTTAGTCAGCAGGTTTCGGCGGTTTATCACTTTCACATTTCCCGCCACCGCGCCGATGCGGGGATCTTTGAAGTGCCTGATTGCGTTAAGCAATGTATTCGGCGCTAATTTGCTGTCGCCGTCAACTGATACTAAAAATTCACCGGTGGCGATGCTGGCGCCGTTATTCAATGCGTGCGATTTGCCCATATTCCGCTGAGTTATCACCCGCACCACCGCATTGCCCTGACGACCCTCCATCTTGCGCGCATTCACTAAAGTGCCGTCTGTTGAACCATCATTGATAACTATGACCTCGAAATTCGTGTAATTCAGTTCCGTCAGCGACCGGATGGATGTCTCTATCAGCGGACCTTCGTTATACGCCGGCACAAGTATCGAAACTCTGGGCAGATCACTATGAAGCTCCAGCTCCTCCATCGAAATCTCCTTCGTCCTTTGCAGGAAAGACACATATATCAGAGTGAAATATCGGAAAATCACAAACACTAAAAACATCAATAGCGATACTACCGAAACATTCACAATCAAACTGGGGATGGTGAAATTGGATTTCAGAACAAGATTATAAGTGATAAGGGTTACTACTAAAATAATCCCGCCCCAGGTGAAGAATATGAATCGGTAATCTCCCTTTTTTTTTTTCCTGCGCCGGTTCTACCGCCGGAGGTTTTATCTTGGATTTTCGTTCTTTAGGTTTTTTCTCCTTTTCCAGCGTTTTAATATTAAGTTTTAAAGGGTTCTTCCAGCTTATGATCTTCTTTTTGGATTTTTTCTTTTTTAAATCGGATTTCAAAGGTGTGCCGGTATCCGTCTTGGAGGATTCGGATTTCGCAGATGATGATTCTAGCTCAGGGGGGGGATATCGACCGGTTTATTGAAAGTGCTTTTCAAACCCGCTAATAGTTCTTCCGGAGCGGCGTTCTCCCGCTTAGCTTCATCTTTTGTCTTTTGTGTATCTTTCATGGAAGTGAAGTTAAATGTTAAAGCTCACTCTTCCCATGATCGCCTGATATTGGTATCTTCCGTCTTTACGGGTGGTGACCAGGGCGCTGCCGGCGAGACTCAAACCCACTACCTTGCTGGCGCGGTAATCCAATGTGCCATAAATTTGATATGTCGGATCATTAGTGGACAACACTCTGCCGATTGCGCCTCTTAGACTATACGATAACTGTTTATCTTCACCCTGGATTTTACCCCATATGACCACGCTTTCAAAACCGGAAGAAGGGGTCCAATAACCCTCTACCTCCCTGCTGGAACTCACTGTTTCGTATGTCAACCCTGCGGTTATCTCGCTCTTGAGAATGTATCCGCCTTCCAAGATTCCATGATTACGGTCGTTGCCGTCGGTGATACCGATGAAACTGTATCTACCATTCAAATACCATTTCGGATTATCCTGGTAATTCAAAAAAATTGTCCCTCTATCGGTGATCAGATTCTCTTCCCAGGTATAGAGTCCGTCGGTGGAAGCGATTTCAAAGACGGCGGGCTGAGACACATATTCCAATCTCGCCAGCAGATAATTTACTTCTGTAGCTTCACTTAGATTGCGTTCGAAGAATACAGAATAAGCGAGGCTGTTCCGTTTTCCCATGAAATAGTTACGCAGTCCACCTCCGATGCTGGTGTTCCGGTCATACTTCCATTGGATATTGCCGAATACAAACGAACCATTATCTGCGGCGTTCGAAACTTGAGCGCGGTTGGCTTGATAAAGATCGACTGTTCCTATACCGGCTTCGCCGAAAATATTATAATTCCACTTGTAATTTAAGCCCGCCCTGGACTCTGATAATCTGAAGGTTTCATTATCCTTTTGAAGACTACTAGTTATGAATAGCGAAGGGATGCCCCGTCCATACAGCGCTTTTAAACCCTTCTTCGCATCCTCATTATCCGGGTCAATTTCCAGCGCCCGGCGGTAATCGTCGTGCGCCGCCATCACTTCTCCCCGCCAGCGTTTGGTGTCCGCCAGTCCGATTACCGCCTCAATACCATCGGAATCGAGGGTCAACGCAATGCGGTACTGCTTCTCCGCTTCTTCATATTCACCCAGCCAGGACATAGTTTGAGCGTATCTGACGCGGTATTCATAGTTATCGCGGTCTTTATCCACCAAATCGCTGTAAATCCTCCCAGCTTTCTCCAAATCACCCTCCGTGGCGAGGTATTCCGCCAGCCTCATACTCACTTCGGGATTATCCGGATTCTGTTCGTATAATATGCTATACTGTTTGAGAGCTTTATCTTTCTGGCCGTCGCTGGCGAGCAGTTTGGCGTATTTTAAGCGTTTATCGCGGTTGAAGGGATCCAATGCTAATTCGCCTTCGACCTCAGCAAGTTCTCTTTTCAGCCTCTTCCTCCGCGCATCCTTCACCTCGGCTAACAAATCACGGTCATAATCATTATCGGGATTTTTCTGCGCTAAAATTTCCGCCTGCTTCTCCGCGTCAAAATCCCGGTCAACTTTGAGTAAAAGCATCACCAATTCCCGCCGGGTCGCATCGTCCTGTGAATCGATAGTTAGCATTCTTTCCAGATTGCGGATTTGCAGACCTTTATCGGTTTCCATTGTCCGCAAACCTTCTTTCGCCCGTTCAAGGTCCGGATTTTGAGCGAGTGAGTTTTCATAAATAACCCGGGCGGCGGGGAAATTTCCCAGCCTTCTTTGCGCATCTGCCAATCCTAACAGCACTCGGGGATCATCGGGAGTATTTTCCTTTTCGGAGGAAAACAGCATCCTCGCTTCTTCCAGATACCGGTCATCATCGAGGAGGGCTTCACCTAATTCCAGCCTCAATTCCCGGTCATCCGGTTTGACTGCCGCTAATCTGCGGTACTCGCTGACCGCCTCCGGCGTCCGTTTCAAAAGTTTCAATATCAAAGCTCTTTCACGGCGGACTATGAAATCATCGGGATAATGTTCAACATATTTATCAAAATATCTAATAGCTTCTTGATAATCTTTCAAATCTCTTTTCAATCGGGCGAGTTCGAGGTTGGCGGTGTAATCCCGCGGAGTTTTCACCAAGATTGATTCCAGCTCTTTCACCCGCCTGCCGTAATAAACCTTCTCTGCTGCTTTGACAATTTCCAAAAGCCTTTGCGCTTTGGTGTCATCCGGATAAGCGGTGAGCCTTTGCCTGATCAAATCCTCCGCTTCAAAAATACGATTCACTTCGATGTAGAATTCGGCTAAATCGAGTAAAGCGGGTCCTCCGGGATTCTGCTCCGCCGCCGCTTTCGATCTCTGCTCCCGGAAAGCCGGCTGATCGTAAATCTCATCGAGTCTTTTAGAGGCGGCTTTAAAACCCGGCTTCGCGTTCAAAGCCGCTTTATACATCTCTACCGCGGTATTGTCATCACCCTGCCATCTGGCGATGTCGCCTTTCAAGACTAATGCGTCCGCATCCTTGGGATTGTGGGACAATATGATGCTGATCTGCACTCCACATTCGCTGTATCTTTCATTCCAGGCTAACCGTTTCGCCATTTCTAATCTTACGGCGTCGTCCCGGGGATAATTTGCGAGATACTTATTATATTCACTCAACGCCTCGTCCAATTTTCCCATCTCCGCTAATAAACGGGCATACTCCACTTTAGACTTGGCGTTGTCATCGGCGTTCTGTTTCAACTCTTTTTCTCTGGCTTCCTGTATGGATTTCCGGTACTGTGACACAATGAAATAAGCGTTTTCCAGCCGCGGATCTTTCACATCGCGCTTCTTCAATTCATTTACATGAATCTCAGCCTGAGGTATCCGGTTAATATCGATTAACAGCAGAACTAATTCGATCCTCGCTTCATTATCATCCGGATTTGCTTCCAGATGTTTTTCATAAGCGGCGGCGGCTTCAAGGTAGATTCCGCCCGCCTTCAACTGCCGGGCGCGTTGAAGTTCTATATCGGAAGCGAACGCAAAAGTTACTATGAGGAGCAGGATAGAAAACAACTGGTATGTGAAAACAGATATAAATCGATGTTTAGAAACATCAAGGTAGTTCCTGACATTATTAACGCGGGTTAACAAATCATCTACCGTTTGACGATCTCGGGGATAACTGGCGGCGGCGGTCAGAATATTCAACCCCTCGCCCATCTTAGTATGATATTGTTCTTTGATATAGGCTTTAAGTCCCCTTGTTATGCGCATTGTGCACATTTCAGCGCCTTTGGTGTCGCATTCTTCCAATAGTATCAGCACTATATCAAGATGGCGGCTCATCCAGTCATTTCGATTGCGGAATTCTT
>JACKQG010003923.1_pt1 | contig 17728 bp, 17 predicted proteins | sample 8237621 | NCBI WGS metagenome assembly JACKQG01 (sample SAMN15677084, study PRJNA649215) | marine metagenome | biome: marine; feature: Black Sea; material: saline water; isolation source: suspended particulate matter (SPM) from the Black Sea western gyre | collected 2013-06-09/2013-06-10 | depth...
TATACAGTAACAAGGACCGGTACATTATTATCATATTCATAAACCGCCCGCAAGACGTGTTCATTATAAATCTTATGGGCAATGAATCTATTAAAATGGCCTTTTAGGACTTCGTCAGGGAAAAAAAGAGTCTCCGCAATTTGCTCAATACTTAATTCCCATTTTTGAGCCCTTTCAAGCGCATGATATAAGAACAGCACATCCACAAATCGTTCGTCGATGGCGAAAGAGAATAGCTTTCCGCGGGTCTGAACCTTTTCTGTTGAGATCTTGATTTCCAAGAGCTTATCACCTGGTGCAAGGGAGAAATTTCCGGTATAGTTCGACGTAACCCTCGTCAGCCACTAATTACACTAACATTCACTAATTTGTGCCCCATTCGTGCCATTCGTGGCTATCTGCTGTTTCAAAATTATCGACCTGTGTGAACCCATGAACGGTTACCTTACCCTTTTTTTGCCATGCGCTATGCTCTCTGCGCCACTCGCCTCCGGCGTCTCTGTCTCAAGGTCCGGCAACATGACCACCATGGCAAGAACAAACCAGAAGGGTTCCATTATCCGTACAATGATAAAGGTGTTTGATCCAACCGCATGGACCAAGAGTCCGATGAATCCCGCCAAAAAGCCCATAGAAAGGCCTTTATCAAAGGGTTCATCCACCTCCTTGACGATACGATGTGTTAGCCTGAATATGCTTGACAACAAGATAAGAAAGATGAACAGCCCGATGAGCCCTGTTTCAATGAGCACCCTGAAATATTGGGCATCAACAAATCCATAACCTGTTACTCCAAAACCTAACACAGGATGCTTGACAAAATCACGTGAAATATTCGCCCAACTCTGCAACCGGGCAGCAGTCGAAGTATCGATTCTGGCACCTCCCACCTTGATCTGCCCCCGCTGCTCTCGCTGCTGAAAGGTGAAGCTGGCTCTCTGTGTCAGCGTCTTAGGGGCAACAAAGGGAATAAGTAGCCCCAAAATAACGAGTCCTATTAAAACTACACGTCTTTTTTCAGATAACCAGAGGAAGGCCAACGCCACAAAAATAATGCCGAGGTAGGAGCTCCTGGATCCGGTAAGAAGCAGCGGAATGATAAAAAGGGTTGTCAGGAATCCATATATCATCTGTAATCGGAATGAGGTAGTGGTTAGCAGCAGCCCGGCAGTGATCGAAATCATAAAAACAAGGTAGCCTCCAAAGGTATTCGGCTCCCCAACCTCACCCTCAAAAGGGGCTGAAACTCTCCCCCCTTCCGGAACCTGGAGTATTCCAAGGACCGAGACAATAGCGCACGTAATCAGCAATGCCCATAAGTAGGTTCGCGCCTGTTTCATTGTTTTCAGATGATTGACGACCATAAAATAGACGAGCGTGTATTCAAAGTATTTCAGCACAAAAAAGAAACCTGTTTTAAGATCGACTTTCAAAAATAGTGCTCCTATCAGGGTGGAAATGAGACAGATTACAATGTAATAAGCGATCGGTTTATTGAGGGGGGTCCTTAAAAAGAGCCCCAGCTCTTTGTTGACAGCCATTTTTGCGATCCAGGTGAGTCCGATAAGGAGAATCAGGAAGTCATCCGCCCTCAGCGTCACGCCTCTGCCCAAGGAAGCGCCCTCTGTGGTGCCAACAATAAACTCCGGGCTCAGAAGCATGGAAAAGATAAGGATATAGAGGGCGGCTTCGGTGCTGGCCAAGCAGACAATAAAGACCGCTACACCGCCTCCTATGGCAAATGCCTGGGTGGCGGTAAGTTCCGGTATCATATAGGAAAGGCCTAAGATCAGGACCAGCAGCATGACCAGAGGGATAATGAATTGAATACTGCTTGGGCCGGAGGATTTATTCATCGTAGAACCGCCTTGCAATTGAGACCCAATGTGTTTAGGTCATTCGCTACTTGATCTGCACGATTCTGAGACACAAAAGACCCGACGAGCAGACGATATTCCTTTTTGGGGGTTTCGATAATGTACGGCGAATATACCGTTTTGCTGAGCATCGCCATTTTCTCATTTAAGGCTTCCTTTGACGAGAATTCTCCGATCTCAACAGCATAGGGGGTTTTCGAGATGGTCGCTGATGACAGGGAATATTTCTTCTTGACTTCCTCAGCCTGCTCAGAGGTGGCAAAGGATCCAACGAATATCCTGTACCACTTGCCCTTCTTGCCGAGATCAACATGGTTCCAATAGGCCCAGAGGCCATTTTTCTTAAGCAGGTCAATCTCCTTTTTTGCCTGCCCTAAGGTCCTGAAAGAGCCGGTGCGAAGAGAATAAGGATATCTTATGGGTTTTGTTGCAGCAGGAAGCTCCTTCGTTTTTGGGATCTCTTTGGGAGGCGGGGGCGTTGATATGGCCATTTTAATCGGCTGAAACACCTTTTCTTGGGGGAGGATAGGCCTTGTATCTTTCATCACGGGCTGTTTTGCAAACAGCTCTCCGTCAGTCTGCAGGAAATCATTTTGCAGCAGCACACCAACAGTCAGGGAGAACAAGGCAATCAGAGACACCCAGAGCTTTAACGAGCCTCGGTTCTTTCCCACGTCTCTCTCTTTACTTTTCTGTTTGGTATGAACCGATGGTTCAACCTTTTTGGAAGTTACATTTTCCCGCGTTTCGCTAAAATTGGAAGCTATCTTTTTTCGCGTCTCATCAAAGATGGACAAAACCCTCTTCCAACCCTTTTTCTCTTCGTCCTCCTTATAGGAATAGTAGGATTTATAGTATTTGTACCCATGAAAATCAGGGCTCAGTTCGCTCTTAATGTCATTCAAGACGACCCCGAGAAGGGTAGCCCTGACCTGTTCTAATTGAGTCGCAGATCTTTTAAGAAGGGTCCTCGACACAGCGCCGACACGATACACTAAGAGCACTGCATCCACTTTTGTGCCTAAGATGATCGGATCGGATGTGGAAAGAATCGGGGGCGTATCGAACAAGACAAAGTCATACTCCCTCTTGACTTCATCCATGAGCTCCACTAAACGCTGTGAATCGATCAGTTCTGAAGGATTTGGCGGTATGGTGCCGCATGTCAATAAATTGAGGTTGTCAAGCCCGGCCGTGGCCATCACCTCATCCATGCTCATTTCCCCTACCATAATATCGGTAATCGTTTTCGTCACTTCGCCAACGGAATAGTTCCCGAGCAGTACATCCGTCAATCCGGGATTACGATCAACCCCAAACGCCTTAAATATTGAGGGTTTTCTCAAATCGCACTCCACGAGGAGGGTTTTCGTACCCGCCTGAGCCATGGTGATGGCCAGATTGGTGGACACCATTGTCTTCCCCTCTGAAGGTGACGTGGCCGTAACCGCTATGGCCTTTATCTTTTTTTCCATATCGCTGAAGTTGATATTCGTCCGGAGCGCCCTGAAACTCTCTGCTATCATAGTTTCCGGCAAAAAATGAGAAACAAGGAACGCTTCCTGTTTGAAAGGGGACGTATCTCCATCTTTTTGTCTGCTCTCCTCCCTTTCATGGATGCTGACAAAATCCCCGTGAGGAATAATTCCCAGGACCTGGGACCCGAGCGCCTCCTCCACATCCTCGATAGCCGCAAGAGAGGTGTCAAATGTCTCGACAACAAAGGCGACTACCAGACCAATGACCAGACCGATGACCAGTCCTATCGCCCCCTTTGACGCTGTTTTTGGCGGATTAATAGGGAACCTTGGGAAGAGCGCAGGCCTGACAATAGTGACCTCGTCTGGCTTTTCAGCCTTACTGATCAGCGCCTCCTGATTCTTTTTTTCAAGGAGAACCGTCATATCATTAAATGACGCAACTTTTCTTTTCAAACGCTTGTACTCAAGCTTTTTTTCCATCAAATCGTGAGTCTTTCCGTTGACCTCTTCAAACCGCGCTTCCAATGCCGCCCGTTTCCTGTCAATATTCTTCATCTCTAACAGGGCGAGAATTCTCATCTTGCTTACAGTTTCTATTATTTTACGCTGTTTAGCAATGACTTCGGGGTACTTGGCTGTGTAATCCTTCAGCAGTGAATCCCGCTGCATCAGAATGTCTATGAGGCCCTCATTACTCCTTTCATATTGCTTACCGGCGTGTTCCGAATAGAGGGTATCACCGGCACCGGATGGATTTTTCAGGAACTGATCCAGCTTGGTCAGCAGGATATCCAATTGTTCTTTTGACTCTTCTAAATTCTGTAATGCCCCCTTGGTCTTCCTGGATACCAGCAATAGATTCTCACCCTGAAGGTCAATGGAGACCAACTGGTTTTTTTGGGTAAAGGTGTTGAATGCATCTTCTGCTTCCCGCAATTTCTGCCGCACCCGTGTCAACTCCTGGGAAATGTATTTCACTGCCTCGGTGGTTCGTTTGCTCTGTTCTTGTTTGCGTACAGTCATATAAGCTAACGCCACGGTGTTTGCCAGCTTTTGGGCAAAGACCGGATCTCGATCCGTCACCTGTATCGCTATGATATTGGCAAACCCTTCTCTCGAAACCTCTATCTTTGACCGGAGCCCATCAATTACCGCGGCCACATGAGGGTCCAACTGGTGGCCTTCCGTTGACGCGTTATCCGCTATCATTCCTAATTCCTTGGCAACTCTTTTCATAACCGGGTAGCTTTCCAGCACGGAAAGCTGGGTCTCCATGTCGTCTCCCTCAGACCAGGACATGGTCTTGGCATAGAGCCCCTCCACAGTTGTCTCCTTTTCAAATTTGATGCTACAGACTGAGGTATACAGGGGGATGGGGGCATTCATGGCGGCAAAAACCGTGCTGAATATACCCATTATAGCGGCTATAAAGATAACGGTAAACTTCCGTTTCTTAAGGATTCGCAGATATTCACTCAGATTTATGTCGTATTGGGCCAAGACTGTATCTCTTACTGTGACCGTTCAAGGGTTCAAAGGTCTCAGGCTCAGCGGATTAATGACAATTGATTATTGACGGTTTTGGAAATAATTTCCTGCGCATCATCGGGTGAGACATGGCAATAGAAAATATTGCCTGGTTCTACAACAACGATGGGACCTTGCTCGCAGAAACCGTGGCATCCTGTGGCGCGCACCAGGACGTCTTTTTCCAGCCCCTGCTTGGCCAATTCGTCTTTGACCGCATCAATTAAGATATGGGAGCGTGATGCACGGCACCCGGTTCCACCGCACAATACGAGAGATGATTTGAAGTTATTTCGGTAATTTTGGAACTCCCCTCGAAGGGCTTCCAGATCGCTTATGGTTTTGATCTCAGTCATTCGAGTCTTCCTCCGTTCCACCATTACCGAGAACTTTGATGAGTTTGCGCAGTTTGCCGGGATTCATGTGGTGGTGGGTCGTTCCGTTTTCAGTAACGACCGGCGCAAGTGCGCAGGCACCAAGACAGTTCACATGTTCAATGGTAAACAGGCCGTCTTCCGTTATTTCATCGGGTTCAACTCCGAGTTGACCGACAGCCTGGTTGAGAATCAGTTTAGACCCCCGCACATGACATGCGGTGCCAGTACATACTTTGAGTACGTTTTTTCCGCGGGGGGTCAGTGAAAACGCCTTATAGAACGAAGCAACACTGTAAACTTCCATGAGCGGCATTCCCAGTTCACTCGCTACAGCCCTCATGGCCTCTTCGGAGACATACCCATAATTCTTCTGTACATCCTGCAGCACCTCAATGATCTGATTGGGCTGACTCCGTCGCCCGTCCAAAATCGAGTCAAGTGTAACTTCCGGCATAGGAACCTCCTTAAGGTTGAACATTATTTTGTTGACAAAAACTCGGGCAAGGGTATAAGTCAGGTTGGTATATGTAAATACATTAAAAATGCACCGTTATTGCATATGTATTATATGCAATAACAGTACCCATTTGATGTATATTTAATGCATATAAATAATGTGCAGTAATTCTTTGCGAGACCATCAATATGTTGCGGGGGAAGAATCTATGGTCAGAAACAAATCTCCACTAACAAAATCAGCCAATAGGAATTTAGAGGGTCTGCCGAAAGATCTTTTTCGCCTCTGGCGAATTCCTTTTAACGGGGATCAAGATCCTTCAAAGTTAATGAGTACTCTTCGAGAGCGGATCAAGGAGTTGAACTGTCTGTATGGGCTTGCACAGATGGCTGAACGTCATGCAGGTTCTGTTGAAGATCTGTTGAAAGAGCTTGTGAACTTTTTGCCCTTTTCATGGCAGTATCCGGACATCACCTGTGCCCGGATTGTGTTCAAAGGAGAAACATACAAAAGCAAGGGATTCAAGATTACCAGGTGGAGACAGTCGTCACAGATTTTCATGTATAATGAGCCGGTTGGCGAAGTCTCCATTTTCTATCTCGAAGAAAGACCGCCAGAGAATGAGGGACCATTCCTAAGGGAGGAACGTATTTTATTGGATGCATTGGCAGGACGAATAGGCTCTGCGGCGATGCGGATTTCTGCTGAACAGGAGTTGCAGGAGCTTAACAAACAGTTGATCATCGAACGAAAGGCATTACAGGAGGCGAACGCCGCTCTTCGAGCAGTTTTGGCAAGGATTGAGGAAGAAAAACAAGAAATCCATATGGATATCCGGGCGAACGTTGACAAGATTCTGATGCCTGTTTTGAACGAAATGGCGCTGCATTTACCCGAGATCTATAGAAAATATGCGAAGATGCTGAAAACCAATCTGGAGGACATTGCGTCCCCGTTTGTCAATCATCTATCGGAAGCCTATCTTTCTCTGACATCTACAGAATTAAAAATTTGCAATATGATTCAAAATGGCCTTCAGACCAAGGAGATTGCCCAGATTCGAGAAGTGTCCGTTGGAACCATCAACCGTCATCGTGAGCATATCCGTAGGAAGCTAAAGATTACCAACAGCGACGTCAATCTAATGACATACCTGCAATCCAATATGTGGAAGAAAGCTTGATGGCCATGTAAAAAGTCCTTTTTACATGGATTCAGGAATTTAGGAATTGCGAATTATTGTAAGCAGTTAGCGCTAAGGGTATTACTCGAAATCCCGAACTTTCCGACTTTTTACGGGGCCATCATTATTGACTATTGACGAATGACAGACCTGCGGGTCAAAATGGCCTGGCTTCCACTATGTCGTTATATTTGCTCCAGAATATCCAATCCATCAGCGGGTCAAGATTGCGGATCCATTTGTTGATATCTCCAATCACCATTCTTGGAACATACACCAGATCACCATCTCGGAGTTTGATATTCTGGGAAAGGTCTGCCCTTTCCAGGAGGGCTTCAACATTTGCCATCATGACGAGGGGCTTTTTTCCGGGTTCGGTTGCCCTTACAATGAGGGTATTTTCCTCCTTGGCCTCATCTGTGAACTTGCCTGCAAGGGCAATGGCAGAGAGGAGATCCTCGGCATCCTTGAGGTCGTACACCCCCTGGTCTTCTACCTCTCCCATAACAAAAACCTTTTCCCCGACTTCCGGCAGTTCCGGGATGTCCACCGTGTCTCCGGTATCAATGATGACATTCAGGTTTTCATTCCCCTGTGCTATTATATCATAGATATTGATCACATATGTTTTTCCTTTTCTGATCAGTTTCAGACGTCTTATATCCCCCTTGACCGTATACCCATGCGCTAAGGCAATAAAATCCATTAATGTCGTCTTGCCTTTGAGAAAAATCTGACCGCTCCCGGTCTGGATTCCCGACCTGAGCAGTGAAAATTCCCCCAATGCAAGAGCGCTCTTGCTCCTATATTCTTTCACCATCACGTCAATCCTCGGCTTTCTTATATAGGCGGAGAGTTCCTTGGTCAGGAGGGTATCCAACTGGGTGGGGGTTATACCGCCGACTTTCAGATTGTCTAAGAATGAATAGTTGATCTTGCCCAAGCCATTTACCGTAACGAGAGTTGTTGTGCTCTTTTCTCCGACACGCGAGTTGATTTCCAGGATATCAAGGGGGCCGATACGATATTGGGGAATACCGTCAATTGTCTCGAAAACCGAATTTTCCGTGACATTGCTCATCTTGGCCAGCTCCAGCTTCTCCGTCTCCTTCGTCTTTTTCATTTCGGCCAATTCCGGTTTGGTGGCGAACAGCTCTTTCACAGGTATCCCCTTCACGGCCGTAGTGCCGCATGTCAGAATCATCAGGGCCATCAACAGAAGGCAGGTAGCTATAAGCGTTTTAATGAATAACGGATATTTTTCCTTCGCATCTTTCACAGGCTTTTTACTTTACCGAAAGGATAGTGAATAACATTCGTGAAAAGACCGTCAAATAGTCGACAACTCAACCTCTTAACGGTATCCGGGACACCCGCTTACTCAGGGAAGTTCTTCTTCCCCGACCGTATCCACAATACGTAGAAGCGGCGAGTTCGATAAATGGACTATCTTTCCTCTCTTCATCTTTTGTCCCACGCCATCATAAAGGAGTTCGATCACAGGCTTGAGCGGATGATTCTTATCAGTGGACAACACACGACCGATCGCCTTATTATTGAGCAGTACATAAGAGTTGACCGGGAATAGAGAGATCTCAGCCAGAAACTCCTTGACGATTTTGTTTGGGAATTTTCCTTTGTCGATCCCTATTACCGATTTAACGGCATCCGTCTCCATATACTTTTTTCGGTATGGCCGGTTCCGGATCATGGCCATGTAAATGTCGACCAATCCTATAATTGATGCAAATTCCGATATCTCATCCCCGCTCAATCCCTTGGGGTATCCAGATCCATCCGATCTTTCATGCACCTGAAGGGCCACGCGCGCCAGCCAGTGAAATGCCTCACCCATCTGACTGATAACCTGGGCGCTGAGCTCGGGATGCTTCCTGATGACGGCTAAACTGCGCGGGTCAAGCTTTCCCTCCTGTTTCAGGATAGTGTCGGGGATTAGATACATGCCGACATTTTCAAAAAAAGCGGCTAAGCCTAATCTCAAAATCTCTTTGGTATCATATCCCATTCCTTTGGCTAACTTCATGCAGGCAACCGTCACGCACACTGAATGAGACGGCAGATCGTTGTCTTCGATATATAACACAGTATATTCATAAAGCTGATCAATAAGGTCTTCTATGGTAATAGGATGGAGGATAGAAAGGATCGGTGAAGCGGGGATGCCTTGTTTTGCCCTGACTCTATCCCGGACGTCTCGTGCCCTTTCTAAGAGCTGTTCATAATATGTCTTGATATTTTCATCGTGCCTCACAGTCGATTGCGGATCAACTCCCGATGGTTTGATCGGTTCATCCACAGACCGAACACTGCTCACGCTCACTTTTTCCTTCCGGGTATGGTTTTGGGAAGGCTCAGAAAGAGGCTTCTTTTCTTTTTTTCTTAAGATTTCAGAAAACTGCACCATCGTCAATAATATCCTTTATAACCTCATAGGTGATCATTGCCTTTTTCTCGCCGGAACCCACGAGAAGTGCCAAGTCACATAGGTTATTGATGATTCTTGGTATTCCATTGCTATGCTCAAAAACTATTTCAATGGCCTGTTTGCTAAACACATTCTTACTGAGACCCGCCTTTTTCTCTCGAAAAAAAATATAATCGGTCGTTTCCTTGAAATTAAAGGACCGCAAAAAATAGCTGATCTCTACCCTCTGCGCCAACTGTTTGATCGCTTTGACTTTATCTACCAGTTCGGGTTGTCCCATCAGAAAAATCGTCAAGAGAAATCTGTTGGACAATTGATAGTTGAGTAGAAGCCTGATTTCCTCTAACGTAGATTCCGCGATAAACTGGGCTTCATCGATTATGAGAAGGGTTCCTTTGTTCTGATCCAGATTGTCGGTCAGTTTTTTGTATAAAATTCGGAGGATCTCAACCTTGCTCTCAGGGGCATCTGTAATTCCCAGCTTATACAATATATCCTGTAAGAACTCTTTTGTCTCTAAACACGGATTTGCTATCATGGCGATATCATATCTTTCTTTTGATATCTTACGCAACAATACCTTATCTAAGGTCGTTTTGCCTGCGCCCACCTCTCCGGAAAGCAATGCACACCCTTTCCCCCTCTCAACGGCGTACAACAGTCTTGTCAACCCCTCCTCGTGGGGTTTTGACATAAAAAAGAAATCCGGATCAGGCACATTATCAAACGGGTACTTCTTTAGACCCCAATATTCCAAATACATTTGTTAAATCCCAAATAACCATTTCAGAACTCGTTAAATAGTCGAGTCGTCGACCATTTAACGAGGTCTGCATTTAGAATATTCCAGAGTACGGCTGATTTGGCCACTTCAGGGACTCTAAAAACATAGCCCCGCATCTTAGCTGTAACACGTTAGGATCTTTACTGAAAAATCCATATACTCGTAATCTTAACCAAAATGGGACATTCATTAGAGGCCGCACGTTAAAATGATGATATTATCGCAGGGTCTAATAGTACTCTATTCTATACTGAAGTGCGGGTTCAGGCAAGATGTTTCTTTTTTTGCAGAGTGGAAAAACGTGCGTGAAAAATTATCCTGATTGAAAAGCATGAAATCTGATATTACGAGCCGACTATTCCTTATTTGCATTTGTAGGCCCGTGCCTTTATGCGGGCATCGTACCCTTCTTTTCTTTCCCCGCCCCACACAACATGGGTTGCACCAAGATCGGCTCCCTCTTGCAGGGCACGAACCTTGGCATTCTGGATTTGAATTTCATTGGATGCGACCTCACTGCGCGTTAGCGACGGGATATATTCCCCTGCCACGCCGGTAACCTCACCCAAATATTTGCATTTTGAAAGAATTTTTGCGTCTGCTGCTATTACTTTTGGATAAACCTGGGATGGCGGAGCGCATCCGATAAATGAACTCAACAGGGCCACTGTAAAAGCCAAAATCATGAGTAAGGGAAAGCGGTTCGGAATTTTTGGTCTCATTTATTGTATGGTATATCTTCTATATGGATCAAGATTTTCAGTCTGATCCAGGATTCAAAATATACACCGAGCCTTGCCAAAACCTATTTTTTGAAGGCCTTTTGACACTTTATAGTCAAATTTGACTCATTTGTCAATGATTCTCTTCTTTACCCAGGATGGGTGCATCAAAAAGGCGAACCCTTAATTCTTGGTTTGTCTTACTCATCCTGCATCTTATTCTTGATGTGGACCACAGCCTTTCTAATCCTTTCAACAACCTTTTCCCTGCCCAAAACCTCCATTACCTCAAATATCCCCGGGCTGGCAGTCTTGCCTGTCAGGGCAACCCTCAGCGGTTGGGCCAGCTTTCTCAACTTGATCTCTTTTTCCTCTAAGAAATCGACAAATAGCTTTTCAATAGCCTCTTGATTGAATTCAGGTATTGCCGCAAGTCTATTATTCAGATCTTCAAACAGGCCCACAACACTCGGTTTTAAAAACTTGTCATCTCCTTTTTTCTCGTAGGTAATCTCTTCGGCTAGACAGAAATGTGCTCCTTCAGCCATCTCAACAAGGGTTTTACTTCTTACCTTAAGGATAGACGATACTCTTTTCACTTTCTCTTGATCCAGGTTTTTAAATCCCTTTCTTTCGAGGAAGGGTGTCAATCGCTCAGATAGAAATTCATCAGAGGATTCACGGATATACCATGCATTAAGATCCAAAAGCTTTTCCGCGCTAAATACCCCGGCGGCCTTTCCCACACTCTCTAAAGAAAACTTTTCTACCATCTCTTCCATGGAAAATTTTTCCTGGTCTCCGTAAGACCATCCAAGCCTGGCTAAAGCATTGAGCAGGGCATGTGGAAGATAACCCATATCCCTATAAGCCAGGACCGACATTGCACCATGCCGTTTGCTGAGTCTTGTCTTGTTTGGGCCGAGGATCATGGGCAGGTGAGCGTATTTGGGGACCGGTTCTCCGAGGGCCTTGTAAATGAACATCTGCCTCGGCGTATTATTGACATGGTCATCTCCCCTGATGACATATGTCATGCCGAGACTTATATCATCGGCAACCACGGCAAGGTGATAAGTGGGGCTTCCATTTGACCTCCGGACAATAAGATCGTCTAATTCCTTGTTGTCAAAACGGATAGTGCCTTTTACCAGGTCGGTAAATTGTGTTATCCCTGACAGGGGGGTTTTGAGTCTTACCACCGACCCTGGTGCCGGGCCAAGCCCCAGGTCCCGGCAAGTACCGTCGTATTTGGGTTTTAGTCCCTTTTCTTTCGCGCTTTGACGTTGTTTCTCCAGATCTTCCTGCGAGCAATGGCAATGATAGGCCTCGCCATTGGAGATAAGACGATCAATGACCTCATTATAGATATCGTATCTCCGGGATTGGAAATAGGGACCTTCGTCCCAGGAAAGGCCAAGCCACTCCATTGATTCGAGGATGGCCCTCGTGGCCTCATCCGAAGATCTCTGTTCGTCGGTATCTTCAATACGTAAAATAAATTTTCCGCCTCTCTTTTTTGAGAAAAGCCAGTTAAACAGGGCTGTTCTTGCGCCGCCGATATGAAGATATCCTGTGGGGCTGGGTGGAAAGCGGGTCACAACTTTTTCGTTTGACATATATTAAGCCTCGTTGACTAGATTCGAAAGTCGAAATAGATTTGGCCCGGTCAATCATCTACGGAGTAAACCCAGTTGTAGCGGATCGGGGTTACATGAGGGGAATCCAGCGTGGGGTGTAGAAGCTCATCTCTGAGACTGAGCCAGTTATACGCAGGCTTGACCTTCCTGAGCTTCCCATCCTTCGGTGGTTGCGAATGGGTTGTATGGTTATAGGCCGCCTCTAAGATACCCAGGTGGTGACCCTTTCCCGGATACAGGTAGTGGTCTTTGAGGAAAGCAGAGGTGAGACTGCAGCTCCTGGCTAATGAAGTGACCTGTTTATCATTAAAGTGTATCAAGAAAAATTTAGACACACCTCGCTCAGAATACCTGAACATTATCCGGGATTCTGAGCTTGAGACAAATACAGTGGAAATAAAGCCCGATTTCTTCAAGAGCTGTGCGGCAATGAGTCCGGCTGTGCGTCTGCCACCGACGGTATGGTGGCAACCGTAGTATTCAAAGAGTTTATTCTGGAGGATACCCGCCTCTTTGTCCCCGTTTTCATATAAATTATTCTGGATATATCTAAGCCCTTTTGCTAAATCCTGGGCTGCCTCAGCAATGGGCCAGTCGATTTTTACGTGAAAATGGGTGAGGGAGTATCTATTTTTCCTCTTGATACTCGGGTCTTGTTGTATGAGCAGGGAATAATCGATATCTGATAAATTATCGATAAAATCAAGAAACCCCGGGCTATCAAAATGACGAAGGTTTTGATGGAAGCGCTTGTATAAGGAAAAGCTGGGTAAGTATTGAAGATTTTTCTTGAGCACACTGTTCTCAGGAAAGAACCGGATATAATTTTTCAGTTGACTGCTGAGCACTCCCTCGCAGATTATAACGAGAAAGGTGTTGAAAAATTCTGATTCCCTTTCCATTTTTTTTGATTTTGGTTTAAGTTCGCGCTTGTCAACGAAAATATATTCAACGCCTTTTTCTTTGTAGTTGTAGAATGAATCTATAAGAGAGATCTTCATTAGCCGCCGTTCAAGTGAATCTCGCAATATTTCATAAATTGAACGTCTCAGCTTTTCATAATAACTAAGTTGTTCTCTGTATTTCCACATAGGTTGTAGCCCCTGAACCGCGCCGCCATCTTGAATAGATCAAAACGAATATGATATTTCTTTTAATAATAGCAAAAAGAGCCATAAGTGTCAAGAAAAAAAGGGGAAATTAGGATATAGCAGCAATTAAACGGAAATCTTCTATCAAGTGTTATTCCCAGAAAACGCATAAATATATTGACAAAACAGCAATTTTTTATATACTCACCTATTTTACTTTTAGATGTATCGATTACAATGATCATCAGCATAAAAGACCTTTTGCGCTGTCCCAGGCATTTCGATTTTGCATTTGGTTCAGATTTGTGGAGGGATAGGGATGTAAATGGTCAGATCCTGGGCTTAGACGGCCCTCTGAGTGTTCAAATGACCATTTCTAAGGAAGAGAGCAACTTTGTGGTAGAAGGTCATTTGTCCGGGGGCGTTAGGGTTAAATGTGAGAGGTGCTACGGCTTGTGTCCCACATGCGGAATAAACCTGAACAGAGAGAAGTGTGATTGCCGGGAAAAAAATGGCCACCCTGCTTTTTTGAAACTGAAAGAACTGGAAATTGATAGTGTTTAGTGTTTTGTCGCTTCCCTGCTGTATTTCGTGTTTGGTCCCGCAAGGTGGGGTAGGTAATAAACTGCTATTTCAGCAGATTTTTTGAACTAAACACTAAACACAAAAAACAAATCTATTACGCCACCAGACGAGATGATCTAATAAAATTTCGTTCGATGGACGAAGAGGAGTTGAGCAAAATTATGGCTGTACCTAAGAAAAAGAAATCCAGGTCCAAACGGGGCTCGAGGCGTGCCCATGATGTTATCCCCATGTCCAAAACTACCACCTGCCCGCAATGTCACGAACCTGTCTTGCCTCATCATATATGTCCCGAGTGCGGGACTTACAGGGGCAAGACAATAATCGAGGCAGAAGAGGACTAATATGAATGTGGCCGTGGACGTCATGGGAAGGAATAATGCCCCGTAAATGGTGGTTCAAGGAGCGGTGGACGCTGTTTCTGAGTTTGGCATTGATATTACCCTTGTTGGTCATCAGAAAAAAATAGCTCAGGCCCTTGACACTCGTCCAGCGCACGGCCATATATCATTCCGTAACTGCGAAGATGTGGTGGACGGGGTTATGGCCCAGACATTCGCCTAAAAACCTCCAGAATAGGCTAAGATCTCAGGGAGAAGGAAAAAACTATGGAAAATTCGAGTCCCAGGGTAGTTGTCATTACAGGGGGATCTAAAGGGATAGGACGTGCTGTGGCCTACAGGTTTGCAGAAGAGAAGGCAAAGATCGTTTTCGCACATTATGACGCAGACGATTCGGACTCACAGGAAACACTAAAAGTATTGGCAGGCATGGGCGTTGAGGCAGAAGCCCACAAGATAGACGTATCTTTGTTCCAGGACGTAGACCTGTTTTTCAGAGAAATCTTTGGAAAATTTGAGAGGGTTGACGTACTCGTGAATAACGCAGGGATTACAAAGGACACCCTTTTAATGAGGATGAGCGAAGAGGATTGGGATGCTGTGTTGGATATAAATCTGAAAGGTGTATTTAATTGTACACGGGCAGTAGTCCGTCCCATGATAAAGGAGAGGGCCGGACGTATTGTCAACATATCCTCTGTGGTGGGGCAAATAGGCAACCCGGGACAGGCCAATTATTCTGCTTCCAAGGCTGGAGTAATTGCCTTAACCAAGACCACGGCTAAGGAGTTGGCCGGCAGGGGGATTACGGTTAATGGTGTGGCGCCGGGATTTGTCGATACTGAAATGACGGCTGTCCTCTCCGACAAGGTAAAAGATGGCTTTTTAGCTCAAATTCCATTGGGGAGAATGGGAATGCCTGAAGAGGTGGCAGAGGCTGTCTACTGGCTCTGCTCTGATGCCGCAAGTTATATTACCGGACAGATTATTCATGTAAATGGCGGAATGTATATGTAGTGAAACTTGAAACTTGAAACTTGAAATTAGAGCTGATTAGTTCGGATGTTATCCAGTTTCAAAGGAAGTTATTAAATTTCAGTCAGGGAGGTAATTGTTTATGTCGGATGTTGAGGGTAAAATCAAGAAAATTATATGTGAGCAGTTGGATGTGCCGGAAGAAGATGTGGTCCCCGAGGCGTCCTTTGTGGATGACTTAGGTGCTGATTCATTAGATCAGGTGGAGCTTATTATGGCCATGGAAGAGGAGTTTGATGTCTCTATTCCTGATGAAGATGCCGAAAATATAGGGACTGTTCAAGACGCAATAGATTATGTCAAGAAGGCAGTTGCATAATGATCTTTGATGCTGACCTCTTTAGAACCTAATTGAAACCGCTGGGCCTGCACTTTCAGGTATCTTGTACCGTGATGGGTGGTTTCTAAATCTGATATGTGAGGGAGCAATAAGATGACCAGAAGGGTTGTGGTTACAGGCTTGGGGATGGTTACTCCCTTGGGGACCGGGGTTGAGAAGAACTGGGAAGCAGCATGCTCGGGAACATCGGGGATTGGACCGATCACAAAGTTTGATGCTACAGGTTTTCCAGCCCGGATTGCCGGTGAAGTCACGGATTTCAGACCTCAGGACTTCATGGATAAACAGCGGATCAGGCGTTTTGATATATTCATCCATTATGCCATTGCTTCGGCAAGGATGGCCATGGAGGATTCAGGCCTTAAGCTCAATGATAAGAACGCCCATAAAGTCGGCTGTGTCACCGGTTCCGGATTGGGCGGGCTTGGAATGTTAGAGCATTTCCATTCCGTTCTTATGGAAAAGGGCCCAAAACGAATCAGCCCGTTTTTTATTCCTGGGATTATTGCCAATATGGCACCCGGACAGATTGCCATTGAATTCGGCGCCAAGGGACCCAACCTGTCCATTGAGACGGCATGCGCAGCCAGTACTCACGCAGTTGGGGAGGCCTTCAGGTTGATCCGGGATGGTATTTCAGATGTAATGATCACCGGGGGAGCGGAAGCGGTAATAACCCCCCTGGCGCTCGGCGGCTTCTGCTCCATGCGTGCCCTTTCCACAAGGAACGACGAACCGGAAAAGGCCTCAAGGCCCTTTGATCTGGATCGAGACGGCTTTATTATGGGGGAAGGCGCAGGGATATTAATTTTAGAGGATCTGGAATGTGCACTTGAAAGAGGCGCCAATATCTATGGGGAGGTGGTAGGATATGGACTGTCAGGCGACGCCTACCACGTATCAGCTCCAGAGCCTGAGGGTGAGGGGGCGATTCACTGTATGAAGGGCGCGCTTGATTTCGCCGGTCTTATACCTGAAGACATAGATTACATCAACGCCCATGGCACATCGACTAAGCTGAACGATCTGTCGGAAAACAAGGCGATCAAATCCGTGTTTGGAGACCACGCCTATAAACTGAGTATCAGCTCTACAAAGTCCGTTACCGGCCATCTTCTTGGTGGGGCCGGGGGTATTGAGTCGATCTTCACATTGCTCACAATAAAAAACGGAATAATTCCCCCCACGATGAATTATGAAACGCCTGACCCGGAATGCGATCTGGATTACGTCCCCAATACAGCGAGAAAGGCGAAGGTTCGGACCGCAATGTCCAACTCATTCGGGTTCGGCGGCACCAACGCCACCCTGATTTTCAGGGCGTATGAAGCAAATAACTAAGGAGAAATTGAGGGATTGCGAATTCAGGGATTGAGGAATTGAAGATTTTAAAAATGTACCCAAAAGTGCTTTATTTCCCTGGATTCCCGCGTTCGCGGGAATGACGAAACCGGGTCAGTGACTTTTTGCGAGTTTGTCACATTTAATCCCTAAATCCCCAAATCCCTAAATCGAATAATATGAAGATTATAATCGGTTCAGATCATGGTGGGTTTGATTTAAAGGAGGCTTGCAAGAGCCATCTCAGCGTCTTGCCCCAGTGGGAGCTCACAGATGCAGGGATATTCAGCCGAGATCCGGAAGATTATCCCAAGATTGCCCACAAGGTAGCACAAGGAGTTGCCAAAGATGACTACCAGCGTGGAATCCTGATCTGCGGGACTGGTCTTGGCATGGGGATCGTGGCTAATCGTTATAAAGGGGTGAGGGCGGGAATCTGTCATAATCTTTTCACGGCCCGATTGAGCCGACAGCACAATGATGCCAACATCCTGGTTATGG
>JACKQG010002070.1_pt2 | contig 17726 bp, 29 predicted proteins | sample 8237621 | NCBI WGS metagenome assembly JACKQG01 (sample SAMN15677084, study PRJNA649215) | marine metagenome | biome: marine; feature: Black Sea; material: saline water; isolation source: suspended particulate matter (SPM) from the Black Sea western gyre | collected 2013-06-09/2013-06-10 | depth...
ACACCAGAAACATCCCACTGAACAATAAGATTAGACGTTTCGTCGAGCATACACATTGCTAAATTTCGTATACCGACGTCTATACTTAAAATCATTAGTATAAAGAAAATTTATTTCTTTAAATTAAAAATATTATTATAATATAAAAAATGATTAACCAGGAAAAAATCGTATATTTACTTATTGCAATCGTTATTGCAGTCTTAATAATGAAAAGCATGGAAAAGTATAGAGAATATAATACAGGCGAAATAAAAATAAATCCAAACGCGTCGGTATTTGATATTGTTAAACAAATTGAAGACGCTAAGAAAAAGGAAGACTAATTTTTTTCTATGTGAATAGTAAATAAAATGGTTCTCGGATTTGTTGCAGGTGCTCTTTTCGGTGGTAAAAAAAGACAGAAAACCAAATCAGAAACAACGGTTGTAAACGAAAACATATTCAATTTCCTGAATAGAGATGAAAATGTTGTATCCGCGAAAGTCGTCAGTGTTCAAGATATGTCTGTATCTGGAGTTACAGCCTATTGTAAATTTGATATTACACAAAAGATTAACGCTGACCTTAAAATTCTCCAAAAATTTGATGGAAAACAAACATCGGATTTGGTAACTGAAATTGGAAATGAAATTGAACAACAAATAAAAAAGACTGCAAAGGAAAAGAAGGGGTTTTTAGCTCTTCCAGAAAACAAAAAATCGTCAGATGAAACGATTGTAAACATTAAAAATAAAATTGAAAAAAATATTACGATGGAAACTATAAATAAACTTGCAGGTGAAGTTATTAGTGAACAAACACTGGTTACGGAAAACCTTATAATAGATCCAGTAGGTATGGGTCTATATGCGAAACTTGGTGTTCCACCACCAGTAGAAATAGCAACACTCGCGGCTAATACGGAATGTAGTATTGATCAAGATATACAAATTAAGTATGTTGCAGAACAACTTACTAACAAAGTCGTAGAGATTATAAACACTGATTCATCTGCACTAAAATTAGCTAATAAACTTGATTTAGATGAAGAAACTGAAAGCCAAGGTATTGGAGGGGCTGTTGCTGAAGGCGCCGAAGGTATCGGAAGTGGTGTTGGAACCGCAGCTGAAGGTATCGGGAGTGGTATAGGTAATATTATGGGAGGTGCCGCAATGCCCGCCGCTATATCATCTGGATGTTTGTGTATGGTTCTCATTGCGGGTGGTTTATTCATGATGTCCGATGCGGGTAAAAATGCGATGAGTAAAATACCTGGACCAAAATAAATTTAACTAAAAAAATAAAAAAACGAATTAAATTTATAAATGTAATTAAAAGTATATTTATAAATTTAACTATAACATGATACAATACGTGTACGGTTACCCCGTATATATATTTTCAATAGAAGACAAATCTAAGGCTATAAACGAGGTTCAAAAATGTATTGATGGAATAAAAGCAGTTAATCCATCAGATGACTGGAACGCAGAGTGTTTAAAAATATCTTCACCTCCCACTTGGATAGGTCTGCGTCGAACTACAGACGATGAAAAAATTGAATTTAGATATATATTAAAAGAAATATATAAACACTCTAAAATATTTTCAAATGAATTAAACATGGATATAAACCTTACAGTTAATGTATGTGGAGATTCTTCGTGTACAAGTAACTGTAATGATTCATGGATTAATATATATGAAAAGGGACATTATCAGGGACCACATTGGCACGCCACCGAAAATGGTGGACCCAAATATGAGGGATATCCACAAAACTTGTTTAGTTTTACATACTTTATGAAATACGACGAAGAAAAGGATGCTAAATTCAAATTTACAGACCGTTCATCAGGAACATCACCATTTGAAGAAGAATGGGAAAAGGAAGTACCACATTTTTCTCGTAGTTTTGTACCAGATGTTAAACAAGGTGATGTAATTATTTTTCCGTTTTTTATGGTACATGAAGTTTCAAAACAAGAGTGTGATGGCCCCCGAATAACATTTTCAGGAAATTTATATGATATTATAAAATAAAATATTTTTATATACTAATAAATACCATGACAGATCTTTATGCACAAGCATGGTTTGTCCCACCAGACAACAAACATGGTAATAGAAATCGTGATGCCGGTGCGTGTGCAAACAATGACCAGGAAGTATCTAGACACAAAAGAAATAGACACCATTGTGTAACAGCCACTGGTAAAGCATATGTTCATACTGATGGAAGTAAGCACGGGAGTGATGGTGATCATATAAGATTTAATGCTACTGGCGACGGACACAATCCGTGTAAGAACCTAAACGGTGCAAAATATATTGGTGGTGGTAGAAATGGTCGTGGTCAGCAATTAGATTTCCCCGGGAGATCGAGTAATTTTGCTAACGCACATGTCGGACTCAAATGTCGACTAAATAATTATACTGATGCAAATTTACGTTCGTGGTATCAAACTGGCCATATAGATAAAACTGGCGCTACAGGAACACGCGGTGATGGTGGTGGTGCTAAGAAATTTAGAACATTTTACGAACAATTACTTTTTGGTATTAAAACTGATGCAGGTACACAATCACAGGGGTATTGTACTAATACTGCGAACTTAATGAAAGAAGTTGGCGGTGGTACGTGTTATGATAAAATCAAATCAGCTATAAACGACGCGGACGCAAATAACAGGGCTCGCGAATGGTGTAAAACTAACCGGGGTAGCGACAAATGTAAGTGTGTTAATGTTCAAGATGGTGGTACAAATTTTATTAATCACTGTAAAAATAAATTTAAGATAGGTTCGAATAAAAATGTACGATACGTATGGTATGGGTTTGATAACAGGACTGAATATTTAAATATTGGACAAATCGAAGTCTACTCGGGTGGTAAGAATATCGTGAAAAATATTGATGATAGTAAAGTAACTGTTAATTCGGAATACGGAGATGGTACTAATTACAGAAAAAATCAAATGTTCGATGGCAATTATATTAGTATGTACCATAGCGCTGGAAAACCAAACGATTGGATTAAAATTGATTTGGGTAAAGAGTATACGATAGACTCAATTAAAATTTTTAATAGACATAGTTGTGGATCGTGTAACGAGAGATGGGCGGGATCGTTTGTTAAGTTATTGAATAGTTCCGGAAATGAAATATCAAGATCTGAAAGGATAGTGGGTGATCATATGGAAAACGGTGAACGTGTTAAAACAATTACAGCATTTGCCGAAAGAGATGAAGGATGGGCGGGGTGCCCCGAAATAGTTTCGGCGTTTAAAGCGTTTGAGGATGCTGGTTTAACATCCGCCTCGGGTTTGTTTGGTAATTCAGATTGTTTGGTACCTGGTCTATGTGATGGTAGTGGTGTTATAATGCCAAGTAGTGGAAAACCAAATGCATGTGCAAACAAACTTGCTATATGCGATCAAAAAGTGGCCGCCGATAATATAACAGCACAAAATTTACTTATTGAACAAGGGTGTGAAATAAATTTTGAAGCTGATACTAAGGCCGCCGACGGACAAACAGCACCACCCCCACCTCCACCTCCACCTTCAAGTGATCCATCCTCTACACCATTAAAAACTTCTTCATCTAAAGACGAAGACGATGACGAAGACGAAAAAGAATTAAAAATTTACGAAAAACCTGTATTTCAAATTGGTACGGTCGCATCTTCACTCGTTTCCGTATCTTCATGTGCATTGTTAATAATGCTTACAATGTAATTAAACTTAAAGAAAAAAAGTAAGTTTAACTTAACTTATGAATGTGGTGTTGGTGGTGTTGTCATCCATTTGAGGGTACGGCTTTAAGCATGCCCCATAAACACGACGAAAGACGAAACAAATTCTATACATCAGGTAATTTCTGTTCGTGGAGTTGCATGAAAACATACGCAATCGATAAGTATGGGTGTAATCGCGGCGGACTCATATGTGGTAATATGGTCATGATGCGTCGTAAACTTTTCGATAAGATAGGAACCATAAAAAAAGCACCACACCGACAAAGACTCATCGAGTTCGGGGGTGATCTAGATATAGACAAATTTAGAGAAAACAATGTAGTCGACATAGAAAAACCTAAAGAAATAGAAATAGAACCTTTACCGGAACGGGTTATACCTATAGTTTCAAATACGAAGAAACTAAGTGATATAACGAGTGCGTCCGGTAAAAACGAAACACTACGTTTGAAAAGGGAAAAGCCACTCAAACGTAATGATAATAACTTAGAAACAGCTTTAGGTTTAATCATTAAGACCAAAACCTAAATGTTTTCTTTGTTTGTTCGTGGGTCGCGATTTTGGAAGACATGGGGTTTTCCGAGAGTGAATCCATTTCTCACCATCGTGTGCGATCCACTTTAAATCGTGTTTTTCTATAATTTTTCGACACATAACACAAGGTAGTGATATACCGTCACCGTAACTGGTTTCCCGGCATATCACTAAAGTTCCATGTTTTCGACTAACCCATGACGAAAACTGGTGTAAACGAAACCCTTTTTTAAAAAACGTGTGTTTTAATTTTTTTATGAGTCGTCTTTCTGAACAACTTATACAGTCGCTCTCGACTTCACTTTCACTCCCTAATTTGGTCGTATAAGTAGTCACAGTAGTATATGACATTTGATTATACGAGCGAATTATTTTTAATATAGTTACAGTTAGTACATGTAGGTCCGGGAAAAACGAAAGAACAGTGATCACACTCATTCAAAATAGTAACGTTGCGTTTAACGAGTTTGTTTTGTGAATACAAAATAAGGTCTCTGATTGTATATACACCATACATAACCATGGTTTCTAAATTTGGAAACTTCATTATTATTTATACGAGACGAAACTTTATGCTATATTATTTACTTGAAACACCCAAACAACTTTTTACACCCCGCACTTGTTTTTAACATAACGGCAAAACTATCGATCATACCTGGAACCATTGCCTTGAGAAGCGTTTCAAACTCGGAATCAGTTTCTCCTTCATCAATTTGTTCAATAATAGAAAAGATCAAGTCGGTGACGAGATCTTTCTTATCTGGACCAGAAATAGTTTTGAGGTTTTGGGCTTGGAGCATGAGTGTAGAAACTAAAACACATACATTTTCCTTGGTAACGCGTTTACCTCGGTACCTTTCAACGATTTTCTTCATTTCCAGAGCAACGTTCTTGGACTGCTTCGATTTAGAATCGTAGTTTGCGACAATTTTTTCAGGCGTTTGGGACATTTTATATATCTATATGAATTATTTTCTTTAATAACTATAATGGATACAAGCTCCGAACAATTAGCAACTATTGCTATAGGTATAGGTTTATACCAAATGATTCATCATTTTAAAAAGGTTTATGAAGCAGACGATTTGAGTTATTATACAGTTGAATATATAGTTTCTGGTATCATTGCAAGTTTATTATGGACGGTATATCAGTTTAGAAAAGGTGCTAATATGTCTGCGGTATATTCAGCAGCTGGTTTATTTTTGGGTATGTATACACTTTTAAAGATGTTAAAGAGTACACCCGCTAACAAAAAAGAAGAATGAAAACAATTATACATAAATTACAATTCGGTACAGTTCCACCAAAAAATAGAAGACGAAAACGACCAACGACAAATGCGTCTAATGGGGGTGAAGGTCGACCGCCACCACCCGGACCAAATTTTCCATATATTGAAGTTGTAAACGGACGTGCTGCAATGTACGGATCAGTATTAGGACTTACGAATTGGGGTCTTACGGGTTTGAATGTGCTTGAACAGGTGTCATATCCACCATTTTCATTGATCGGTCTCGGGTGTACTCTGTTAGCAACGTATTCGGTAACGAGTGCTTTTACGACATTAACAGAGGAGGACTTTGAGTTATTTGCTATGCGAAATGTAGGACGAGGTGCTATGGTTACATTCACGGGATTGGTCACCGTGGGTATTTTGGGTGTTTAAGAGTGGCACATTCGTATTTTTTACTATATATGATACAAACTTAATCATATTCATTTTTTCCTCGAACGTAAATGTTCCTGCCCCACGTAACACGTGGGCCAAGAGCATAATCATTAAATATATGGATTCATGTATTTCCATATTAAATATTTTTCTTCTTGAAGACTTCTCCTAACTTAGGATATTTTTTAAACGTGAAAAAGGACCCAGCGAGTAACAAAACCAACCATCCACCAACGGACAATTTCGCAAAATTTTTATCACTGGCCTTAACGGTATCTTCGCATTCGGGCTGGCGCATAATATCTACCGCAATGGAGGATGCAGTAAGACCCATGATAGCGTATACCATTGTGAAAACACCACCTTCATTATTTACGAACTTCATGAGTAAAAGAACTATTGGAATCGTTATGGCAATGGTCATGGTGTGACTCATAAACATTTTAAGGTTTTGGTATTTTTCGGAGCTTTGTATACCTTCACATTTGTTATACTTATCAATACCGAGAGCAGTAATAGCAATAAAGAATATACCGAGTAAAATGGTTAATCCCACCTGAGCGTAGCCAATTTCGGTTTCAATTTTACCAGTTTTTAATTTATTAACGACCTCGACGAGTAAAGGATCTCTAACAAGTGTTGTTTCAGACATATTTACAATGTACTGAGAAATTATTTTAAATCTTCTGATACCATTTCTTTTATCATATCTTCGAGTGATGTAGATCTTGGATTCCAGTTTAATTTATGTATAGCTTTAGATGGGTCACCAAGTAATTTATCAACTTCGGTAGGTCTAAAAAACTCGGGGTCTACCCTAACAACGATTCCATCTGTCTTGGTATCTATACCAACTTCTTCTACACCTTTACCTTCGAATTTCAAATCTATATCGACGTGTTTAAATGCTATACGTACAAAATCACGTACTGATGTATTTTCACCTGTTGCTATAACATAATCTTCTGGTTCGTCTTGTTGTAGAATTTTCCACATACACTCAACATAATCACGTGCGTGTCCCCAATCGCGTGTCGCATTTAAGTTTCCCAGATATAAACATTCTTGTTTACCCAAACTTATGTTAGCGGCACCAAGTGTGATTTTTCTAGTAACGAAGTTTTCACCTCGTCTCGGGGACTCGTGGTTAAACATTATACCATTACACGCGTACATACCGTATATTTCCCTATAGTTGACTATAGACCAATACCCCATGAGTTTTGAAACACCGTAAGGTGACCTGGGATAGAACGGTGTATTTTCATTTTGTGGTACTTCACGAACTTTACCAAATAGTTCTGATGTAGAAGCCTGATATAGTTTACACGTTTTAATTTGTCCCGATAATCGTATAGCTTCTAAAATTTTCAAAACACCTATACCATCGACTTCTGATGTATACACGGGCATTTTAAACGATAAACCTACATGTGATTGTGCAGCGAGATTATAAATTTCATTTGGTTGAACAGATTTTATTGTATCGGTAAGTGCGGGTAAGTCTGTCATGTCACCATAATGCATGTGTAAATTTTTATGGTTTCTATATTTAGGTTCTATAATGGTGTTAATACGAGATTCGGTATAAGATGAACGTCTTTCTATACCATGAACTTCGTAACCTTTTTCAAGTAAAAATTCTGCCAAATACGAACCATCTTGACCGGTAATACCTGTAATTAAAGCGATCATATGTTAAATGTTTATTTAAGTCTTTAATTACATTAAAGAGTCATATAAATCATTATTTGATTCCGGAACTTTATAGTTACCATTATTGTCCCAACGATTATCTTGTTTTTCAATTGATTTAATATGCCATAAAGCAATTCTTGGATCGGCTCGTAATTGTACCATTTTATCTGTACCGGATACAACTTCATGTAATCCACGAGACCATTTTATATTTTTGTCATTTTTTAAAATACGACCTTGATAATCTGGCCAATTTATCCAATCGAGTTCATTTGTTTTAAAATTACATTTTTCAAGCCATTCTTGTGTAAACCCTGGATGAATATTTATTCTTGGTACCATTACCAATTCGGCTCCAGAATCATATATCATCTTTTTAATATTTATAATAAGATCCTCTTTTGGCATTTCATCGGGATCTATTATAAATATATAATCACCTAAACATTTACTTAAATGGAAATTTCTATGATCTGCAAAATTACCATCAAAGTCCTTTTCACATGTTACTATTTTATCACCGAAATATTCGATGACGGTTTTAACATTTTCAGTAACATGTAATGTATCTATTAAAATATTAATTTCATCTTCTTCATCTTTGACTTTTAGTAAGAACGATACGAGTGAAAATAAATCACGAGATTCATTACACACACAAATAGCGTAAGATAGTTTCATTATATTAAAGATAATAATATAATCTTTAATAATGAACACTGTTAATACACCGAATGGTATATTTTATATAGACGTAGAAGATTGTTGGATACGCAACCATATGTCTTCTGGTAAAGTGTTTGAACATCATATAATTAATGGTATGCTAAAACGATATATAGAAAATTCTAAATATGTAGTCGACGTAGGTGCAAATATAGGATGTCATGCGGTAAGTTATGCAGGTTTTAGTTCCGATATCAAAATATGGGCATTTGAGCCACAAGAAAAATTATATAATATTCTTACGAAAAACGTACAAATTAATAAATATAACGATAGAATTACTTTATATAAAAATGGTTTAGGTCATCGTAATATGACATGTAACATGTCTGGATTAGACACCGCAGACAAAGATAATTTAAGAGGTGGGTGGAATAAAGGTGGTCTTGGTATTGGAAAGGGTGGTGAGGAGATAATGGTTACAACATTGGATTCATACGAGTTACCGGGTTTAGATTTTATAAAAATTGATGTAGAGGGTGCTGAAGGATTGGTTATAAAAGGTGGTGAGAAAACTATATCAAAATATAAACCGATAATATGTTTTGAACATAATTATCAGAGAATAGATCCTTCTGTCGTTGGTTTAAAAGATGTTAGTACTCCATTTGAAGAATTGGTAAAATTGGGGTATAAAAGATTTGAATATTTGGATTGGGATAATTATTTGGCTTTTCCAAACGATAGTAATAACATCTGAAGAGACTTTAAAGAAATATTAGTTATATATTAATATGTTCGGTAAAATTCATGGACGGTTTTTTTTACAACAGGATCTCGGTATATCGAGTGATGATACACCATCTACGTTTACACTTTCTGAACTCATAGAGACTTATCCATATTGGCAAAAAATAGTAGAGGAATTAAGAAATAATTATGATACTATTAATTTGTGTACAATGTTCGAAACAAACGATGTACACCCAGATATCATAGATAAAATGAAACTTTTTGATGAAGTTATAGTACCTTATGATTATCTTAAAGATATATTATTGAAACACGGAGTTAAATGTAAAGCATTAAATTATTGGACATCTCCAATCATTCGTTCGAAACCTAAAGTAATACATAAAACACGTGATCCTTCAAAACTTATATTTTTGTATAATGGAACTAATGATATTCGTAAAAATGTAACAACACTTACAAGAATTTTTGCAAATGTACTTGAAAATACTGAACATATACTTATTGTTAAAACAAATAAACCTGATAATTTGATAATTACTAAGAATATCCGCGTCATAACGGAACGCATTTCTGATGAACAATTAGCTTCACTATTCAATTTATGTGATTACTGTGTTACATGTACATGTGGTGAGGGTGTTGGGTTACTACACCTAGAAGGACACTATTTTAATAAACCTATAATTAGTCATGAACAAGGTGTGTTCAAACAATTGGGTGTTGATATAATACCATTACCTTCAAATGAAGTTGATATAGATTACACACACGTTCCAAAGTTTCTTAAGAAGGTGTTTTACGGTAAATGGTGGGACATTGATGAAAACAAATCTATAAAAATTATTAAAAAAATAATATCTGAATAATCTATATGCTTGAAGAAGAAATAGAATATATAGATGCTCTTAACGCAGAAAACGTTAATAATATGGCACAATTGGAAAATGTTCTAGAATTTCATAAAATACACATGTCTATAGATGATAATAAGTATATACTTGGTGAATATTCTGCGTGTGATAAGGTAAGTAAAGATGTAATATCGTGGTACTATCGTAATAAAAATATACTCAAACAGATGAAAGAATGGTCAGATATTTATAAAGAAGAATTAGTTCAGTATAAACAAAAAGTTTCAGACGTTAAAAATCGGATAAACGAAATGAAAAAACATTAATATAACTTTAATATTTCAGCAACGGCTGGGTGTCGTAAGATGTCTTCATCGTCCATGATGACATGTTCGATATATTCTAAATCCAAACATTTTATTCGTTTAACAAGATCGGCAAGACCGTTTCTTGGACCTAAATCACTTTGTTTCAGGTCACCCATGACGATCATTTTTGAATTATCACCGAGACGTGTTAAAAGCATCTTCATTTGGTTTGGTGTACTATTTTGCATTTCATCTGCAATAATAAAAGATTCATTAAATGTTCTACCACGCATGAAACCGAGTGGTTCTATTCTAACGTGTTTTTCGAGTTGGTTCCGTGTAAGGTAATTTTCGAAAACGTCCATCATAGGTCTCGTCCATGGTTCCATTTTCCGTTCCATTTCACCTGGTAAATACCCCATATCTTCATCTGCCGCAACTATCGGTCTTGTGAGTATGAGACGTTGACATTCCTTATTTACTAATTTTTCCGCTGCAACTTGACACCCAAACATGGTTTTACCCGAACCCGCTGGACCTGTTGCGATTATAATAGGTTTTGACCCCTGTATAACCCTCAAATATTCGCATTGTCCGGGAGTTTTGGGAAAGTTCATCTGTATAAATTAACTTAAGGTTTTTTTTCTACTAATATAATAATATGATGCTAAAAAGTATTAGATTACCATGTACTATTAAACCTGTAAAAACACGAAATGTAAAAAAACGTATAAAATGTTCATCTGGAAGTGATTATTCCGATCAAACGTTCGACGATGTCGATACTGTACTTGTAAAATATTTTACGTTTAGATCTACACAATATACTTTAGGACAGGTATATGAAATGGATATGTCACCCATGAAAAGTGAATTCAATTGGTTATGTGATTTCTCCAATGAACATAATCCAAGTTCTGGAGACGCATTCATAGAGGCTCTATATGAAAATGGTAAAACAAATATTGCATCACGTGTTATGGAAAATAGAGAAGGTTTATTAAAACGCTGGTTATCACAAACGACTGAAACGAACGGTGAAAAATTGGGTTTAAAAATGCACAAGAAAAATATGGATATATCTCGAAACATGCTAACAAAGTCACTTGAAAAAACACCAGAACCAACTAAGTCTATGGATGAGGTATAAAGATTTTTCTCTTTTTATTATAAGATGCAGTTTCATTTTATAGGTATTATAAGAGGTGGATATACAACTATAATAGATCCGGATGGTACACCACGTATAATATGTTTCAGTGAAAGGAAATCTGCTCGTAAATGTATAGATTATATAACTGAATATCGTTCTATATACGGTGTTTGGCCCGATATGAATCTACAGGAACCCGTAGCACGCATAAATACTGATATACTCGCAAAAAAACGAACCCATGAGGAAGTAAAGAAATACGTTTATTTAGAAGAAAAGGTTAAAAGTCAACTCGATGAAATGTCGGCCGGAACAGGTATATCTTATTTTTATTGTCATAATTTTGATTATAAGGAAGATTTATTAAGAATAAACATGTCAGGGCAAAAAATAGAAGGTGAAGCAGATGATAGATATTATAAATCGCGTTTGAACACGAGGTTAAAGGGTGTATGAATATATAATATAAATGTCTTTTGTTAAAAAATTCGACCCTACAAAAAAAGAAGATGTAGAGTGGTTACAGAAAATAGACGTTTCTATGTCTAAAGCAACCAACCAGGAAAAATATGGTAGTGTAGATTTCATGAAAATTGTTAACGATAACCCGTACGGTATTAAAATGACAAACCCAATGGAATGGGCGGAATCACATTTTCAACTCTGCATGAAGTTTACTCAAGCTGTCTTCAGAGGAGTAGCTTATATTCCTACTCAAAGGACGACTGATTAAGTGTGCAGATGATCTCGTCCTAGGGTGTGTCTCCTTTGTCATCTGGTGATATTCCTTGATGGTAAAATCTTGTGGTTCAGAGTCTTCGTCCATTCGTACAAGTAAAATCTTACCCATAACAGTCATGTTTGTAAACGGTCTAGGGAGTCTATTTAAATTCATAGATAATTCGAAAATAGACGATTCACATGTGACTATAACTACTGATTTTTCAGGCCACTGCCCTAGAAATGTGGCTTTACCTCGTAAAATTTTATAAATTTCATTTTTTTCAGGTGAAATATCTAAATCTATTTCGTGTATATCATTTTTTCCCTCATTTACTAAAACTGCAATTGTCATTCCTAGGATGTACAAATAAAAAAGTTGCTTTTAATAAATGAACAAAGTTATCTTATCATTAATCGCCCTCGTTATTGTATTCTTTATACTCAGAGAGTCTGAGTTATACACAAACCTCGTATTAGATACGGAATGGAAGGAGACGCGTAACAGACCACTCACTACATCCGATCCATTCAATAAGTGTTCTCCTGAATCTTTTGGTGATTGTAAAAAAGTTAAAATGCCACACTTAAGTAGAGCCTAATTTCAAACATATTAAAAATGTTATCTAGGCAATATACACTTGAAAAATATGCTGAGCTTCTAGGCTTACCGAAAGAAGATACGACATGTATAAATTTGGAAAAGTCTACGTATAATACGACCATACGCAGAACAAATGAACTTGGCGATGTACCAGCAGCCGAGAATCGGTTCTTCGTAAACAGATATAAACACACGTTTCTCAAAATTAAGCATAATTTAATACATTCACCAACACTCAAAGAACGTATTTTAAGTGGTGAGTTAAAACCTAAAAGTGTTCTAGAATTATCTCATCAGGGTTTATGGTTAGATGGTCCATACGCAAAAATGTCAGAAAAAATAGCCGTTCAAGAAATGAAAAAACAGCATGCGGCCAATTATATGCATGATAAAGACTATAAAGGTCTTTTTAAATGTGGTAAATGTAGAGGATATAAAACGACATTTTATCAAATGCAAACACGTAGTGCAGATGAACCAATGACGGTATTTATTACGTGTCATACATGCGATAGAAGGTGGAAATCCTAATTAATTTTTATTTTAAGGGCGTGCATTGTATGTGTAAGATCTGTATCCTGATCTCCCACAGATAAAACATAATTTAAACCTGATTTAAGTTTAATATTACCTTTATTATGTGCGGGTGTTATGACAAGTGCATCGTACGATATACCATATTGTTTGAGTTGGTATTGAGTAATCTCTACAGTTCCTCTTACAGCTGGTCGAGCTGTAATAATAATGATTTTATACCCTAATTGTTTAGCATAATGTAATAACTTAATAATAGGAACATTCGCATTACCATTCGTAAAAATAAGAGTATCGTCTATATCGAACATAACGGCGTCTTTTTCACCTACCACTCTATTTTTAAGAATTGCCTCCATTTAATATACTTTAAGAATTAAAAACATTTAAAATAAAATGGAAACCCAAATAATTGATGTTGATTTCGACGATGGGTTTAAATCTATTGCGAAAATAATAAAAGATAGTTATAATGAATATGAAGTAGCACTACTGGAGTATTATGGTGATGGGGAATGGGATTTTGATACCGAAGAACCAATACTTATTACTAAGGACTCTGTATCCGGATTCTATGATACTACAGATCTTGAAAGCACGGGTCTTTACGAAAAACTTAAGAATGGTATGTATGTCGAGGTGGATGAATCTGATTTTGAATACGAATTAGCCTCTTCAGAAGACGACGAATCGGAATCAGATGTATCTCTCGATGACGAAGAATTATAATATTGGTATATTATAAATGAAAAACCAATATATGTTATCAGCTTCCGTAGTCGCCCTCGTGGTTCTTTATACCTTTATGTATAAACCAAACAAAAGTGAAAAGTATTGTGGTGCGTGTGGATTAAAGTAATCTCGCTCTATAGTACTAATGGACCCCTTTAAGAAACGCGTCACGAAAAACGATAAGAAGGCTAAAAAAGGTTTATATACACAAAAGTATATTAGACTTAAACAGGAGACGCTTAGTACTAATAATAAAAAGGAAGATGGCTCCGTACAACCCACCAAACACACACTACAGTCAAATGGACGTGTCAATGTATGAAGAAGACGATATTTTTAAATTTATCGGTAAAAGTGGTAAGAAGTTTTATTGGTTAACGCGTTACCTCGATCTTTCGTACATGTGGTACGATAAGGAACGTAGAGTCATTGAACTTTGGGGACCGTACGAGTCTCTCCAATACTTTTCGGCTCATCAAATTTTAGAGTGTGAATTAGACCTAAGTTGTAATAAAATAGAAGTATAAATAAAGTAAATATGAACAAACGTTCACAAATCACTAACTATGAAAAAACGAACTGTACTAACCCGTGCAAACTTACCCCCGGTTCGTTTTTATATAATATCGTATACGGAAATACCACTAAAATACCCGAAATCAAACCATTTTATGTTCAGAATAAGAAAGATTATTTAGAAAGTTTGGAAAGAAACTGTAGAGAAATTGGTATTCCATTTAAAAAACCATATGTTGAAGAAATACCTATACCAAAAAAAATAGATTCTTACGTAGAACAACATATTGATAACCTTGATCAAATTGTAGTTCATTTAAACGTATTAAAATCCGGTAAAATTCGTATAAAAGTGATACCACACATGGCAGTACTAAATGAAAAGTATTATTCTAAATATAAAATACCACCGATAAAGAGTATAACAAGTGCATTGAAAGCACTTGGATATTCACAAGAGTTTATGGATTCCATGATGGAAAAATATAAAAAACGTAATGAACTCATAGAAAGGAAATGGAAAATACTCGAGAAAAGTTTTGACGCACCTTCAACAGCGTCGAGAAACAAAAAGAAGAAAGCTGATAAGAAAGCCGAAGCTATAGAAGCCGCCGAAGCCGCCGAATCTGAAGCTGTAGAAGTAGGGGTGGAAGATGAAGATCCTGAAGAAGAAAAGAAAGACGACGACGAACCAGAAGAAGATGAGGCGATTGTTGTTGATGAAGATGACGAAGAAGAAGTTGTTGAAGACGATTACGTGTCGGATGGAGGCGACGATTAAAACTTAAGTTAGACTTTTTTTAATAAAAAACAATTTATAAAATGAATATTTTCTTTCTCTCTATGAACCCCGAAAAGCTTGCTTATATGTATTGTGATCAACATGTAATCAAGATTCTACTCGAAATATGTCAAATGATGTATACCGCATGGTTTTACTCGGACCAAACCGAATACGTAGAATCAAATGCACCTTATACCGTAAACGGTGCGCGCCGAGGGTATAAAGCTGCACATAAGAAACACCCTACAACATTATGGATATCATCCAGTATTGATAATTACAATTTTGCGGGTGAAATAGGAATGTGTCTCGCACTCGAATATAAAAAGCGGTTCGGTAAAGTACACGCGTGTGCGAAACATATACTTTGGTTATACGAAAATAAACCTTCACACTTCGAACTCCGTGAAAGTGAAACTGCGTATTACCCCATACACGATTTCAAACATGGGCTTACACGAATACCGGCATGTATGCCCGATAAATACAAAGTACCGAGTATTATTGAATCGTATAAGTTATATTACACAGGTGAAAAAGAAGGATTTGCGAGATATACTCGTGTTTAATTTAGAAATATACTATAGGATGAACTGGAAACAGTTCCGTAAACGTTTAAGAAAAAAACGTAAAAAACTACAAAAATTTATAGATAAACGCCCAATTATTATAATTATATTCTTACAATTAAGTATAATGGGGACCATGTTAACCGTATCAAAATTATTTAGTTCCCCACCCTTAAAAATAGAAAAGAAACCAGAATATGAACACCGAATATATAGTGATTTTATTAAAGGTGTTAAGAAAAACGAAATCGTTAAAGCGGAAATAAATCCACAAAGTGATATCGTATATTTCGAAGAAAAAAATGGAACTGTAGGTACATCGTATTATACACCATCGGAAGATTTTTGGAAAACCATGTCTGAAAGTCAAGTTGATTTTGATTTAGTTCGAGCACCGATTGGTGGAAGTTTTAATGATTTTATATCGTTCATGTTCATTACTATAGGTTTCTTTGCAATTTTTAGAATGTTTACGGGTGGTAGTATTGGTCAAAGTCCATTTTCCATGATGAAAAATGATATTGATGTGGAAAGTCAAATAACAACGCGTTTTGATGATGTTCAGGGTATAGATAGTGCGAAAGATGAACTCGAAGAAATTGTTGATTTCCTCAAGTCACCCGAAAAGTATTTCGGTACGGGTGCTAAAATACCAAAAGGTGCGTTATTAACAGGAAAACCGGGTACGGGTAAAACACTTTTGGCGCGCGCGATCGCGGGTGAATCTTCCGTACCTTTCATTCAGTGTTCGGGATCATCGTTCGTTGAAATGTTTGTAGGTGTAGGTGCAAAAAGAGTCCGTGATATATTTGAATTGGCGCGCGAAAACCAACCGTGTATTATCTTTATAGACGAAATTGACGCAATTGGTAAGAAAAGAAGTATGAATGGATTTGCGGCAAACGACGAGCGTGAACAAACAATTAACCAATTATTAACGGAAATGGACGGGTTTGAGAATGAAACTGAAATTGTTGTTATAGCGGCAACAAACCGTTTAGATATTCTAGATGATGCGTTATTACGTCCCGGTAGATTCGATCGTAAAATACAAGTTTCTTTACCAGATGTTCACGGACGCGAAGAAATACTCAAAGTACATGCCAAAGATAAACTTTTAAGTCCCGAAGCAAGTCTTCGTGATCTTGCAAAACAAACGACTGGGTTTTCGGGTGCCGATCTCGCAAATGTTATGAATGAGTGTGCGATACGAGCCGTTCGTGATGAAAAATCTGGAATGATAACACCAGATATTATTGAAGACGTGTACCAAAGAATAGTTGTTGGTGCTAAAGGGAGTCGTTCCGTTTCTGGAGCACGTAAGGCGCGGGTAGCATACCACGAGGCGGGACACGCTATTATTGGTGTACTCATGCAAGAATACGATGAAGTTCGTAAAGTGAGTATTTTGCCAAGAGGGGACGCGGGTGGTGTTACATATTTTCAACCGTCTACGGATGACGTAGGTATGTATACAAAAGATTACCTTTTATCGCAAATTAAGGTTGCACTCGGTGGACACGCTGCAGAGGAAGTCGTTTATGGAAGAGAACATGTTACTACAGGCGCATCCAGTGATTTTCAACAAACGTTTAACATTGCGCGTGAAATGGTGACCACGTATGGTATGAGTGAAACTATAGGTAAAATGAATATTAACCCCGATCTTATATCTCCCGTGACAGCAAACCATATCGATATAGAAATACACGATATAGTTGAAAACTGTTATACGGAAGTGAAAGAACTCCTTAATACATACCGCGTTAAACTTGAACATCTGAAAGAAATACTCGTCGAAGAGGAAATCGTCGATGGAAGTGTTGTATACGAAATGATAGCGTCGTGTGATTTAAGAGACCGATTGAAACCAAAGGATGTTAC
>JACKQG010003924.1_pt1 | contig 17717 bp, 13 predicted proteins | sample 8237621 | NCBI WGS metagenome assembly JACKQG01 (sample SAMN15677084, study PRJNA649215) | marine metagenome | biome: marine; feature: Black Sea; material: saline water; isolation source: suspended particulate matter (SPM) from the Black Sea western gyre | collected 2013-06-09/2013-06-10 | depth...
TCTTTATTAAAAAACTTTTGCATAAAAAACAAAGATTCAACTGGTAATACTATAAGCTGTCATTGAACCGGCAACTGATGAAAGTATAAATGACGGTTTATAAAAATGATTCATAACAATTGAACTATAAGATATTAGTGGCTCAACAAGAGCTACCTTTGTAATACGATCATCGAAAACAGCAGCGTGCAGTAAAGCAGGACACATTTCCCGATGCGCTACTGCGGATATTTTTTCAATTTTAAGATTTTCACGACTTTGTAAATAATTTATTAGCCTGCTAATATCACTGGCATGAATTCCCACCAGACTTGAAGCAGCTTGAATTGAAGCGAACCAGATGTTGTATGAAGCCTTTCCCAGCCTAAAATTATAAGCATCGCCGCGGAATGCCCCCGGTCCTGTCTCTCCCACCCCGAGAAGATCAGGCGCCAATACAAGATAGCCGTTTTTTACAAACCATTCCATTTCTTCATTCCTGCCGGCATCAGCGCTCTTACTTTCCGGGTGAAGATAAATAACAGCCGAAGTTGTCTTCTTTTCCGGAACCATCATTATAAAGGGAATCACATAATCACCATCGCCCTGAATAAAATATTTTTCAATTGAATAGCCCACCCGATTGTGTCTGCCTGTGAAAACCGCATCTCTGGCTTCAGTTGGCTTAAAATAACCTGATAATTTTAATGCCGTAGATTTAGCTTGTTTCAAATGGCTGTTTATTTTAAGTCGGTAGTGTTGAAGCTTTTTCAAATTTAATATGGCTTCTTTCTTATTCAAACTAAAAACAGTTTCTCCCATCAGGGAAGAAATTACCTGTCCTGTCTCTGTTATTTTCAATTCTTCAGCAGATAAATATTCCACATCTTCATCCTCCGAATCGCCCAGTAAACTCAAATGTTCCTGAAAGAACGCATACATCGCTTCCCTGTTCTTTTTGGTGGAGGCATGACCATCATCATCTTCAACCATAGAGAAGTTTTTTTCTTTATTAAATAGTTTGTAAACGTTAGCTACTTTGTTTGCTGTTTCCCTTGCGCCTTGGATACTGAAAAAATCCCTGGTGGTTGTGATCATTAATGCTGGTTTTGGAGCTCTCACTTCAAGCAGATCTGCGTGGTCAATTCCACTGGCAATTCCATGATAAAAATTCTGCTCTGCATCTTGAGGCCCGATTGATTCCACTAATCGTTTAAAACTGTTAATGTAGCATTCCGGTGCAGCAGCCTTAATTCGTTCATCAAAAGCTGCAATGTAAGAAGATTGGGTGCCGCCACCTGATCTGCCAGTAATACCAATTCTTTCCGGATCTACTTCTTTTCGAGTCAAAAGATAATCAACTGCACGAATACCATCCCAAATCATATAGCGAGCTTGTGAGCTTCCATTGAGAAAACATTGGGCGCCAGGGAAAGAATGTTCCAGGGTCGGACCGCCAATCCGGGATACTCCGGTTTCCGGATCAAAATATTCCAACCTTTCTCCCTGTCCAACAGGATCAAACGCGAAAACAATAAATCCTTTCTTCACTAAATTAAGAATGACATGTTGGTATGTTTTACTTCTAAAACCATTTTCCGTATGTCCGCTGCAGTATATTACTGCCGGTGTTTTTCCTTTCAGACCAGTAGGCCTGAACAATCCTGCAGTAACATAAAATTTTGGTTGGGACTCAAAAATAATTTTTTCAAGCAGATAACCATCTTTTTTCACGACATCAACAATTCTGGCATTCAGTGGTGTTTTTGGGGGGAATGGCCCGACGATCTCAAATAACGTTTCACGTACTTCTTTTTGCCTGTTGAGCCAATCACTCTTTGTTTCCAATTTCGACACTTCGGAAATTCGTTTTTCTAAAAGCATTATCATTTGGTCGCTTAAATGATGATACAACGAATTTGAAGCATCAGAATATTTCATCCACTTCTTAATTACCGACAGATCTTCATTTTGTGCCATTGAAAAATTGACTCCAAATAAAACCAAAAATTCAGCAATTAGCAAGAAGAGAATCATCCTTCTGACTAAAATAAAATGTAAATGTTTTTTTGTCGGTCTCATTTTTATTCCTTTTTTTCATCCGTTGGGTTGTTTCTATCCGTTGGATTTTTTTTACAGCTTAACATATTTTTCCTATTTTTGCGGACTTTGGAATCACAACTTTATTCAACCAATTTTCGAACTCTTTTTGCCGGATTGAATCTTCAAGCAAATCATCATCAATTGCATGCTGCCAGCGGAGATCTTTTCGCGATGGATCTGCAAAGATAGTATCAAACTGATTTACGTATTTCTTTACGTCATCATGACTTTTAAAGAAACCTTGTTTCATTAACTTTTCTTTACGGGCTTCGATTAATCTGGCAATTTCGTGAAGATCATACTCGGGATGATATTGTGTTGCCCAAAAAATTCCATTTTTATGTTCTACTGCAACTGCCTGAACATTTGTAAATTCGTTTGAAGCCAACAATTTTGCGCCCGGCGGTAATTCTGTGATTTCATCATCATGACTGATGAAACCATCAAACACCGGAGGCTTGCCTTCATACATCGGGTGATTCTTGCCTTCTTCTGTAAGGTGAATTTTCCGTGCAACTCCCATTTCCCTTCCTTTGGGATTCACTTCAACTTTTCCACCGATGGCATAAACTGCAATTTGGGCAGCCCAACAACTGCCAAATTGGGGAACACCCACTTCATATCCCCGCCTGACAAGATCCACCATTTTTGTTACCTGTTCATCATTGTCGTGATATACAGTTAAATTACAACCTGGCCACAATATGCCATCATATTTCTCCAAACATTTTTCATCAGGCAGTTCATTCCCTGAATCGCTTGAATAAATTATGTCACATTTTGCACCTGGTAAATGTTGTAATAATAATTTTGCGTATAATTCTCCCGCCAAAGTCATACCAATAGATTCAAACTGTTTCCTGCTCGGTTCCGGATAACCATCTATAATTAAAAATCGTAATACTTCATTCATACTCAACTCTATTTTCATTATTTGTTAATCGTTTCAATTATTTTTGGAAGATCTTTATAATCTTTGAAAATTGCATCAGCCTGGGTGTTATTACTTCCCCGGTCAATTGCCGCAGTGCATAACACAGCTCCCATCCCCAATTTCTTCGGACCGATAATATCGTTATGTTCCCGATCACCAATATGGACAAGCTCGTTTAATTCAATTCCCAAACCATCGCTTGCAGCATTGAAAACCCTGACATCTGGTTTAGAAAAGCCCTGCTCATCAGAAAAAACAAATACATCAAAAAATCCCAACAAGCTCTCATCTTCAAGAAGTTTTCGTAAGGTGCGTCCGGGACTGAATATTGTATCTGAAATTACAGCAAGCTTAAAATTCTTTGAAAGCTCCGCAAGTGTTTCATGAACTCCTGTCACAAAATCAGGTCGAAAATCCAATTCCATCTCTTCATGAAGCCGAATCAATTCGTTTATTTCAGATTCAGGAAGTTGTTTGCCCAGTCCTTTTAATACAAGTTTAAGGCGTTCCTGAACATTCCAGGTAACATGCTGATCAAGCCACACTTTTTTAAAAGCAGCATCCACAGCATCATAAACACTATTTACCAATTCAAAAGAAGCAGGTGAATATTTATTTATAAATTTGTGAACCAGTTGACGTCGTTCAACAGATTTTGATGGTCTGCCGGCAGCTTTTCTTTTTGGTTCGTCCGAGTCATCAATAAAAACCGTGTCCCAGAGGTCGAAAGTTATTCCTTTAATCATATATTCCTTCTATGTTTGATAAGAATTCTCTTAATTGAAATTCCAAGCTCCAAATCCAAAATTCCAAACAAGCTCCAATGTCCAAATTCCAAAAAATAGATGTTTCGACATTTGATTTTTGGAATTTGGAATTTATTTGGAATTTGGAGCTTGAGTTTTGGAATTTTCATATCTAACGAACAAAATTAAACTTCACAAAAACTCAAAGCAATTTCTCAATTATCCCAACAACATCCCCTTTCTCCACTTTCCGAGGATTCATCGGACAACACGGATCTTCAAGCGAGTAATCTTCAATTTCCTGAATCTGATCTTTTGCGATCCCAATCTCTTTCAAATTAGTTGGCATACCCACAGTACCAAGCCACTCTTCAATTTTATCAATCACAGCATCGGCTTCATTTTCCGTACCTAAAACATGACCGAGTGAAGCAAGTTTTTCCTTTGCAGCTTTATCAGCACAATTGTATTTCATCACTTCAACAAGAATCGCTGCATTTGCAAGTCCGTGGTGAGTATCATAAAAAACTCCTAAAGCATGAGCAATTGAGTGATTCAATCCCAAACCTTTTTGAAAAGCAGTTGCTCCCATCGCTGAAGCCATGAGCATCTCACCTCTTGCCTGGATATTTGTCCCATCCTTAACTGCGATGGGCAAAAATTTATAACTTCGATAAATTCCCTCTTTTGCAATCCCATCTGCAAAAGGGTGGAAAGCATCAATAATGTAAGCTTCTAAATTGTGGACAAAGGCATCGACGCCAGTTGCAGCAGTTAATTTTGGCGGCAGAGAAACTGTGATTTCAGGATCAAGCACAGCAATTGTTGGCATCATAAATGGTGAAAAAATAATCGTTTTCTTGTTACTGCTTTTAATTGTGATCACGCTGCTTCTGCCAACTTCGCTGCCGGTTCCAGCCGTTGTTGGAATCGCATAAAAAGGCGGCATATTATTGCTGATAAAATCAGACCCACCTTTGGTGTCATCATATTTTTCTAGTGGTCCATCGTGGGTAGCCATAACTTTAATTGTTTTAGCAACATCAATGGGGGAACCGCCACCGAGCCCAATAATAAAATCACATTTTGAATCTTTGTAAATTTTTGTACCATCAAATACATTATCATCAGTTGGGTTGGATTTGACACCACTAAAAATTGCAATATCAATCCCTTCCGATTTGAAATAATTTTTCAAAATGTCTGGCGTACCAACATTTTCTAATCCTTCATCCGTAACGAGAAGTCCTTTTTTAAATCCCGCTTGTTTTATAATTCCCGGCAAGTCTTTTATTGCACCCGGACCGTATTCAATTCTGGTCGGGAATGAATAAGTATGTCTTGATTCTGGCATTTTTTATCTCCTGTTTTATTTGTTATATTTAACCGCTAATTTCGCCAATTACGCTAATTATTTTCTTTCGTAAATGTTCAGTTGTCTGTTGTATCAATGTCATTCTGAACGAGGGATGGGGGAGAGTGGAGTTGTGAAGTGAAGAATCTCTTATTATTTTTACAAAAGTTTATATGTTAGGAAGATTCTTCGGTCGCAAGCTCCCTCAGAATGACCTTTACAGCCAAGCTGAATAGTCACTTTCTTTCTTATTTTAATTCGCATAATTCGCGAAATTCGCGGTTCATCTTTCACCACAAACTATTATAATGCTCCCTCGCAACTTCAAAATCACTTTCATTTATTTTGCTGCTTTTTGATGGCCCTTCCGGGATTTCTTCATTTAAATAAGGAAGAAATTCTTCATCTTTTCCACCAAGTTCATAATAAAGCTCTCGATGAAGTTGAAGGCTCTGTTCACCAATTTTCATCAACTCTTCAAAAGAGTAATTAAAACCTGTGGCTGAATTCACCATTTCAACCATTTCATCAAATGTGTAGATATTCCCAGGGCCGAAAATAAACATACAAAGGCTCAACGTATCAACCATTGAATAGTAGATTTGGGTCGTTCTCGCTATTTCGACTTTATTTTTATCCAGGGCATCCGGTTCAGAGCTAATTGTTAATCCCAGACTTTTTAATGAACCAGGATCACTGGCTATCCAATCATGCTCAAGTTTCATGTGATCACCTGGATTAGGTCCGGTGAGATATCCAAAACCAATTCCCGGTTTCTTTCTCGGCATGTGCGCTGGCAAGCCCACTCCTCGTGAAGCCCTGATGTAAGGCTTTGTCTTTTCGCCCAATTTCTCTATTGCTTTAAAAACACCATCAGCAAGTAAATTTCCTGGTTGCCCTTTTCGTAATGCAATATCTTCTAACAGTTCGCACGCTTTTTTTCCATCCCCAAATTTGATAGAATAGTCAAGCTCATTTTCATTTAACACTTCATTCTCAAAACAATCCATCATCCAGGCAATTAGATTTCCAGCAGAGATAGTGTCCATCCCAAGTTTATTACAAATTTCACATGCTTTCAAACCATGATTAAAATCATCTGCGAGTCCTAAATTTGGCCCAAGGATAGCAATGCTTTCATATTCTGCAAGAGCAGTAAAGTCAGCATAGGGAGAATCTTTTGCATATTTTTTCTTGCAGGCAACATAACAAGCCTTGCATGCTTTCTTTTTTCCAACATATTTTTTATCAATATTTGCATGACAAATCTCATCTTCAAATTCGCTTGAATCCACAAACGCTTGTGTAAAATTATGTGTCGGCAAATTACCAGCAGCTTGATTTAAATCTAATAGCCCAAATGTTCCCTGGTTTTCAAGAACTTTCATAAAGGAACCGGCTTCGTATCCTTTTTGTCTTTTTGCACCGAGTTTATTTATCTCCATTATTTTGTTTCTATTTTTAAATTGCGGCTTCTTATCACCTGAAACACAAATCGCTTTTAGATTTTTCGAACCCATCACAGCGCCAAGCCCTCCCCTACCGGCATAATGATCGACTTCAAACATAATATTAGCGCACGCCACAAGATTCTCACCTGCCGGTCCAATGGAAGCCATACTGTATTTTATTACAAGTTCGCTTTTCAAAATTTCGTTTGCTTCAACTCTGTCTTTACCCCATAAATGACGGGCATCGATAAAATCACACGAACATGTTCTTCCAACTGTTGTTATTTTTACATAAACAGGTGAGTCCGCTTTTCCCAGGATAACCAGCCCATCATAACCAGCTCGTTTTAAATCTGGTCCGAACTCACCACCTGCCTGAGAAAGATAAGTGCCAGTTGTTTCTGGTGACAGTGAAAAAACATTTACTCGTGTAGCGCCGCATACATTCTCTCCAGCAAACACACCAGTAGCAAACACAAGAGGATTTTTCGGATCAAATGGATCAATGTTTTTATTATCTCCAAAAAAATCTTTAAAGAGTTTTGCTGCTAAAAATGATCCACCAAGGTACTTAAAATAAAAATCTTCATTACTTGACACTTCTTTCCAGCTTTTATTTGTCAAATCAATAATGAGTATTTTCCCCATAAATCCAAACATTTTTTACCTCCTGTGTATGATTTTTTTTCGTTGATTTTAAAAATCCAATCTGGATAAATCAATTCAGAAAACATTGCAAACAGAGTCATATATACTAATTAGTGTCTGTCCGAGAAAGCAGTCATTCCGGTTGGAGCGCAGCGGAATACCGGAATCTTGTGCATAAAACCATGAGATTCCGGCACAAAAGATCGCCGGAATGACAAATTTCGGACAGACACTAATTAAGTTTTGCTCTCTTCACATCTAATTTTCCCATTCTGAAAAATAAAAATTTTATCAGCAAGCCTTTCAGCTTCAAGAGAGCTGTGAGTGATGTGAAGCGTTGTAACTTTTGTCTGTTCCCTGATTCGTTCTAAAAGTTTAAACATATCTTCCCGGGTGTCATCATCTATTGCACCCATCGGTTCATCTAAACACAAAATATGTGGAGAAGCTGCCAAAGCACGACCCAGGGCAACACGTTGGGCTTCGCCACCGCTTAATCCTTGCGGTTTTCTTTCTAAAAGATATTCAATTCCTAATAATTCAGCTAATTCATGAATTCTTTTTTTTATCTCTGTTTTAGACCACTTTCGAATAATTAATGCAAAACCGATTTGGTCTTTTACCTTCATCGTTTGAAATAAGGCAATATCCTGTGGGACATAACCAATATTTCTATTCGAAGCTTTTAACCGTGTTACATCTCTATTCGCCAGTTTTACGCTGCCTTCTCTAATGGGACGAAGACCGCAAATTGCTTCCAGAACAGTTGTTTTACCGCAGCCACTTCTTCCCATCAAAACACCATACTGCTGTGCCGGCAGCTCAAACGAAACATTTTCTAAAACAAAATTACCTTGTTGTATTTTAAGATTTTTTACTGAAATCATGATGTGATAACTTAACCTGAATTAATAAAATTCAATAAATATGGTAGTTTTGGGATAGCTTTTAATTATTTTGAAGATCAAGGTCGAGATCAAGATCAAGAAAGACTTCAAATGCCTTCCTTCTTAAGCTTGACCTTGATCTCGACCTTTCTCTGTAATTTTGAAAGTCCTTGCAACTATATCAATTGTAATAAAAATAATAATGAACACTAATTTACAAATACAATCTTCCCCCACCAAAACTTCGAACTAACACTAACACAAGAATCGCTGCAGTTACCATCATCAAAGAAACCGCAACTGCTGCCTCAATATTTCCGGTACTCATTTCAAGATAAACCGTTGTCGGAAGCACTTCTGTTTTCATCCGCGTCGCACCGGAAAAAAGGAGAATAGGCCCAAATTCACCCAGGGCACGTGCCCAGGCAATCGTACCGGCTGCTAATACGCCATGTCGTGCCGCAGGCAGCGCCACCAGCCAAAATGATTGACTTCTGCTCGCGCCAAGCGTCAACGCAACCTGCTCCTGGCGTTGATCAATCTGTTCAAAAGTTGATCTCATGACTCGAACAGCAAAAGCACAGGCTACCATAAACTGGGCTAAAATGACACTTGGCAACGCATAGGTGATCGGAAAAATACTTTCAATCATTTTCCCAAAAGATGTTTGAAAAAATATCAAAAGGCTCAATCCAATTACCAAAGGCGGCAAAACAATCGGAATATCAAGCACCGCATCTAAAAAACTTTTACCCGGAAAGTTAAAACGAGACATCAAATATCCAATTGGAACAGCGACCCAGATTGACAGTAACGCAGTCAGGCTGCATGAAAACAAGCTCAACCTAATCGCAAACCTGATCTCACGACTGGCAAAAATATTTTTAAAATCCTGAACTGTTGTGTAAGTCGTATCCGCTAACAAAAGTCCCACAATAAAAAATATATAAATCCCACCAATTAAAATCAATCCAATATAAAATGGAATATCTGACGGCGATTTGTAATCCAAACTGTTTTCAGATTTCTTTTTCATATTGCTTATTCAACTCTCCACCGAAAACCTGTCGATTCAAATTGCTGTTTTGATGAATCAGATTGAATTGCCGAAATCAGCCTTCCCATTAAATATTTATATTCTGAACTTTTGCCGATTGCAATTGGCTGCACTGCCTTTGCTGCCGGATGATGAATTGGAATCACATCCAATTCATCGTGAACATGAATTGTGTTGGCAAGATAAAGTATTGCCACATCTTCCCGGCCAGTCTTCACACGGACAGTCAAATAATCTGCAGTCGGCGCATCACCGTATGTAATATTTTTTTGAACCGCTTCATAGATCCCGGCTTCCTTTAACAGCCTGTTCGTCAATCCGCCTAAAGCGCTGTATTTGGCATTGGCGACTGCAATTTTGATTCCGTGTTGTGTTAAATCGTGAAGTGTTTTGATTTTTTTCGGATTTCCTTTTTGTGTTAACAGTACAATGTCAGTCTCTGAAATAGTTGCTTCATCAAGAAAGAGATTATTTATCTCCTCCAGGTAAGATTTGTCACAGGCGAAATACCCATCAGGTCGCTGTCCGGCACGCATTTCACCGACAAGAATACCGCATCCATTATAAGTAGTGAGAATCGAAACACCTTCCCGTTTTTGAAAATCTTTTAAGGTCTTTTTTATGGCGATGCGATTAAGACCACCACTGAAAAGAACAACTTCCGGTCTCCACGCCCATTTATCACCATCTACAGGATCGTAGCCGAAAAATTTAAAGGTTATTAATCCTTTGTCTCTTGCGCTCAAATAGCGGGCAAAACGTAAGGCATTTGTTGGCTGCTTACTTGATTTAAGAACTCCTAATGTAATCTGTTTGGGTTCGGCATCAAATATTGGAATGTGTATTGCTTCTATTTCAGGATATTGATTAGCGGTTGCATTCCAAATAATACCTGCATCGACAGAACCAATTTTAATATCATTGGCTATTTCAGGAACAGTCGGTTTGAACACGCCGTTTTTTTCAACATGGTTTTTTAGCTCTTGCCACTTTCCAATTTTCTCTAATATTTTCTTTGTCTGTTTACCAATTGAAGCAGCATTTGGGTTACCAAGCGAAATTTTAATATCCTTTCGAAGTAAATCATCAATTGTGAAAATGTTTTTAGGATTCAATTTCTGCACGCCAATAACGGGACGCATATAGGCAAGTGGAAAACCTTCAGCTACCAATCCTTTTTCCCGGGCAATGTCAATATAACTATTATCACCAGCAAGATAAAGGTCAGCATCTTTTGCCACCCGCAAACTGGTCAGTAATGTTCCAGAACCACCATATTGAAGTTGAATTTTAATGCCATAAATTTCTTCAAACTCTTTCGCCACTTTTTCTACAGGCGGTTTTATACCTGCTGCACAGAAAAATATAAGGGACTCTGACGAACTAATATCGTTTTCAAAATCTTGTCTGGGGAGTAGGAAATAAAAAAGAGCAGCTATAATTAATATTGAAGCTATGGAAACTTTTGTCGCTGTATTCAAAATTTGTTACCTTTGTTTATTCATTTATACTGAATTAATCACATAAGGATTATTGGAGTAATGGATTTATGAAATCTATCTCCATCAATCCAGTACTTCATCACTCCTTTCCAATTTAACAGAATTTTTCTGTTTACAATTTTGCCCAATATGCAAAAAGTTCACTGATTAGCTCCTAAATACGTTCAAAATATCGCTTCCGTTCCCAGTCGGTAACAGCATTGTCGTATGCTGCTTGCTCACAACGAAAAAAGTGAATATAATGATCCATAATATTTTTACCAAATGTTTTTTTTACAAATTCATTATTCGCAAACAGATCGGTTGCTTCACGCAATGTTTTTGGCACATGCTCAACATTTTTTGCTGCGTAAGCATCTCCTTGGAAAATTTCAGGCGGTTCAATCTTGTTTTCGATGCCATCAATGCCAGACGCAAGCGCTGCTGCAAAAGCGAGATAAACATTACAATCCGCACCCGGAATTCGACATTCAATGCGCAAGCTGTTGTCTTTGCCAACAATACGGAATCCTGCAGTACGGTTATCATAACTCCAGGCAAGGCGAGTGGGCGCCCAGGAACCAGCTTGGTACCGTTTATACGAGTTAACTGTTGGCGCATAAAAAACCATCAGCTCTGGCACATGCTTAATCCAACCGCCGAGAAACCACTTAAATTCATTTGATACAAACAATGAACCTAATTTATTTTTGCCTGGGAAAACGTTTTTCTTATCCCGCCAGAGACTCAAATGGATATGACAACTGGAGCCTGCCTGATCTTCAACAAACTTTGCCATAAAAGTCAGACTCAAACCGAGTCGATCAGCTATTTCTTTCATACATTGTTTATACACAGAGTGACGATCAGCCATAGTGAGCGTATCTGCATAACGCACATTGAGTTCATGTTGTCCCTTTCCCCATTCACCTTTGGATGTTTCCACAGGGACACCTGAATATTTCAGATGCCTGCGTGCTGCTGCTGTAAAAATTTCTTCACGACTTCCCTGCAAAGCGTCGTAATCCTCAATATACCAGCCCATTGGTTTCAGATTAGTGTAACCATTTTCAGCGGCTGATTTGTATGAATTTTCAAAAATATAATATTCTAATTCAGACCCTGCTTTTGATGTGTAATTTAATTTCGTTGCTTTTTCAATTTGGCGTCGAAGAATTGTTCGGGGTGCAACCGAAACCAAATGATCTGATTCTTCCTCCTTCACATCGCAAATAACCATTGCTGTTTTCTCAAGCCAACTGGCTATACGCAACGTTGCCAAATCAGGGACCAGATGAAAATCACCATAGCCCAACTCCCAATTTGCGTATTTATAACCTGGGACAGGTTCCATTTCCATGTCCGCTGTTAAAAGATAATTGCAGCCGTGCGCGCCATGTTTTGCTGCATCGTCGAGAAAGAATTCAGCATCAAATCTCTTTCCCATAAACCGACCGTAATGATCAGTGAAAACAACTAACACTGTTTCGATTTCATCATTTTTAACAAGCTTGGTCAATTCTTCAAGCGTAAGCATTCCGCGTACTTTATTTTGTTTCATGTGGTGTCCTTTTTTTATTTAGCGCCTGTCCGACAATGTCATTCCCGCATGTTTTTAGCGGGAATCTCATCCGTAAAACAAGGAGATTCCGGCTCAAAAGATTGCCGGAATGACAGGCTCGACTGATTTTGGACTTCTGATACGGTCCCACATATCTCTAAATATCCACTGCCTGCCCAATCTCCGATGACCGATAAGCAGCATCCACAATCTTGAGAACTTCCAGTCCTTCTTTATACCCGGGTATTGGTTGACTCCTCTTTCTTATACAATTTACAAAATGCTCCATCTGCTGCGTATAAATAATCTGGTCACAATGCTCTTCCCGCTCCGGCATTAATGGTTTATACTCCCCAGGGCAATCACCATTTTTTGTTTTTATCACTGTTGGAAAGACGCTGGCATAACCATCAGTACCAAAAAGGCGCGTGGCTGCTTCGGGACCATCCGTATGTGGCTGCCACCATCCGCTCTCAATGACTGAAGTGGCGCCATTATCCCAGGTGATCATTATGACCCCGGTATCATCCACATCATAATCACCATAATAAGTACCGATTTTTGCGTAGACCTGTTTTGGAAGAGGATCACCAAGCAGGTAACGCACTGTGTCAATCGCATGAACGCCCATGTCCGCCAGAGCGCCGCCGCCAGCAAGTTCTTTTTCTACGAACCAGCCGGTTGGTCCCCAATTTTCATGAATACCATAACCCTTTGTTTTAATGATTTTCCCAAGTTCGCCCTCATCAATTTTATCTTTGATGAAATTAACTTCCGTATCAAACCGCCACATGTGACCGACCATTATTAACTGTTTATGTTCTTCAGCAACTTCAACCATTATTTCACCAACTATTGAATTTATTGCCATGGGTTTCTCAACAAAAACATCTTTGCCATTTTTTAAAAACTCAATGGCATACGGGGCATGAAATTTATTCGGAGTTGAAATGATAACCGCATCAATATTTTTATTAGTTGTCAAACTTAAAACATCATCTGTCGTTTCAGGAATCCCATATTTTGTGGCAAAGTCTTTAGCTGCGTTTAAATCAATATCCACAACAGTTGTCAATTCGACATCTTTTTGTTCTTTTAAACCTTTGGCGTGATAATTTTGAATATATCCTGATCCGATAAATGCAATTTTTATTTTGTTCATTAGCATAATATCCTTTTTTACGACATTTAATATTCTATTGCATTAGTTTCGCAAATCAAATTCTACTCTATATATTTTTCAACCACTGACTTCCACAACAAATAACCATCACCTGTCAAATGCAAACCATCATTTGAATATTCGGGATTCAGCATATTATTCTTCAATGCAAACAATGGAAATAAATCAATATATCTGGCTCTGTATTGGCTTGACAACTTTGTCAATTTTTTATTTACTGCAAGGATCTGTTTCGTTTTATTGACATGGTTTTTAAATTTTGGAAATTCGTCATTCACTGGCAATACACTCTGGACAAGAATTTTTGTCTCTTTTGAATCCGAAACAATTCTCTCAAGTATTTTTTGATAATTAGATACGATGTACTCAACTGATTTACCACGAGCCAGATCATTAACACCAATCATTATAAAAATCGCAGAAGGTTTGGACTCGGTAACTTCATCCAGTCTGTCGAGAACGCCATCAGTCACATCTCCGCTGATACCCCTGTTTTTTATTCGGTTATCATTGAATAACTCATTCCAATTACAGCCATCGCTGATGCTGTTTCCAAGAAAAATGATTTCATTTTCCGAATTTGGTAATTTTTCAAACAATGTCTTTCTTTGATAATAATAGGTTGAATGTTTGGACTTTTTCATTTCCGGTTTAATAATTGTGGAGCTGCACGATAAACAGATGATACTTAATAGAAGCATAAAAATTTTTAATAATCTCATAATTTATATCCTCAAATTATTGTTGCTAAATTAAATAATTCTCCAATCCGCCGCGGCGGAAAACAATCTTCCTATATTTGTGCCATATGGCATTAACTTCGGCAGATTTCTACTATTGATCGAAGATGCGCCGTTTTTTTGGAGCATTGATTCGCCGAAGGAGAATCCAACAGATAAAATGTTTTTCCTTACAGTCATTTCTGTGGGTGACTTTTTTTCACGTGATTCTATATACAAATATTATTCTCCGATTTCAAAAAGGCAAGCCCCCGCAACAGGAGAACAAACATGAACATCAAAATCCAATTTTCTTTTCAAATAAAATTTATTCTTTAGATGGTTGAATAATTCATTTAGGCTGTTTTTTTTCAGCAAAATTGTAGTACATCCCCCCAAACCGGCGCCAGCCAATTGCGCACCAATAACGCCTTCAACGCCGTTTGCAATGTCAACAATACTATCAATTGCTTCGGTGCTACAAGCATATCGCCCTGGTTGCTTTTCAAGTTGAGCATTTTCTGAAACCAGGGAATCCAATAACGAGTCATCATAACGATTATTTGTAGGTACTAACTGCTCCTTTTCGTCCAAAGCGTAAAGACGATCCCCATTATGGCTCGTTTTAATTAATTGTTTTACACCCTCAAAATCACCTTTTGAAAAGAGATTTGCAAATTTATTACTGCGAATACATTCTCCAATACCGAACAATACGACATCGCGCAGACGATATTCTCCCAAATCGCGATGTGTTCCAAAATTCAACTCCAATAATTCAGTGTCTTTTTCAGCTATTATCTTTCGCAAATTTTCTCTATCAATATTTTCTGGCAATAACTTTAATGCGGAATAAATATCAGAATCCTTTACACGTAATTTTTCAGGTAAGATATCGCGTAATTGTTTCATGTCTTTTGCTGGTTCCCACAATTGCTTCAAAAGCATTTGCGCAAACTCATAACAAGCTATTCTTTGGTTGAAAATATCTTTTGCTCCGGCACTTTTAATCGCACGTGCGCCGCTATTAGCAATGACTATTTTTAAATCATTAGGGAATTTTACTTTCTGTGCGATATGAAAAGGGAAAAATCCTATCTTTAGAAAGTGGGCTTGTACGCCAGTAAAGATCGCAGCATGATCAGCTCCACCACCGCGCGATCCAACAAACCATTCACTTACACTGCATAACTCAATGAACTCACTTTGATTCATTTTAATATTATTTAAAAAACATGAAGCCAGTGCAGAGCCCACAACTAAAGCAGAGCTCGAAGACAAACCGGAGCCGATTGGGATGTCACCGGTAACCACACAATCCATTCCCTTCAATTGTGTGGCTTCTTTATCAAACAATAATCGCAACAATGGCGCTCGAACATAAAAACTCCAATCGCCCTGCTTCTTTTTTAACATCTGTTGAACATTGTTTGAAGTAATAAAATCGACCCAATCACCGCTAACAAAATCTTCAATTAATTCAGGAATACGAAAACTTCTTTCCGGAAACTCGATTTCATTTAAATTCCGTAGTCGTACCTGTTCATTTTCGCGCGGAGCCACAGCCATTAATAATTCTTTATTAACAGCCATTACGTTGACATAGCCGCCGCGGTGTTCGATATGCCTTCCCAATAGGTTTATTCTGCCGGGTGCGCGGCAGATAATTAACTTGCGATCCGAGCCATAAAAACTACTAAACTCTTGTAGAAGCTTTAATATTAATTCTCGTCTTTCTTCATTAAAGGAGAAATCATCTCCATAAATTCTTTTGAAGAAATCTTTAACTTCTTTTGATGAAGTTTCGAAGTTTGTAATCCATTCTTCCGCAGTCTTAAAATTCTTCCTGTTAAGAATTTGATTTGATCCTTTTAATTTCTATTAAAATTTTCAATAATAAACGTAGGACAAGATGGCATCTTGTCCTACGAAGTTGTCCATTCAATCTATTACTTAAAATTCTAAAACAAATCATTTGCAAAAGTGAGTTAAAATTATTATATTTAGGTTGTTAGAATATAATAATCATTTAAAATAAGGATCACTAAGCAGATGAAAAAAAATACTACAAAAAAAACATCAATATTTAAGAGTAAAAACGTAAAAAGTTCCTTTACAGGCACCAAATTAACAAAACACGCCGGGCTATCTCCTATCATGAAATATATTGATAATTTTGATCTTGGTCAAGACCTTAATGAATTGTTTCCCACAACGGTTTACAATTCGACAAAATTCAGCAACGCTCAAATTTTAATGGCACTTATTTTAGCGTCCTTTTCCGGTGTTAACCGGCTCATCAAAATTGCTACATTTACTTTTGACTCCCTTGTAATGGTCTTATTAGGATTAGACACAGGCTTAAATAAGGATGTCATCGGTGTTCGTCTCAAAGCGCTTGGCCAGAGTGGCGCAATCAAGTTGCAGGAATTTTTATTTGACCATACCAGAACCTGGCTAAAGAATTCCTCGCTGGAAAAAATTACGCTGGACGTTGATTCAACAGTACAACTTGTTTGTGGCAACCAGCAAGGCGCAGCCAAGGGTTTTAATCCCAAAAAGCGTGGCGCAAAAAGTTATCATCCTTTAATCGCGTTTCTCAGCGAAAAAAAACTTGTACTGAACAGTTGGTTTCGCACAGGATCAGCATACACCTCCAATGGGATTTGTGAATTTATCAAGCAGTGTGTAGCACTTTTGCCTCCGACAATAAATGATGTTTTTTTTCGCGCTGACAGTGGCTTTTTTAACGGCGTTTTATTTGACTTGTTAGAAGAGCTGGGCTGGACATATCTTGTTAAAGTCAAATTAAAAAATCTAAAGACGTTATTAGGAAGCCAAATCTGGCATGTATTAGAAAATGAGCCTCATATTGCCATTTGTGAATTTGATTACAAAGCCAAATCATGGAAAAAATCCCGAAAATTGCGTGCCATTCGCACTATCAAAAAATGGGAAGAAGTTGAATTTATGGGTAGTAAACAATTTGTTCCCGTTTATGAATATGCTTGTTATTGCAGCAATCTTGACCTGGATGCTTATCAGTTGCATGAAATTTACAAACAACGTTCCACAAGCGAAACCTGGATCGAGCAGGTTAAAAGCCAATTATTAGCTGGCGCTACTTTAACAGACAATTTTCATGCAAATGATATATTATGGCAACTAAATGTATTTGCTTATAATTTATCCGTGATGATGCGATCCCATGTCAAAAAAATTTGGCAGCAAGAGCATGCTACATTCCGTGATTGGTTCATCAATCTGCCTGCGAAAATTGTAGAAGGTAGTCGCTTTACACAGATGAAAATATATAAAAATTATTACTTTAAAGATAAATGGAAAAAATTTGAAACGAGTTTACTATTAAATACCCAATAAAAAATTACATCACCTTACATATTGTTAGTTAAGTTTTTAAATCATAATGGTAAAGTACGCCTAATATTAATAAATTTAAATGAATAAAGTGGAAAAAATAAAACTAAATGCATTAATAAAAATTCCATTTTTAACTTGTGCCAATATCGACAATATATTGATCTATTTCGCATTATATTATCAATGTATTGCGTTTTAATTTTTTGATAATTTTCATTTTAGAAATTTAAGTA
>JACKQG010003925.1_pt1 | contig 17714 bp, 19 predicted proteins | sample 8237621 | NCBI WGS metagenome assembly JACKQG01 (sample SAMN15677084, study PRJNA649215) | marine metagenome | biome: marine; feature: Black Sea; material: saline water; isolation source: suspended particulate matter (SPM) from the Black Sea western gyre | collected 2013-06-09/2013-06-10 | depth...
CACCCTCGATGATTCGCCACCGATCAGGTCTTACGAAACCACACGAATCAAATCTCTCTTTTATAATCATTATTTCCTCCTTATCTACAGACAATTTAACTTTAGCGGAAACGATGTCAAGAACTTTCTCCAAAAAAATGAAGTTTTCCGTTGTCAACCAAAGTGACGACAATATAAAACAACAACTTATGAAAAATAAAATTACAAAAATAAAAATAAAATTACTATATATAGAAAAGAAAGGAGAAAAAAATGACACCAAAACAAATAAAATTCTGCCTCGAATATGTGAAAGACCTCAACGCATCACAAGCAGCAATCCGAGCAGGATACTCGAAAAATCGAAATAGTGAAATAGGATACCAACTGCTACAGAAAACTGCAGTCAAAGAAGAAATCCAGAAACAAAAAGAGAAAATAGCAAAAAAAACAGAGATCACAATCGAGAGAATTGTAGGAGATCTCGAAAAAGTTCAAAAATCCTGCTTCGATGAAAACGATAACATAAAAGATAAAACAAATTTCATCAAATCGACAGAACTGCTCGGAAAAATTATCGGAGCTTTCGTAGATAAGCAAATCCTGAAAGATGAACGAACGAAGGAAGAGAAGGAAATTCTCGAACACCTCGAAAAGAAAGCGAAAATCATTAATTTTGGAATAGTGGAGTAAAAACGGACGCCATAAGTCGATTGTAACGATATGTCTTTTGCTGGGAGTGTAAAAATACTATCTGAATTACCAACGGAAAGAGAACACTTAGTTGACATAATCTGTCACATGGTATCCTTGTCTCTATGGAAAACAAGAAAGTAATGGATAAAGTATTGACTTCCAAACACGAATTACGGGATAAATTCAGTTGATTGTGATTATAAAAAAGGAATAAAATCTCTTAAAAGTGATTACATCTCTTTTAAGAGTAAGAAGGCTAATCGCTATTTTGGGCTGTTTTTTGGAGCTATCTTATTGTTTTATCTACAATTAGATGCAAAAAGTGTCTGTTCGGAAATCTGAACATAAAAGCATATCGGTGTTCGGAAATCTGAACACTCAGGAGGGTGATGTGAATAAGTATTTATTAATTGAGAGTGATGATGGCAAGGAGTTGCAGAAGATCAAGATTGATAAGGAAGATTCGAGTCTTATTCTTTTGAATAATAAACGGGTGTTCAGTAAGATGTTTCACAGCATTAAACCCAAATATTCGAGCAGGACATATTTTTCATATTTTTGTGAGTTATGTTATTTGCTTGAGGTCAATACTAACCGGATAGTATATTTGAAGCGTGGTTGTGAAAACATTGGATTGACATTACAAATGATAGTTGAGGAGTTGGGAATAGGTCGGACTGCTACGTCGCAATTCATTAATGAGAGTATCAGGCGGGGATACATAGCGAGATCGACAATCTACCAGAACGAGAACAATTATTATGTTAATCCGGTTTACACACTGAACGGTAAGGGCGCAAGTCCTTTTCTCTACACGATGTTTGGAAAAGAACCACAATTCAGGAAAAGTTTATCGGAGCGTGACCACCAAATCATCAGGAAGTATGTGAAGGTATTGGATGTGGAAACTTCTTGAAATTAGTGGATATTCGATTTATTGTGAGTGGGAAAATAAGTCGAATTATATTCTTGTTTTCGTGAATATGCGGACACGGAAAGAGACTGCGGTGGATATTGGATTTTATCCGAATGTGAAGTTATTACAGGAGATGGTCACTTGTCTTGCTGTTTATGGCTATATCCGTGATGAATTGCTGGTAAAACCTGATATTGAACCGACAGAATACAGGGATCAATGCTTTGGGGGCTTGCAAAATACATAATAGAGGATTTATTGGAATAGGAAGGAATAAAATGAATCGTAATATAGCAAAAAATACATTAAGTTTTATGACAAGTAAAAGTTATACGTATCTACGAACACCAGAAGATATTTGGGAGGAATTATCAAAAGAATTTAATTTTACACTTGATGCTTGTGCTTCTGATAAAAATCATCTTTTATCAAAGTATTATACTGCCGAAAATTCTTGTTTGGATAAAGATTGGACTGGAGAAGTTGTTTATTGCCATCCAATGTTTGATATGCACATAGGAAACTTCGTAGAAAAATGTGCCACAGAAAAATGCTTATCAGTGATGCTAATCCCAGCATCAACTCACACAAGATATTTTCATAGGTTTATATGGGATAAAACACAAAATAAAACCAGAGATGGAGTAGAGGTTAGATTTTTAGAAAAACCAAAGCAGGGTTTCAACTTCGGACACGATGACGGAACAAAAGAGCCAATCGCTAAGGGGAAAGTTGGATACATAAAGCCTTTAATGATAATAATTTTTAGGAATAATCTATGACAAAGAAAACTCTGCAGAAAAGATATGATTCACTGGTTGGAGAATATGTCGATAAGCTGACAGAAGGAACTGATTATGTTCTGGAATACTGGGTGTGTGATGAGATCGGTGGAGTGGTTGCGATCAGTTCTGATGTTTATATTACTTTTGATGAAATAAAATATTGCGTAGATAATGGTATCAGTATTGATCAATACGGGGAATATCAGGATTGGGCAATAGAAGAGCATTTCAAGAAGCCCGAAAAAGAACAATACAGAGATTACGTAAAGGATAAATATATAACTTCATCCTTTATGAATTTTAAAAGCTGGTTGAAGTTGCGGGATAAAGGAGGCAAATAAATGTATTGTCCGTTCAAGATGAGTAATCCGGCACTGGTGATGACCTCAATGAATAACAAACAAGTATGCAGGGTTATAAGCAGAAGTTGGGACTGTGAGAAAGAAGAATGTGCAGCGTGGGATTGGGAACGATGCAGATGTTCACTGGTTGGGGATAAGAGGGAAAAATGATAACTCCTGAAATACGGCAGGAAATATCTGAATTACCGGAGCATTTACGGTTAGATGCGTGGAAGAGTGTCTTTATGGTGAATCCTTTTGACATGATACGGGAAGGGATGCTTTATATCGTTTCTGATCGACAGAAATTGATAAGGTTAGTTCCTAATAATGTTCAATTAGAAGTATTGGATTATGTGGAGTGGTGTTGGAAAAACGACAAACCGTGTTACCTTGTTATTCCAAAAGCGAGAAGAACCGGCATATCGACAATAATTGAAGCAATAATATATGTTCTTACAATACAAGGAAATACAAAAGCTATTATTATCGCAGATGAGAAGAAAAACTCGAAGAATATTCTTCAGATGACGAAAACTTATCACAAATATTTAAGTTATTATTTTAAACCGGAAGCTGATCGTCATAGGGGTGAAGATTTATACTGGAACGATATAAACTCTCAAATAATAATTGATACAGCTGAAAAGAGGGAGACCGGATCATCTTGGGGATTTCAATTAATTCATCTCTCGGAAGTTGCTCGTTTTTCATTTGCTGAGACTTTAGTAGCCGAATTATTCCAGACATTACCGGATAATATGTTTGTATTAGTGGCATTAGAATCGACAGGACGAGGCATTGGCGGTTATTTTTATGATGTTGTCAGAGCATCGGAAAAAGGGGATAATAATTATAAATTAATGTTCTTTGCGTGGTATCAGAAAAAAGAGAATACTATGAATATATCTGAAAACGAAGAATTTATTTTAATGGATTCAGGTAAGTATGGAAATGAAATATTAATAAAAGAAAGATATAATCTGGCTGATGAACAAATTCGATGGCGGAGATTTGCCATAGATAATAAATGCAACGGTAATTTAAAGACCTTTAAGGAAAAACACCCTTCAACGATAGACGAATGTTTCCAGGCTTCCGGTGTGAATGCTTTTGATGTAGAGAAATTGAATGTTATTGAGAAGGAAACGAAAAAGTATCGATGGAGAGGAATTTTAGTTGAAAGAGGTGGAAGAGTAGAATTTAAAGAAGATGTGAATGGTTGGCTTGATATTTGGGAGAAGCCGGAATTAGGTTGGGATAATCGTTATAATTTAAGTCTCGATACTGGTGGTAAAAGCGAGAAGGCGGATTATAGCGATGGAATTGTCAGGTGCAATTTATCGAAGCAAGATGTAGCTCAATATCATTTTCATGCACCTGCTCATATAACTGCAAAAAAGTCTATATTAGTGGGAAAATATTATGGTGGTTGCCAGATAACACCGGAGATAAATAAATGGGTAAATGAAATCGATGATGAGGGTGAACCGGTTCTTAATTATCTTCGGGATAACTATAATAATATATATCAGAGAAAGACTTATGACACAAATGTAAAAGATTGGACAAATAAATTAGGATTTCATACGAATAAGCAGACAAAGAAACTGATTATTCATAAGATCAATGAAGTTATCGATGAATTCTTCGAGTTAGGTGAACATATCAATGACATTGAAATAGTAAAAGAGATGAAAATGTATATTGAAGATGAGAGAAAAGGCACATTTGAAGCCACTGCTGGTGAAAAAGACGATAGAGTAATGAGTTGGGGGATTAACCTCGTGACTTCTGCGGAAATGCCAGAACCGAGATTAAGGAATAAAACGAATATAAAAAAGCATATATCACATAGAGATGTAAGTCAATATGTGTAAGGGAGATGGAAGATGAAACAGAACTTTGACAGATTGTTATTTGAAGCGAACAAGATAGTTCCGCCTATTTATACTATGCGATATGAAGATGACGACTTGAATTTGTATTTTGTTACTGAAACACAAGTACTGGATAAAAAAGGTAAGCCGGTAAAGAAATACACGAAACAGCACACATTCTGTAGCGGGTCTAAAAAAGGTATGTGTGGATTTCTGGAAGGGATGATAAGTTTAAGTGCTATGATCCGTGAATTCAATGGTATGGTCAATGCGATGAGGCAGAGACAGAAGAATCCAGTAAAACCTGATTAATGAATTTTATTGACAGGAAGATAATACAAATAATATATGGAGAATGATAGAGTGGAAAAAGGGAAAAGATGCCTTGAAGATGTTATTCGGGAAGCGGTGGAACTAATTAATAATAGTGGCGAAATAACGGAGTATGCTGGTTATCCGATTAACAATGGTCAGGTAATCTTACATTTCCATAACGGCAAGGTAGTAAAAGCTGAAAAAGGAAAAATTTGTTTTAGCGTAGAAAAAGATTAGTATTATTATATAAGATAACAGGGGCTGTCGGAAATGAAGTTTCTGGGTGGTGGGTGAAAAATCCCACAGCCAACATCGATAAAAAGACTTGGTTAGCAGAAATGCTGATTAAGTCTTTTTTTTATTATAGGCGAGAAAAAATGTTAAGAGACATAGACGAGTATATTCAGAAGTTAGAGAATGAGAAATTTGCTTCCGATGGAAATGGTCAATCGGGATTACAAAAACTAATCTCTGATTATGATTTATGTGCTATAGACAGGTCAGAATCCGGTTATGATGCGGAATGTGAAGTTGGTGTCAGGATAATGACAAATGATCTCGACAATGGCGTCTTTGGTAATGCCGGTAAGAATAAGAGGTATTATAATAATTCTGTTAAGAGAAGTATATCCCGCAAGATTTCTGAATTGAATACTCTCGATATTGATATAAATATGAATAGCATAGGTGGTCGTAACAATCCAATATCATTAATGGAATACAAGATAAATACGATAGTTGATCAATTTAATGTATTAGATGAATTGGAGATGATTGAGACTCTTTATTACTATATGGGACAGGGGATAGGTAAGTATTATTGGAATAAATCTGATTCGATAGATAACTGGGCGATGGGATATCCAATGTTGACAATGGTTGATCCCCGCAATTTCTTTATGAATCCCGGTGTTAAAAAAGCTAATAAATCAGATAAAACAACCTGCTTTGAGATAATTCCATTCACAACAGAGAGACTCAAAAAATTATATCCGCAATTCAAAGATAAGATAACCGAAGTAATCAGCCAGAAATTAGATGAGATAAAAAGAACCGAAACAAATTCCGCTGCTGCTGGTGAATATCCAACAGATATAAGTAGCCAATCAATAAAATTACGCAGATACCTGATGGAAGGAATCACAGATGTTGTCTGTTGCCAATACCAGACGAGTTATGTTTTCACTGTTCGTAATGTTACAAATAATGATACAGGTGAAGTAATTACATATTTAGAAGAAGATTACAAAGAATATCTACAACAACGAAATGATGAGATGACTAATAAATTCTCTGATTTGCAAAGTCTCGATAAATTAGGTCAGGATAATGAAAGCAATAATATTGTAACACCGGAAAAGATAGCAGTAACAAAACCGAGAAAAGTTGAATTTCGTAGATGGTTCCAAGTTTATTCCATTCCCGAATTAGGATTAATATTACCACAATCAGATGGATATGGCAATGAAGATGAAGAGAAAAACATCGATGTAAAGAATATCGGCAAGAAATCTCATTACCTCATTATGTCTGGTAATTGGAATATAGACAGGCCATATTCACAATCTATGGCGTGGGATAATGCCAAAATATTGGAAATCAGAAGTATTATTCTTACAATGCAGATACTTATTGCAACCAGATTCCATAAACCTGTATTAGTAATAGAGCAAGGTGCATTGTTAAATGAAGAAGAGTTCATGGAGAATTATTCTGACCCGGAAATAAAACCGGTAGTCGATCCGAAATGGAGGCATAACCCTAAAAATGCAGGATTAAAACCATTTTATTTTGTATATCCACAAGAGATGGGTCGCCTTGCAGAGCTGCTTGAGCGTAAGATGGAAACCTGGATTGAACAGGATACAAGGTCAACAAAGGTAAGACAGGGAATGCCAAGTTATGCAGGAGAGTCAGGTAAGGCAGTAGAATTAAGACAGATAGCATCTATGCAGGGAGATAAAACAGATTCTTCAAAGGTTGTAAAGATCATAAAAGAATTTTGTGATTTGGTGAAAGATGATATTATCAAATATATGGACTATCCACACAAGCAGAAAGGTCAGGATCAGAATGGTGCTGACATTCTGGTAGATGTAAATACAATAGATTCACCAGATTTAGAAAAAGAAAATAATATGCTGAAATTATCGGCAGGTGCCGACATCAAGGTTAAGATGGATGATAATTATGAGGAAATCACCGAAAGGGAAAAGCAGGAAGCGTTAGTATTATTCGATAAGAAATTAATGTCAACTGTCGATGCTATCAGGACAGTTAGAAGAGACGATGCTGAAAAGATAATAAATAATTTAGAAGCAGAAAATCAAGGTTTGCAATTCGCAAAAATGATCAATGAAGATGAGAATTTGAGAAATATCGTATTGAGTTATGTGAAGCAACGTGATAATTCAGAGGAACAACAGGCAGTAAATGAATAATATGAGTAGGTTCGCAAGAACACTTATAAATAAGAAGAGGGTAGGTTCTGGAAGAACACCCAAAGGAGTAATTAATGGCTGATATATTAACTATCAGAGATGAGAATGACAAGACTCTCAACAATATCGAAGTGGTTGAACGAACAACCGCAGAAGTGGAAGGCAAAAAAGTAGAATTAGCATTCGATGAAAACGGGAAACCCTATGTTGAAAAGTTACCGGAAGGTATAACTGAAGATGAAGCATCGGATTATCTCGAAAAGGTAGGGGCAGACAAGAAGGTAATTGAACTCGGAAACACCATCTCCAAGTATAAGACTGCACGGACAGAGCAAAATAATGTTCTGAAAGATAACGAGCGTCTAAAGAGGGAGAATGATGAATGGTCAAAGAAATATCAGAGTCTTGAACAATTCAGGAAACAGCAAACGGAACAACAAGCGGAACAACAAAAAAATGTGATAGACGAAGATCAAGTATGGAAAGATACCGTTGAAGGTCTGAAAAACATCGGAATAGATGTTACAGATGACGATGAGATCATTGATGCTCTTAATACTGTTCAAGGTAAAAAGATAGAGCAGAAATCCCGCTTGAAATATGACCAGATGGTGATTCAGTCAAACCTTAAACAAAATATCGATATTGTAATGCAATCAACGAAAAGCACATTACGAAACGAGAAGCTGAAAGAATTAGCAAAATCGGGTGATCTCAAAGTAACTGATGTATTAGCGTTCCAAGAAGCGTCACGATTATCGCATTTGCCACCTGAACGAGTGATAAAATACTATAAAGCTGAACACGGTAAATCAAACTTATCTAAACAAATCAACGATTTAGAGGATAAGAAGCTACGCATTCCAATATATATTGGGGGCGGAGATAGAAAAACAGAGAAGAAAATTGTCGGAGACCCTTTTGCCGGTATGTCACAAAGTGAAATTACAACACTGGTAAGAGATAATCCGAACGACCCAAGAGTTCTTAAATACAGGGAAATGTATCCCCGATAAGATTAACAAATCTTTCAAGAGAACTCTTGAAGGAGAATAAAAATGGCAACAAATCAATTTACGATAGCCAATAAGGCGGTATTGAACGCTGATCTGCAAACAGCAACACAGCGACAAATGTTCTTTAGCCGTTTTACTGGCAAAGCTGTCCCAATGACAAATTCAGATCGTTGGATATTGTCGGGCAGTCCAATCAATACCTTCGACTTCAAATATACAGGAAGAAACAATATGGAGATTCCTGTTATTGATGATATGGGGGGTTATGGAAAGAACGGTAAACAGACATTAGCGGGAGCGGAAGAGGAAGTAGCATACTTCTGGCAATCGCTTTTTATTCAACTAAAGAGAAGTGGGTTGCGATTACCCGATATTGTAGATCAAGAAAAAGTCGATATGTTTTCAAAATATAAAGACTATGAAAAATTACTATCGAACTGGTGGGCATATTACGAAAACCACGATGTAGCAAGAGCTTATTTTGAGGGATTTGGAAAACATATCACCGATATAGAGGATGACGGCGGACTGGAAAAGACAAAACGGTTAAATGAGAATTTCTGGTGTTATGATGTTACTAATAAAGATTTCACAACAAATTCACCGACTTTCGATTACACATACGGTACCTACCTTGCTGCCATTATTGCTGCATTTGAAGCAATGGAAAGTGCTGCTGCCGATTATTTTTCGTCAAACACGCTTGAAGCTATCACAGCTCAAATTCCGTATTCTAACATTGAAGGTTGGGAAACTGCTGACGGAACGATTTATCCTTTAGTGATTCATCCTTTACAGGCAAAAACCTTGAGAACGGATGCAAACTGGCTTACAGCTCAACGAAGTGGCGGAGTGAGAGGAAAAGATAATCCTATATTTAGGGGAAGCATTGGACAATGGGGAGATATTGTAGTGTATGTCAACGGACTTGCGGCACGATTCCCTTATTACAATGGGACAACCCTTAATTTCTTTGATTATAATTCCGGTGCAACTACATCAACCGATGCAAAGAAAAGATACAAACAAGTTCAAGCTCCGGCAGTTGATCAGAAGATAGCTTGTGCTATCTTGATGGGCAAGAACTCAATGAACAAGGGCATATTCAGTAATCTTGAATACAAGAGATTGAATTCTCTCGATTATGATATGGTCGATGGTATTGGAGCGCAGCAATTCTACGGATATGCCTCCAATGATGCTTATAATGAGTATCTTGGTGATACTACTGGCCCAACTGATAAGCTCGAAAGTCAAAGTGCAATTATCTGCACTTATCAGGTATAAGGGGGATATGATGATAAACAACCTAACAAACCAATACATTAACGCTATGGCTGTTATGCAATACAAGGATTTAACTGTATCTGCATCTGGTAGTGGTGATGTTGCAACAGGAAGATTATATCCAAGCTGTCAAATTGTAGTAGATGTAACTGTCGGAAGTGCCGGAAAAATGATCACAACTACGATAAATACACCAATAGCATTTCAAGTAATAGACGCTAAGTCAATTAATTTAGGTGGAACAGTAGGAAGATTCACTGTTCAAATTCTAAATAATACAACAGCAATTACCAATAGTTTAACTGTAAATGGAGACAAAGCTCTATCGAGAGCAACGACCATTGACGAAGATGAGGATACATTTGCTGTAGATGATAATGACCTTGTGATAAAGGTTAGTGGGTCTTCTACTGGCTCTGTATTGGTTGTAATTGATTTTCTGTTGATATAACAGAAAATTATGAGGGGTGGGAAACCACTCCTCATTACTTTAAGGATAACAAATGATAGATTTTGCAAAAATGACATTAGCAGTAATAAATAGTAGAGAAAAATATATTCAAGAATGTGTAAACTCTCTTAATAGGATAATATATCCACAAATGAACGAAAAAATAGACATAAAAATATTTAAAAATTACAAAAAAGGAAAGACTGACAAAAATGTAAATATCAGGTCAATTGGTGAGGCATTAAACGGATTAGTGGAAAAAGCAGAGGGAGAATGGATATTATTTGTTGGGGACGATGATATGATTGCAAGAACATTGCCGTTTAATTATGCTGTATATCTTATAACATATCAAGAAAAACATCCCAAAGATTTTGATGATGTAGTTTGTGTTACAGGAAATATGATATTAATAAACGACTTGGATAATAAGCGGGAACATTTACAATCTTGTCCTACTGGACTTTGGAGAAGAGAATATTTATTAAAAAACAAATTTGATGAAAAATTAAAACGATATGTAGATACCGATATGTTTGCAAAAACATTGAGTAACAATAAAAAAATACTTTATGCAGCAACCGATTATGGTTACTATTATAGGCAGCACACAGGTAATGTAAGTGGAAATAAGTTTGATAAAAAAAGCAAAATACTAAAAGAGATAATTCGCAAAAATGTGAGACAAAAAGAGATTGGCGGGATAAATAATGGGTAAATAATGGGTAAAAAAGTAATATTATTAAGTAAATATGATTTTGCCGGTTCAGGTTATAAAATAGCAGAAGCTATAAATTTGAATAGTAATAATTTTGTTTTACCTATTGTCACCCATACAATAAAATATCCAGAAGGAACTAAAAGATTGCCATCATTATTCAAGCCTGATACAAAATTAGGAATAAAAGGTTGGTTTGAAGATATTTCCAGAATACAAACCCTTATAAATGATGCAGATATTATTCATTTTAAAGGGGATTCCGTTCCAATAAGCGATTTTATTGATAATGTTAAAATACCTGAGAATAAGACGAGGATAGTTACTGTAGGAGGTTCGTATTTTCGCAGGAATAATATTAAGGGGATAAAACCGATTGCTGATATAGAAGAATATGTTAAAAGAACTAATTATCGAAGTGCCATCACTCCTGATTTGCTTTATCCTGAATATTGTGGGGAATTTACACCTCACGCATATCCTACCCACGATTTTATCAATATGTGGAAAAATAAAAAAATACCCACAATTTCACATTCCCCATCAGACCGTATTACTAAAGGAACGGATATAATAATAAAAGCATCAGAAATATTGAAAAATGAGGGGATAGACCATAGACTTGATATAATTGAAAATGTAAGTATTCAGGAAAGTTTAAATAGAAAAGCAAAATCAACTATATTTATTGGACAAATCGATCAGACTATGGGTTGGTATAGTAACAGTTCGATAGAAGCAATGGCAATGGGAATACCAACATTATCTTATATTTCAGAAGAATTAAAACAAAAATATTGCAAAGACATAAAGGTTGTAAATTGTGGGAAAACAGCAGAATTTGTTGCAAACACAATTAAAAATATATTAAGAAGTGACCTGTCAAAATTATCAAAAGAAACCTATAAATGGGTAAATGATTTTCATGGATATGAAACTATTGGCAAAATGTGGGATAGCATTTATACCAATATAAAGTGTTAATAAAAAAACAATAGGAGAAGTAAAATGAAACTATATTGTGACACGAAAGTGACAAATGGGATATTCAAAGTTGGCATATATCGAATAAAAGTCGATTTAAGCAAGACAACACCAACGAAACCGGCAGAAGTAGCCGATGATTTAGCTGAAAGGCTGTTAAGAGATATGGGTAGTTGTGTTTTTGAATATAATCCAAACCCTATCAAACCGGAAGAATCAATTCCAGTCAAAAACGAGCCGACTATAGAGCCAAAACCGGAAATTGCCGAACAGGAAGAATCGAACGAAAATCCAGAAAAACCAGACTATTCATCTATGAAACGAAATGCATTGTGGGTGATAGTTAAAAACATACCTGACTTTCATTTATCATACAGAGATGCAACTAAAAAGAAAATACTTGAATATTTAGAAGGGTAAAATGACATACGCAGAAGCTATTACTGACATATTATCGAGAGTTGATGATCCGAACGGCGATACTTACGAAACAAGGGCAAAACAACTATTCAGAAATGCAGTAATCTCATTGGCAATCAGTAATGAAGTCAGCAATGAGGATATTCTAACATTACTCAATCTCAAGACAGAGGAAACTCCAACGAGTGGAAAATGGGATATCTATTCAATATTCGGTAGCAATCTGCTCCGCATTGTCAAAATTTACGCTCACCCTTATAGTTCAGGTCAAAATATACTTTTAACCGAAACAGATATTGAAACTTGGAATCAGATCGGGACAGACGATACTCTTGAACCGATAGCAGCGAGAAACGAAGTCAGGTGGTGCAAAATCGGGAAGGAAATTCATTTCTATAATAAATATTCGTCATATTATAGTGAAAAACATATTAATGTGATTTACATTACCAGACCTGGAACATTCTCTGATAGTGATGAACTAATTGGTGATTACAGTGAGTTATTTATTAATATGGTTATGGATATGGCAACGGCAAATCTCAAAAAAGAGATATTGATGGAGAATGGATAATGACATTTGAAGAAATCAAAGTATCGATAGGGAAAAAACTTAGCGATCCCTTGTTACAGGAATATAGAGGATTGATAAAAGATTATTTTAAATCTGTTATGACCACAATGCTAACTAATCCCGAAGTTTACAATCTTGAAGAAATACCTGAATTAGTAGGATATAAACAGGAAGAAATCCATTTTCAGTCTGGATTTTATGATTATGATATGAGCCAGATTGACAGAGTATTAGATGTCAACAGCTTAACTCTTAATCCATCTAATAATTATGGGAAGAGATATTTAATCAGGGAAATAACCAAAGATATGCTTAATGATTATATCCAGAATGACCTTTTACTCCCTGTTGATGGTGAATTAATTTACTGTAAAGATGGCAAAAAATTGAAGATGATAACCGGAAATCAAGTACAAACATTAAGAGTATCAATTACATATATTATGAATCCTAATTTCGATTCCTGGTTATTGCAGGATTTAGTTACAGATTTAAAATATAGTGAAAGATTCTTGATGGTTTGTATAGATGAAACTGCACGGAGAATAAAGGAAAATGAAATTAAAAGAACTATACAATAGTGTCACATTAGGTATTAATCCTAAACCTGTATTTAGAGAAGTTATAGAATATCTTAATACAATCATTCGACTTATTAATTCCAGAGAGAACGGTTACAGATCAATATTGAATGTGACATTACCGGCAAAAGAAGCGGCAGAAGGAAATACATTTTCTGATTTTGATGTAGGAATGTCAACTATGAGCGGGGCAGTGGCTGATTATGGGATATTTATGGATTATTTTGAGTATGATAGAGACGATTATAAATTATCCATAAAGATAAATAGCCTGATAACAAAGATCACTGCTATCTATGTTGATGATGTTTTGTGGAGGAACGTTCCATACCAGGATGTAAAAGATGGGAATAATGCCGATAGATATATTTATTGCAGCAGGGGGCGTGACATCTATTTTCCAATAGATATTGAAAGCGGAACAACCTCAATTAAGATGGATATAATGAAACGATATGATTTGATTTCATCTCCTGACGATAAAGATGGTGAATATAATGATATGCCAGATACATACTATCAGGAATTAGTGTCCGGTGCAATATATCTAATAACATCGAAAGAGGCTATAGCACAAGTGAATCGAGAAATATTTAATAATGAGAAATATCGGACTAAAAGTCTTGAAATACCGAATAGCTATATAAAATTAAAAAATTTTTGGTAAGGAGAAATAAAATGAAAACAAAAATAGGATTATTAATACTGATATATATTTTATCAGTAATGACAATAGGCGGAACAGCTATTTGCACAGACGCAATGTCAAGTACCTGTAAAAATTTGATTTCAGTGGATAATGCAGGATATACTGGAGTTACCAGCAGCTTACAACAGTTCATTTGCGGATCGGGGAATAACCTCCCTTTCCAATTATCACAAACGGAATTCCGGTTCAACACAGACAATAAACTAACATTCAGAGCAAGCGATATTTATATTTACTCAAATCAGGTAAACGATCTCACTATAACAGCAAAGGCAGATTTGAATTTAGAATCAGACACAGAAATCGATATAACAACCGTTACAGTCGATTTAAATGGAGCTTTTGATGTAAGTGGTTCAACCAATCTAAACGGGGCAGTAACTCTTGGTGATGCGACTTCTGATGTTATAACGATAACAGGGTATGTGGCAAGTGATATTGTCTTTGAAGCTGATGATACCTATAATATCGGTAATGACACTCACGAAGTCAATGATATATTTATTGATGGCGTAGCTCATCTTGATGAAGTCGATATTGATGACGGGGAGATTGACGGTATAACGCTTGGCACAAATTCGGCAATTACAAGTGCAGTAATTACAACTGCTGATATTAATGCCGGAACATTTGATGGAATAATTGGCGGGACAATACCTGCTGCCGGATCATTCACAACATTAACTGCAAGTGGAACTTTCAACGCAGATGGAGTAACAACTTTGAATGGGACAGTAACTCTTGGTGATGCCTCTTCTGACAATATTGTATTCACGGGATATACAGCAAGCTCAATAATTCCCAAAACTACCAATAGTTACAGTTTGGGTGAAGATGATACACCTCTTCGATGGAAAAATCTTTATTTGTCAGGTGATTTATATGCTGGCGGTATTGATACATCTGATTCATCGGTAGATTGGGCGTTGCAAGAAGGTGATACAGACGCTCTTGAAATTTATGACGGAGCTACATTATTTTTTAAAATTGATACAGGGAATGATGAGATTACATCAAGTGCCGATATTTTTATATCAGAAGATATTTATATGTCAGGGTCAAGTAAAATCTTTGATTTGAATGCGAATAATCTTCGATTAGATGCTGATGACGATACAAGTATAGAAGCCGATACAGACGATCAGATAGATATTGAGGTTGGCGGTGCTGATGATTTCCAATTTACAGCAGATACATTTACTGCACTTTCAGGAAGTTCGATTTATACCGACAAAATCTATGAAACAACCGGTGATGCCGGAGTCACTATTGATGGTATGAAAATAGAAAACGATGGGACTACAACTGATATTATTGGCACATCTGGAAATTATATCAGGATAGGCGATGCAACAACAACTGGGCATTCTCTTAATAGCGAAGACGACTTACTTGTAACTGGTAAATTAGAAGTCAGTTCAACTGTTTATATAGAAGATTTGCTAATGTTAAGTGGCACTGAACAAGATTTAACAACTAGTGGAACGGGTACCGATGTGATTAATGCAACAACCTCTGTCACTGAATTAAAAACAGGTGGGGCTCATTCTATTACAATCTCTAATGGAACTGTGCAGGGACAAATAAAAATAGTTTATATGTCAACCGATGGCGGAATAGGAACACTTGGCGGGGCAAATTTTGCGGGGACAAGTTTAGTATTTGATGATGTTGGTGACAGTGCAACATTAATGTGGTCAAAAGATATAGCAGATTGGTTTGTTATTGGAACAACTGCTACATACTCTCCCTAAAAGGATATAATGAGAAAATATTATCGAGATTTTTCCGGTGGGATGATTGATAAAATTGAACCGGAACTAATACCTGACAACGCAGTAGTGAAAGCAATAAACTGCGAGTATGTGAAATCCGGTGTATTAACAAAACGCAGAGGAACTATGCCATCTGATTTGCAAAGCGGTCTCGCAAATCAAGGACTATTAAATCCAAGAGATTTCTGGGTATGGTATCCCAAAACGATGCCAACAGTATCGATAGGTTCAGTTGTCTATGTAGTTTACACTAATGATTACAGAATTTGCGTTTTATGGAAAACAATCGAAACTTTGTGGTCACATCAGGAAACGGATTTCACCTACACCGAAGATTCTGAAATTGAAATATTTGCTGGTGCAGACAGTTTTCTAATTACTGATAATGTTAATATTGCTCATCGGATAATGATAGATAATGATGGAACAATATTATCAGGATATTTAGAAATTCCTGCTCCGCCTGAAGCTCCTATACTTAGACCGATGGAAGATTGGGACGCAAACAGATTTGAGACTGATAGCAGTGGCGAGAAAGTAGGCGATTGCGGATTAGTTCAGTGTGTGGTAACTGTCGTTACGGAATATGGAGAAGAGAGCAATCCATCTCCAATATCAAAAACTCTCGATATGCAATGGTTGAAGATAGATACTGACAATATTGACGAGCAGTGGTTAGATAAGGTTTATACGGATAATCTAACAATTCCAGAGGGGATAGACGAATATACAAGGTCTAAACTCAAAGATTTCAAGATATACTACAGAATATTTAGATATAGCGATTTAGAGTCACAACCGTTTACTTTGGGTGCTACTATAGAGATTACCGATAAAACAGCAGGAGCAAAGAATACTCATACCTTAACAAACGAGATTGGAGAAGGTGAATATCCGAGTTATGAGAATGATTCTGCACCGATAGGAAAAGTGATTTGTGAAACTGCTGATGTGAAATTCATAGGTGGAGTAAAGACAAATTTGAAATTTCCGCATTCTGACTTGAAATATTGTAAATTGAATATCCAGAATCCAGATTCACGAAGTTATGTTGATGCTGTAATTTGGATAAGATTATATGATATGTATGCGACAGTTCCAGAAAATAAGAAAATATCAAATTTCAATTGGGAATGGAACCCTTACAACCGAGTTATGAGAATACGATTATATGATAAAGATTTAACTACAGCCATAAAAGTAGTTTACAATTATTATAATTCAGGTGATCATTATTTAGATGTATTCGTTAAAATACCTTTATTCACAGGTGGAATAAATAATCCGGTTTATTTCTGTTTTGGCGACAATGTGTTAAATAATGATGATGGTGGACAATTTACATCTCTTACAGATTGGCAATTCCCTAATCAGGAAACATTTCAGGGTGAGAAAGTCAAATATAAGACAGTAGTATGTTGCCCTGCTAATGAAAAGGGGACATCGATTGGTGGAACAACCGATAGTGTCATTACAAATAAGGCGAATATTAACTATACCGGAACATTTAACAGTAAAGTAAGTTGGTCGGATATGGTAATATCTGGAATACCGGAGATTAGAAAATTTTTTAATTGGAGTTGTTTGAAGTTTAATACTGATGGTGAAACATTTGGGAAAGTAACTTTTGCAGATATAGGAATATCATCGTTGCCTGAAACCGGATATATAAAATTGTGTGCTTTTATCAATATTAATGACATACATACGGCACAGAATATCCACTTAATTACATTTTATGCAGATGCATCACATTATTTGGGATTAGTAGTAAATAGTTATACAGGTTTGAAATATATTAAATATAGTAGTAATGGATTAACTCACTATGGGCCTAACTCATTAA